>Ga0302293_10001698_pt1 | contig 10724 bp, 10 predicted proteins | sample III_Fen_N2_2_FD_198758 | JGI IMG/M metagenome (GOLD analysis project Ga0302293, IMG submission 198758) | Peat permafrost microbial communities from Stordalen Mire near Abisko, Sweden - III_Fen_N2_2 | ecosystem: Environmental > Terrestrial > Soil > Wetlands > Permafrost | place: Sweden: Abisko... | reverse complement strand
ACGACCGTACCGGACGGGCAGCCCAGATTCAAATTGATTTCATCGTATCCGAGCTGCTGCAGTTTCCCGGCCATATGAAGAAAATCCGCTGCATCGTTGGTAAGCAGCTGCGGAACCAGCACGATTCCGCGGTTGTTTTCAGGCAACACGTCCCTTAATTCCTTCGTTGCAAAACGCTCGCTCTGATTGGCAGCGATAAAGGGCGAAAAGTATTTGTCAACCGAATGGAAGAAATCATTGTGGGCATTACGATACACATACCCGGTCAGCCCTTCCATCGGTGCAAAATGAAACTGCATAGATCTGATGACTCCTTTCAGACGAACCGTTCCCTGTATCCGCACTTCCGGCAAAGTTCCTCGACCGCTTCTTTTCGTGTGAATCCGTCAACGATGCCGCACGCTTTCCTGCCTGCGATGATTTCCGAAAAAGACGCCGTATGTATGTTCCCCAAATTCATTATACCTTCACCGTCGAGGCAGCAGGGCACAACAGTTCCATCGACTAATATGGCCGCCTGACTGCGAAGTCCCTGACAAAAAGCACTGCCATGCACTTCTTTTTCCTTCAGTCCCGGCCATTTGAACAGATGCTCCTGATTCACGTAGATTCGCTCGGCAATTTTGATGCCTCTTCCCGGAATAACTTCCTGACGGATGGGGGAAGGCATGTCGAATTCCTTTTCAATGGCCGCCAGAAGTTCGTTATTTCGCACGTTCTCCGGATGATTCGCATGCTTCGCTTGCAGATTCCAGATGCGTAAGGATACGAATATTTTCGACCTCTTCATGGCATCTTGTGAAAAAGACAGAATGCGATCCATATATTCACCATTGTTTTGGGAATCCGTGTTGCCTTCCAGACTGTGCAGCGAGAAGTTCATCTGCCGCAGAGCCGGTTTGTTCAGAAGCATTTCACTGACCTTGTGAATCAGTGTGCCATTGGTCGTGATATTGGCTTGAAAACCTTTTTCTTCGCACAGGTCGAGAAAGGCCGCAAGTTCCGGATGAAGCAGCGGCTCGCCCTTTACATGAAAATAGATCGAATCGGTGTGCGATTTGATTTGATCCAATATTTTGGCAAACGTCTCTATATTCATAAATTCCGGGAGGCGATCTGTGCGCGGACAAAAATCACACGCAAGATTGCATACATTCGTTATTTCAATATAGATCTTTTTGAATTTTTTCAAGTATTGTCTCCTGTTTTTGCAGTAAAATTGGGGGGGCGAATGTCGGTGCGAAGAAGACTCCGGATGCAGCAGTCTTCTTCGAGCTACTGTTACAAATTGTAACAGTAACACGTTCTGGCTTATAACAAAAGAATTCATTATAATACAATATGAAATGCGAATTATCCTCTGTACCGCCCATTCTATGCAAAAGAACCTGCAACATCCTGGCTTTGTCACGAGGGCAAAGGAAAAGGAGCGGCGAATATGGGTCATGAACCTCCCTCCACGGATCCGGTGAAAGCCAAACCCACCGTATCGCAATCGCATGCAAAAATCCGGCGGCTCGTTTTCGGGTCGGCGGTTTTACTGACAGCTGCACTTTTCCTGGGGAATTACTCGCTGACGAAGGGCTTTGGTGCGGTAGGCGAACCATCGGCTTCCGGTTCCAGTTTGCCTGCAGCGATTTCGGTTACACCGACGCCGACATCATCTCCGACTCCCACTCCTACACCTCTGCCCACAGCTATCCCGGAAATTCGCGTAACCATTACCGCAGTCGGTGACGTTATCATGCACAAAGCCGTCACGGACGGCGGTCTGATTCATCCCGTCGGGGACCCGGCTGTATACGACTTCACCCCGGATTTTCAATACATTGCACCGATTATCGAGAAGTCCGATCTGGCTATGGCCAATTTTGAGGGAACCCTGGGCGGTCCTCCGTACACCGGCTTTCCCTACTTCAGCGGACCGGATGCCATCGCCGACGCACTCTATTCCGCCGGGTTTCGAGTCATCTGCGCCGCCAATAATCACTGTATTGATAAAGGGCTTGATGGTCTCATTCGCACAGCTTCTGTTTTCCGCGACAAAGGGTTTACTGTGATCGGGACCCGGCCGGATACAGACACTCCGAAAGACACGGTCGTAGATCTGGACGGTATCAAAATCGGGTTGCTGAACTATACGTTCGAGACGCCCGGAACGTCACAACGGAAGTCGATCAACGGCATCCCGATGCCGGACGGTGCCGACCCGCTGATCAGTTCCTTCAATCCATATAAGGAACCCGCCTACGACAAAGACCTGGAAGCCATACTTCTGCGTGTCAGTGCGCTGCGCCAGCAAGGAGCCGAAACAATATGTCTGACACTGCACTGGGGCGAAGAATATCAGACTCACAGTGTCGCGTGGCAGCAAAAAATGGCCCAACAGCTTTGCGATGCCGGTGTTGAGCTGATCATCGGCCACCATCCACATGTCCTTGAGGAAATAGATATACTGACTTCCGCGGTCACCGGAAAGCAAACACTGGTCTATTATTCACTCGGCAACTTTCTGGGCAATTGGGCGTATAGCACGCTTGGAACCTCGGGCAAGGCCGAGGACGGCATGATCGCAAGAATCACATTTCTGAAAACATCCGCCGGTGTAACCATTGAAAAAGGCGAGTACATCCCGACTTTTATCGTCCGTATTTCCACGGGCTCGGGTTGGAAGCACGTGATCGTGCCGGTAATGCCTGCGTTATCCGACCCGGCCGCCTATCAGACGACCGCCGGCGAAATGCAGGCCTCCTACAACCGGACCCACAAGCTTCTCAGCTCCTATACCGGAACCGCAGAAATCCCCGTCATGGAAGCCGGAAGTTAGACTTCCGCCGCCTGAATGGCATGCGAACAGAAACACATTCTTGCCTTAGTTTTTGATACTGTATTTCATATCTGTCTTTTCAATGTCAATGGATCCATGCGCGACGGCTTTGCCCGTTTTCGTATTATATGCAATTACGTTAATCTTTGTATTGTCTCCGGCATAGCACTTACCCTTTTCATTTAAGTCGCAGCTCCAGCATACCGTTTCCCCCGTATACTCTACGACTGCAGTGCCATCTATTGTGTTGAAAAAAGTCCCGCCCGTTGTTTTCCATCTATACTCGATTTCGTCTCCCGAGAGGGGATTGGATACAGACAACTGCATGCCTTGAACGCTAGAGTAGATGGGTGAATACGTATCCGGAGCTCCCACAATCGTGATGCTTTTTTCCGGACTGCTGCAGCCAAACAAGACAAGCAGCAAAGCGATCAATACAAACGAAAGGAGTGTTTTCTTCATTTCTTGTCTCCGAAGACGGCAATCAGCCGGTCTTCCATTTGTGCGAACAGTTTGTCGATGAATTCCGCCTTCCGCTTCCCCTTCACTTCTTCATAGCTTCTGGGCGCGCTGAAAGCCGGATCAGAAAGACGGAATATCTGGACTTCCTGCAAACCATGCAGGTCGTGGTGCTCAAAGTTAATTTTGGAAAGCATGACCGGGATAATGGGCTTCTTATCTGCAATGAGCGTCGGCCATTCCTTTTCGGTAATGTATTTCGAATTCAGAAAAGATGCGCTGATCAGTAAAATGCCGCAGTCGCATTTCTGCAGCTCTTCGCTGATTCTCTTCTCCCACTTCTCACCGGGCAACAGATCCAGATCCTGCCAGAAGACGTATTCGAAATGCTTCGAAGGACCTGAATATTCCTTTAGAGCTTCGATGAAGGTCTTCGCGGAAAGACTGTTTTTGTGGGCATAGGATACAAAAATACGGATTTGCTTTCTCATCGGCCAGCCCCTCTCTTTGCACATCATTTTTTTCATTATAGACTTTTTTCATGCAAAAATGAAACCTGCCGTGATATGCGGGAACACTTGGCAACCAAAAACAATTCTTTATTTAGCTAACCATTACTTTCGTTCCTATGGTATGATGACACGCAGTCACCCGCATTTTTGCGTTTTCCCACTTGAAAAACGATGCAAAAACCAAATATATCCTTGAGGCAATATGATAAAAGTTTCGAACCTATCCTACTCATTTCCGAAAAAAGACCTGTATGACAAGATTTCCTTTTCGCTGGAAGACGGTCAGCACTGTGCTTTTATCGGAGCCAGCGGCAGCGGCAAAAGCACGCTGGCCGATATTCTTATGCATCCGGAGAAATATTTATTCGACGGAAAGCTTGAGATTGACCCCCATTGCAGAATCGGGTATGTCAGTCAGTTTTCTCAGCCGGACAGTACAAACGAAATGACGGTGATCGAATATATCGGGGAGTCCTTCAGCAAGCTGCAAAAGGAACTGGCGTCGATTTGCGCCGAAATGGAAAACACGCCGGACCCTGATTCCCTTCTGGAAAAATATCAGCACGCCGCAGACGCACTGGATGCCATGGGCGGGGATGATTTCGAAAGCAACATGAATAAGAAGCTCAATCTATCCGGCCTGACCGCGCACAAAAACCAGAAGGTCTCTGATTTGAGCGGCGGCGAATTCAAGCTTGTACAAGTCATGAAGGAAATGCTGACGAGTCCGGATTTGATCATAATGGATGAACCCGATGTGTTTTTGGACTTTGAGAACCTCACGGCGCTTAAGGACCTGATAAACTCGCACAAAGGAATCCTGCTCATTATCACGCACAACCGGTATCTGCTGCATCACTGTTTCAATAAAATTATCCATCTTGAAAACATGGATCTCCAGGAATTTGACGGAAAATACGAGGATTATAATTTCTCCTTACTGCAGCGCAAAATCGAGCTGCAGGAACTGTCTCTTGCATATACCGAAGAAATCAAGCGCAACGAAATCGTAAGCGAAAAACTGCGGGCCATCGCCACGACCAATTCCGAAGCGGCCCGGGGGAAAGCGCTCAAAGCCCGGGTAAAATATCTGGAGAGATTAGAAATGAATCGAGTCGAAGCGCCCTTTGTCGCAATAAAGCAACCCGGCATCCGTCTGGTTACCGATGCGAAGATCGAAGAAACCGTTGTCTTGCAGGTCACAAATTATCATGTCTCTTTTGACGAGACGCTTCTCGAAAAAGTAAATTTCACCATGAAATCCACCGACAAAGTTGCCCTGATCGGGGCAAACGGCACCGGCAAAACGACTTTACTCCGGGCCATCTATGCCAATAACCAGTCTTCCATTGCGATACGCGATGGCGTTGAAGCAGCCTATTTATCACAGCTGCAAGGCGAAATGCTCAACGAGTCCAACACAATACAGGACGAGTTCTTCGATACCGGGTTCAAAACGATCGATGAAATTGCATCCTATATCGCAGGATATGGCTTTGACCGGGAAGCCATGGCGCAGACGATCAGCACATTATCCGGCGGTGAAAGAAACATCCTTCAGCTGGCGAAAATATCTGCCGGCAAAGCAACCCTGCTGCTTCTGGACGAACCGACCAGCCATTTGGACACCTATTCGCAAATCGCCCTCGAGAAAGCCATAAAAGAATACACCGGCGCAATTCTCATGATCTCGCATGACTTCTATTCCATCGTGAACTGCATGGATTATGTGCTCATCATCGAAGATAAGATGATCCGCAGAATGAGTATCCGCAATTTCAAGAAGCTGATTTATACCAGCCATTTTGATCAGGACGATTCCGAACTCGAGCAGAAGAAAAAGTCCGTGGAAGAGAAAATCGCCATGGCTCTCAAGGACACGAATTTTGCCCGAGCCAGAACGATATCGGAAAAGCTGGAGAAAATGATTACGTGAAGCTACCCACTAGAAAAATAGCGCCAGCATTTTGGGGAGCATCATATAAATTACAATGGCATATCCAAGATCCAGCCAAAAGAAAGACCCCAATGCACCGACAAAAACCAGAAGAATAATGGGAGCTGTTAGAATTTTGATAAGGATATGAACTTCCTTATTCTTCAATATCTGATTCACCATAACAAAGCCGTCCTGTTTACTCGGAAATGCGTGCATGAGTATGGAGACACCCAGCCATATCGAAATAAGGCTAAACACATTAACGGAATCTTGAAAGACGATAATTTCAAGGCAGGCCGGGAAAATAATCAATATGCCAAGGAAAGTATTAACAAAAAAGGGTCCAATGGAAACTAATAGTGTTTTGATGGGGTTCTTGGTCGCTTCATGAATTACATACCCACACGGATTCTTCGTTTGGAAATACTTGACTTCATACACCTTCAGACCGCAAAGCCAGCAAAATAGCTGGTGTGCCAGTTCGTGCACAATTACGCCGGGAAATGTAAGAATTGAGATTACGATTCCAGGAATTATCATATGTTTACCCTACCCTCTGACATAATAGTCTTCTAAAGTGATTTGCCCGAGCAATAATTGATCCGTATCCGTATCAACCCCATCACCCGTCGCGATCATTTCATTTCGGATTGTCAGCGCATCTTCTTTTCGATCATTTAAAGTCAGCGCAATCAAGTACGTTTCGCGAATATACAGTCCATCCGGGTCAGCTTCATACGCTTTTTGGGCGGTAGATAGGCCACCTTTTAAATCCCCCTCCAGCATTTGGATGATGGCGGCTGACCGCAAAGCTCCGGAATCTGATTTATCTTTCTTCAGCGCTTCCTGATTCAATTTCTTTGCTTGTTCGTAATCACCTAAACTTCGATATATTACCCCCAACTGTACACGTACATCAAAGCATTCCGGATCAAGGTCATAGGACTTCTGCAAGTAATTTTTCACATCTTCAGAGCCACTCTGGTCAAGCAGTCCAAGGTAATAATAGATGACGGCATTATCCTGACCCGGTTCTAAAAGCAATGCTTCAATGCTCTTTGAAATAGCATTGCTATCTATGTTTTCGGGCGCTTTCGCATCAGTTTCTTTTTTTAGTATCTGATCTATTGCATCGCATGTTTTATAGTAGCTTTCCAACCGTACAGCATACATATTCATATGACTGTAATCCGAATCTGAAAGATTCATCGATGTTACATAATTGTCATGCACGGTGGCAGCCATATCGTAATATCCATTCTCCATAGATAGGTCGATGGTCTTAAAAACAATAGCAGTAGACTTCGGATGAGCAGCCGACAACTTAAATAAATCTTCTATAGCGTCCTTTGTTTCACCGTTAGCTGCTTTTCTGTCTGCTGTCATATATGTTCTGTATTCAGAAAAATCGGTCGGGAATCGTGTCAGACACATGATTTCGATAACAACAAAAAGCAATAGAAAACCAGCCACCCATATAGGCACTGGGAATCTATTCTTCTTATTCGATAATGGATCTGGAATTCTGCCTGACTGGTCGGGCGCGATATCCGGTGCCAATTTGTCGGCTTCGTTCATTTTCACAATCCTCTTTCCTGTAATATTCCTTTTAATACAGCATTACGCAGTAAATATGATTTTACAATATAAATGATTATTTGCAATAGACATTTCTATAAATACTTTTGTTTTCTTCTGCTACGAAGTCCGTGGAAGAGAAAATCGCCATGGCTCTCACGGACACGAATTTTGCCCGAGCCAGAACGATATCGGAAAAGCTGGAGAAAATGATTACGTGAAGCGGAACGATTTCTCCTTCTTTCTTATTTGAGCCGTTCCAGAACACCTCTTATTCAAATGTCTGCCCGCTCCAGAAAAGTAACTGAATACAGTTTTTGAGTTTGCAATAGCCGACGACCGGATTGCCGTCAATAAACCAGACGGGATTGCCGTGCCAGACTTTACTCTGCGCTTCAGCAAGATTTTGGTCTATTTCTTCCATCAAGAAACGGCATATTTTCTGATCACTCGGGGATAGAGACGCATTGTATTCTTTAAATTCGCAATTCATAACATATATCTGGATGCAATCTTCATTTTCAAAAAGACCCGTTCTCATCAGCAATGGTTCCAACACGCTTCTTACTGCGAACGATTTTTTCTTAAATTTCTCATGGCTATCAACAAAGGGAGAATGACGATAAGAGCAAATACCAAGAGCCATATACTCGTATTTAACGGTTCACCAGTCATTGCTAAAGGAGCGGAGGGGAAGAATAACAGCGAAAAGAAAAAGACCAATACGCTGCAGATAGCAAATGAGCAAAGAAATACAAAGAGGAATCGTACAACGGTGCGTCCACCCGATGAAGGTGTGACGCCCACTAATGAAGAATCGCGGTCAGGCACTCTTTCTTGAAGAATTACTTGTATTTGTGACCATTGGTTTGATTGCAGAACCACCGGAGCACTCCATTTTGCGCCTTGAAAATCGATTCCAACTTGGCGCTTATGAGGACACACAAGATACCTGGTCACATTTCCATATGGGACAATCGTGTCCTCCTTTGTCAGCCAGACATGTTCCATAATTGAGATTACGCCCAGGATTCCGGCCACAACAGATAAGAGCGGGGATATGATAATGATTTCCATTATGAAATTGTTGAAAGTGCTGAACTGGGGGATGTCGTTTGCGAGATTGATGAAGATGCCGGCAACGATAAGAACGAATGCTGAACAGGCGACGATTATGACAGGGGCGGCTGCTGCGCACAAAGCAAGTCCAAATCCAAATCTTTTCCCGAGTGACATTACATGCCGGCCGCTGATGCGAAGGCAATCATCAAAGAATTGGATTTTCCCTTTTCCTCGATAACGTCCATAGTTTAGGAAGGGTTTTAGAAGTTTCTTCTGATATCTTACTGAAAATGATTCCATGTCATCCCCCCGATTCACAACGAATTATTTCTACCATTCATTGCAAGAATATTTGTTTTTGAATCGTTTCGCAATAGTCAAAGTACTCTGGATTAACAATTATTGTTGAATCGCGATTAAGTAGTGTCAGAAGACCTTGCGTTTTAGTAATTAAGCTTGCACCAAAATCCATGTGATTATCGTTTGATCTCCTGCCAACCGGCCTGTGTACCGTGTCGCTACTGTCACTGAATTATCGTGATTGCTGTCTTGCCGTCGCTTGACACAGTCAACTCTTTGAAGAACCCGGATAGCAGACTTATGTGGGATTTTCAATAATAAAAGGCAATGAATCTGCTGTTCAATCACTTTAAGCAAATAAAGAGCCGAAACATCTTCACCTGCAATACGACAATCATATTCAAAAGTTTACATGGCTTCATTCAAACCTTGTAAGTGCATAAGAAGTGCCTTTCAACATACTGTTGATGCTTTGTTCAATTTCGTGATCTTCCATTGTGCCGCCTTGTGACCTACTCTTATTTATCGTCAACTCTTTGCCGTATTATTTTATCGTACTTGTGTTTGATGCTTAAAACGAAGATTGATCGGAAAAACTATTGTGAGATTCTTCCGTCTCGAATTTCGATAATTCGTGAGCAACTCCTAGCAACTGCTTCATCATGCGTGACAACAAAAATTGTGTGGCCGCTCCTGTTCAGTGTCTGCAGAACAGAAATTATCTGGCGGCCGGTTACTTCATCCAGTGCACCTGTTGGTTCATCCGCAAGTATCAGATCCGGTTTTCTAACCAGCGCGCGCGCGATGGCTACCCTTTGCTTTTCCCCGCCGGATATTGTAGTCGGATATTGACTTTTCAGCGACATAATCCCAAGTTCTTCCATAATCTCATATACTCGTTTCTTTTCCTGCGAAAAAGACAATCGGTCTGCCCAAAGAGCCAGTGCAATGTTATTGTAGACGTTTAAATCATTAAGAAGTGCAAAATGCTGTACTACTACACCGATGTGCTTTCGACGGAACTTTGCTGCTTCATTCTGATTGCGCAACCGGATCTCTTCCCCGCGGAAAAAGAAACTTCCACCTGTCGCAAAATCAATGCCACCGATGATGTTCAGCAGAGTCGTTTTGCCGGATCCACTTTTCCCGCGGACAGCGAGCATTTCGCCCTCTTCCATGAGGAGAGAAATGTCATTAAGAATGTTCGTCGTGTGATTGCCCTCGCCGAAACTCTTTTTTATATTTTCAAGACATACAATACTCATTCGGATTTCCTCCTTGATATCAGATCCAGATTCACACCTGCAATCAATTTAAGGGCAGGGATAAGTGAAATTGCTGTTATTAGCATGCTGACAAGCAGCAAGTAGTAAATCGGGACGGTCATCGTGTGAAATTGGAAATACGAAATCCAAATCGGCGGAAGAACTGCCAGCAGGGCGAGGATAGATGCCTCAACTGCCGCCGCAATCAGTATAGATCGAGGACAGATCCCGGACATCATATAAGCAGCGTAGTTTGGCATATTCTTTTCGGTTTTCTTCATGAGCACCCGCGCAATGAAAACGACAGACAGAATACATAAAACGGCTGATAGAGAGGCAAATAGGAATACATTCCGCTCTGAAATGTTGTGCATCGACCCAAGATAGACGGAGCCCCAGGGAGTGCATTTGATACCTGGAAATCCATATATGTTCGTGATTCTGTTCATTTCCTCCTGAACATTAATAGAGGGATCTGCCACCGCTAATATGCCGCTGCTCATCTGAGCTCCGTAAAAACCCCTCGGATCCTTCTCAATGCTACCGTCAGACATGATTCTTGCAGTGTGAGTAGGCAAGATAATATACCGGTCGAGCGAGATCAGGCCGGTGTTGTCAGGAGATATAAAAAGAGATCCCTCCTCCAAAAAACCGATTACAATCAGATTCGCGTCCGGTGTATACATCCCGCCGTGAATCGTATCGCCGATTTTATAATATTCTCGATACGCAGCCCCCAGAATTACAGCGGAAGTTTCGCCCTTCTCCTCATACAAAAAAAG
>Ga0302293_10001697_pt1 | contig 10729 bp, 10 predicted proteins | sample III_Fen_N2_2_FD_198758 | JGI IMG/M metagenome (GOLD analysis project Ga0302293, IMG submission 198758) | Peat permafrost microbial communities from Stordalen Mire near Abisko, Sweden - III_Fen_N2_2 | ecosystem: Environmental > Terrestrial > Soil > Wetlands > Permafrost | place: Sweden: Abisko... | reverse complement strand
ATTTTCAATTACAATCTCCATTCTTACGTTTCCCACTCTTTTCTACTTTGGATTGCAACCAAGGAGTTCGATATGAATCTTATCTCCAAGAAAATGATAATGGCGGTGATGCTTGTTGCAACGGTGGGCGCACAGGCTGTGGGGCACTGGACGGTGCTGCCGTATTCAGCGGCTGTGATGCCAAACGGAGCCTTGAGTGACTGTGACGTGGATTCCAAGGGCACCATTTGGTATACGCTGATCAAAGGCGGACTCTTTTCCCAAAGTCCCGATACAACCAAAGGTCCTGTGGGTTATGCAGGAGTGCCTGCCAAAGTGAATGCTCTGAGAATGGGAATCTATGTGGATCGGTCCACGGATTCCGTTTTTGTAGGCAGCGTAGCGGGTGAGGTGTATGCTGGCCAAAACGGGGTATTCAAGGCCTTGCCGTCAATTCCGCTGAAATATTCGTTCTATAATGGATTGGACTCCGTTCCGAAGACGAATGTTGGAGGCCTGATCAAGGATACCAAAGGACACTTAGTGGCCGCTACGGATTCCATGGCCTGGTGGTTTGATGGTGCCCAATGGAATCCCATCGGAACCGTGAGCCAATATCCATTTGCAAAGTACGGTGGGACAACAGATCGAGTGTTTGTGCATCCGAATGGAAAAACATGGGTAACTACCGCTGGAGAGATCATCGAAATTTCCCCCGACCTTCAGATATTGGACACAATATCTGAAAGGGGTAGTTCTGTATTATCATTTGGTCCTGATGGAAGTGCATGGGGTGGTTCTTTTGATTGCTTGTGGCTCTACGTAAGGCGGCCACCCAACTTTACATTGGATTCAATAGCTCTGGTTCCTGCGAGTTCAGGGCTTTGCAACAGTGAAGCGGGAGCGGCCTATGCCGATCAGAACGGCTGGGTCTGGGCCTCAATGGGGGGCACCCAAATGGAACTTTTTCATGGTGACACCATCAAGTATCACATGACTACACCAATGATCGATTTGACTATGAAATTCCTTTTGGCGCCAGATAGCACCTTCTGGATGTGCTCTGCAAAAGATGGCCTTTACAAGTATTCCGAGAAGTATGCGATTCCCCCCGAGGCGATCAACGGCAGTGCTGTGAAAGCGAGTGTCGGAGCATCGGTGCCGTTTGATGCGGCCATGAACGGCAACCTATTGCGTCTCCGTGCAACCCAAGGCATATGGCGCGTCCGTATTGCCGATATGCGCGGCGCAGTGATTTGGAATGGCAAGGTATCCGCAGAGAGCAATGTTCCCATGGGTGTAGGCTCATGGATTGTGCAAGCACAAGGCCCACAAGGGCAAACGTATCGGAAGCTGATTGCAGTCATTCGTTGATTTTCACACTTACCAAGAATCTACGCAAATTTGGATCACTATTTCACGGTCGTTGACGATCGTCAGGGAATGAAGGGCGTCAATCAAGGCCAGGCTGGCTTGCAGAATAGAATCGTTATCTAGGCAATACCTGTTACCTCCCTAAGCTGCAAGAGCGTTCCTCCAAGCTTGAATATTGGTAGCAAGATTTCATTGGATCGTAGAGCTCTCCACTTTGAATGGATATGGAACGAGTTCAAGTCTTCGTGCGTCAAATTGGAATGCACAAGAAATCACGCGCAAAATTATTCCCATGTTTCATTGATCCATCGAGCGATCTTGGCTTCAAATCATTGCTGTTGAATCCAGCCAATAAACCCATACTCTTGGCAGTACTGAATGCGATCTTAGAGCACCTTGGCGAGACCGCGATTATCGATCTCGATTACTTGCCCACTGGGGCAGATTCAAAGGCAAGTTGAAAGAGTTAAATGGAAAGTGCTACACGAAGTGCATAAGTCCTACTATCAAGCAATGCTTGAAGTGGGGACTATTAAAAGTGCGGGGGGAATTGAAACGAGCTCCTGCACCACTCTCAATTCTCAATTCTCAACTTTCAATTTCTAACCCTTTTGCAGCAAGGCTTCGCAGTCATCGCTACTTTTCTGAGTCATTGCTGCTTGGCGGCCGATGTGTTGCCAGTTAGTCCTACTGGCAGCTATGCAAAGCTTGGCCACCTAGGGCTCTGCCCTTTACGACAAAGTGTATATAAGCCAACATCCAAGCAAAGCTTGGGCTGGCTCATCAAGTGGAGCACTATCCACTATGTGGACAATCTCCCTGTTTTCCCGAGCTCTGGAGCTCTCCACGGATTCATAAACTCCTCCCCTGTTTCCCCTCAATATTCCTAGATTCTGAACATGAAATTTCCAAAATTCATGTTGCTGAATGTGCTGGCTTTGGCCTTAGTGCTGGTGGGTTGCAAGACGGGTAAGAACTCTTCTGCACAAACGGTTTGCCCCGAGAAACCCGATGTTTCGAAGGATTCTCTGCAGGGTGAGTTTGATCCAATCGCATCCAACGAAGCGGTGCCTTGTGGTGCAATCAATTTGTGGGGCTCGTCTTTCCCAAAATCGCTGAACGTGTGGGAAGACAATAATTCCATTTCAGCTGAAGTCATGAGTATGCTGTTTGAACCCTTGGTAACACTGCATTCCACCGAAGATCGCCCTGTTGGAATCCTCGCAGACAAGTGGGAAATTTCTACGGACGGAAAGACATATACCTTCCACATCAATCCGCTTGCGCGTTGGTCCGATGGCGTTCGCATTACTGCTGAAGACGTGCAGTTCTATTACGATGTAATCATGAATCCCAAGAACCTCACACCAATTTTTAAGGTAGGCCTTTCTCGCTTTGCTCGCCCAGTCGTCGTGGATACTCTGACACTTTCTGTCACGGCTAAAGAAGCTCATTGGGGAAACTTCTGGGAGGCTGCAGGCCTAAACGCTTTCCCTAAACATGTTTGGAAAGATTCCACCTTCGACAATATTCGCTTCGATTTCCCCGTGGTGTCTGGCCCTTACCGAATCAAGGAACTTGTCAAAGATCATCATTTAGAACTGGAGCGCCGCCATGACTGGTGGGGTCGTAGCAAAGCTTGGAACTATGGCAAATTCAACTTTGAGACTTTGCGCTACCGATTCATGGAAGATCAGACCAAGGGTCTTGAGGCCTTGAAGAAACAAGACTTTGACGTGTATCCAATTTATTCTGCGGCGATTTGGGCCAAGCAAACCGACTTTGATGCAGTGCAAAAGAATTGGGTTGTTCGTCAGCGCGTGTTCAATAAGGAACCCATTGGCTTTCAAGGTTTTTCGATTAATTTGCGTTTGCCGAAGTTCCAAGATATTCGTGTGCGCAAGGCTTTGGCGCTTTTGCTCGACCGTCAGCTTATGAGCGAGAAGTACATGTACAACCAATATTTCTTGCTGAATAGCTACTTCCCCGATCTGTTCCCCAACAACCAAAACCCGAAGGCTCCTCAATTCGCCTTCCAACCCGATACCGCACGCGCTTTACTCGCACAAGCAGGTTACAAGGTCAATGCCAAGGGTGTGCTCGAAAAAAATGGACAAGCACTATCGATTACTTTCCTCACGCAATCCACAGATTTGCGACACTTGACCAAGTATGTGGAAGATTTGAAGGCTGTGGGCGTTGATGCCAAGATCGAACAACTCGCATGGTCTTCGCTCACCAAGCGTCTCGATGAATTCGACTATGATATGTACTGGGCATCCTTTGGCGGCGGGCGTTTGCGCGATCCAGAGGCATCATGGGCGTCCAAGACCGCAGATCAAAAAGGATCCAATAATTACCCAGGCTTCAAAGACAAAGTGGTGGACAGTCTGATTGAATTGCAGAAGACCGAGATGGATTTAGGAAAGCGCAATGAGATTTTACGTTCACTCGATGAGCGCTTAACTCAGCAGATTCCTTACGTGCTTTTATGGCAGGCAGATCACCATCGCATTCTTTATTGGAATCGCTTTGGTCATCCCAAATCGGTATTCGACAAGTTCGATCGCGAAGATGCAATTCTTTCATACTGGTGGGTTGACGCTAAGAAAGACGCCGCCCTTGCCCAAGCTCGTGCAGATGGAAAGCCTCTCGCCGCAGAAATCGCAGATGTGAAATATGGGGAATAATGAAGAGTAACAAAAGTATAGATCACGCGGAGACACGGAGACGCGGAGAGTAAATGGAACATGAAAAAATAACAGGCGCGATTCTCGATGCTTCGTTTGAAATTCATCGGGACTTGGGGCCCGGCCTTCTGGAATCTGTGTACGAAGCTGTACTTTGTAAAGTTTTACAAGATAAAGGTTTTGTTGTGAGTAGGCAGGTGTCATGTTCTTTTTCTTATCAGGGGATCTGCTTTGAAGAAGGTTTTCGTTGCGATTTACTTGTGAATAAAGCAGTTGTTGTGGAATTAAAGTCAATAGAGAAAATTGCACCGGTGCATGCGAAACAAGTGCTTACATATTTGCGTTTAATGAATTTGAATGTTGGACTTTTAATCAATTTTGGAGCTCCGATCCTTAAAGAAGGCGTAAAAAGAATTGTGAATCATTATTCTGTATCCTCCGCGTCTCCGCGTCTCCGTGCGAGTTTCAAAGGGTAGCGATGCGCTCTTATTTGCTTCGACGCTTGCTCTTAATGATCCCGACCTTGATCGGTATTACCTTGGTGTGCTTTGTGATCATTCAGTTGGTACCTGGCGGACCTGTCGAAGAAATGCTTAGCCGTGCAAAAGAAGCTGCTGCAGCAAAGGGTGGTGGAGTCGATGCTAGTCGCGCAATCTCGCCCGAACAGATCGAAGCCATGAAGGTTTATTTTGGCTTTGATAAGCCTGCGTACGTGCGCTATTGGGTTTGGTTACGCAATGTCGTCCACCTGGATCTCGGCAACAGCTACAGCTACGGCGAACCGGTGTGGAAGGTGATTTCTAGCCGCTTTCCGATCTCGCTATTCTTTGGCATTACGTCGTTTGTATTGAGCTATCTAGTGTGCATTCCGCTAGGGCTATGGAAGGCTGTGAAGCATGGATCACGCTTTGATCGTGCAAGTTCAGTGGCCATTTTTTCGGGCTATGTAATGCCTGGCTATGCGCTCGGAATCCTTCTCATCATTGTGTTTGCGGGCGGTACTTATTTGGATTGGTTTCCATTAGGGGGGCTTACAAGTGATAATTTCGATCAATTATCCATTATTGAAAAGAGCCTAGATCTCTTGCACCATTTGGTGTTACCCATGTCTTGTTACATGTTAGGTGAATTTGCGTTTTTGACCTTGCTCATGAAGAACAGCACCTTAGAAGAACTCGGCAAAGATTACATGCGTACCGCACTTGCGAAAGGCTTAACCTTCCGCCAAGCCTTATTGCAGCACGCTTTGCGCAATGCTTTAATTCCTTTAGCGACTCATGCGGCTGAAATTTTTACGCTCATGTTTGCAGGCGCGTTGCTTATCGAAAAGGTATTTGATATCAACGGAATGGGTCTTCTGTATTACAATGCCATGGTCAATCGCGATTACAACGTAGTGCTGGGAATCATTCTGCTGTCTAGCCTCATGGCCATGCTCGGCCGCCTCTTCAGCGATCTTTTGTACACCTGGGTGGATCCAAGGATTCAATTCAAATGAAGAATGCACTTGTTATCGCACGGAGACGCGGAGACACAGAGAAAACCTGTGAATGCTCAGGGTTATTATTTGAAACACATTCATTTATTGATGCTTCTTATCTCCGCGTGAGTCCTCTTCTTTCATTCTCCACCGTGTCACCGTGTCTCCGCGTGAGTCCCTCCTATTTCCTTGGACAGAAACTCGCATGAAGATTTCAGCGATCACACAAGAGCGCATTCGGCGTTTCCGTGCCAACAAATTGGCGTGGTGGTCTCTGTGGGTTTTGCTGGGAGCCTACCTGTTGTCGCTACTCTCGCCTTGGCTGGTGAACGATCGTCCCTTGGTGATGAGTTATCAAGGAAGGCTCGCTTTCCCTGCTTTTGTCTTTTATCCAGAATCAAATTTTGGTGGTCGCTATGAGACGGAGGCAGACTATAAATTGCTTTTAGAAGAGGCGCTAACCCAAGGAAAATCGGTGTGGACCATTATGCCGCCAATCCCTCAAGATCCTTTGCGGGCAAGGCTTGATGGCGATGGTACTCCACCTTATGCACCCTCGCGTGAACACTGGCTTGGCACCGATGCCCATGGTCGCGATTTATTGGCGCGCTTAATTCATGGCTTCCGTATCTGCATGAGTTTCTCGCTATTATTGACATTGCTTAGCACCATTCTCGGTGTACTGATTGGCGCCATCCAAGGTTACTTGGGAGGCAAGTTCGATATCTTTGCGCAACGTGTAATTGAGGTGTGGTCTTCTCTTCCATTTCTTTACGTGGTAATTCTCATTGCGGCCTTATACGGCCACGGATTCTGGCTTTTGGTGGGCATTATGACCGTGTTCAGTTGGATTGGTCTCAGCTACTTTATGCGCGGAGAATTTTTGCGCTTGCGCGATGTTACCTACGTAAAAGCTGCGCGTGTGCTGGGTTATAGTCACTGGCATATTTTGGTGAAAGAAATTTTGCCCAATGCGTTGACACCTGTGGTTACGCTTTTTCCCTTTGCTTTGATTGGTGGCATTTCCTCTTTAACATCCCTAGACTTCTTGGGTTTTGGCCTTGCTCCACCCACGCCATCTTGGGGAGACCTTATGTCCCAAGGGCTATCGCATCTGTTTGCGCCATGGATTGCCGTGAGCACCGTGCTTGCACTCTTTATCACGCTTCTGCTTGCAACCTTTGTGGGAGAAGGCTTGCGCGATGCTATGGATCCAAAGTCAGGAGATCGCTATGAGTGATTTATGCGCTTCGGTAAATCCCCAGGATCTTCTGCGAGTAGAGAATATGAGCGTGGCCTTTCGCGGTCAAGCGAATGCTTGGCTTGCAGTCACAGAAGAAGTGAATTTTTCGATTGCACCCAGTGAAGTTTTTGCACTTGTAGGCGAATCGGGTTGTGGAAAAAGCGTAACCGCAATGGGTTTGCTTGGTTTATTGCCTCGGCCAGGAAGCAAGATTCTACAAGGCCATGCATGGTTTGAAGGGGTGGATCTGCTCGCGTTAAGTGCTAGTGAACTTGTGAAGTGGCGCGGAGCCAAAATCTCTATGATTTTTCAAGAGCCAGCCCTCGCACTAAATCCTGTGCGCACTATGCAAAGCCAATTGCGCGAAGCCTTGCGCCAATTGCCTAAAGCGGAAGCCGATGTGCGCATTGAAGCTCTTATGAAGCGTGCTGGTTTTGCCGATGTTGCACGTGTACTCCGCAGTTATCCTCACGAGCTCTCGGGAGGTATGATGCAGCGTGTGATGATCGTGATGGCGCTACTAACGAAACCTCGTCTCTTGATTGCCGATGAACCAACCACGGCACTCGATGTAACCGTGCAAGCTCAAGTGATGTCACTCTTACAAGAGCTTTGTCGCGAAACCTCTACCGGACTTTTGCTAATCACTCATAATCTCGGCTTGGTTGCGCATTATGCTGATCGAGTAGGGGTTATGTATGCAGGGCGAATGGTGGAATCTGCACCTGTGCAACGCTTGCTAGAAAATCCTCGCCATCCTTACTCCCAAGGGCTTTTACGTGCTGTCCCCGAGGGGCTTGACTCGGTCGAAAAGCTTGCGCCAATTCCTGGGTCTGTGCCACGGCCACAAGAGTTTGATCAAGGTTGTCGTTTTCGCAACCGTTGCCCTATTGCCAAAGAGATTTGTGCTCGCAAGCCTACTCTGCGTAGCATTGGCGAACACCATACTGTAGCCTGCGAGTTTGCCACATGAAGCATACAGATGAAGTACTCGCGGTCAAAGACCTGTCGGTATGGTACCCGATTCAGCAAGGTTTGCTTGGGCGAGTGCAATCTCATGTCAAGGCTTTGCGCCATTTTGATTTGAGTGTAAAACGCGGCGAGATCGTTGCGGTAGTAGGCGAGTCGGGTTGTGGAAAGACAACCTTAGCCTCTGCGCTAGTGGGTTTACGCACGTGGCAAACGGGGGAATTATTTCTTGATGGGGAACGTCTTGATCCCAATAATTCTGCGACGTGGAAGCGATTGCGTACAAGTGTCCAAATGGTTTTCCAAGATCCTTATGGGTCATTAAATCCTCGCCAAACCTTACAAGAAATTTTACTTGGGCCCTTGCGTGCCAATGGAATCGGGCTTGTTGAGGGCAAGGTGCGAGTGCTCGAAGCTCTTCATCAAGTGGGTCTTACCGAATCTGATCTAGAAAAATTTCCTCATGCATTTTCGGGTGGTCAGCGCCAACGAATCGGTATTGCACGAGCGCTTGCTTTGCGCAGTAAGGTGTTGGTTTGCGACGAGCCCACCTCTGCCTTGGATGTATCGGTGCAGGCTCAAGTATTGCAATTGCTTCAAAAGCTGCGACAAGAATTAGGTTTGTCTATCATTTTGATATCTCATGATTTGTCGGTGGTTCGGGCGCTCGCAGATCGTGTTGTGGTTATGTATTTGGGTTCTGTGGTAGAGATAATTCCTGCACAAAATTTATTTGCTCATGCTCGCCATCCTTACTCTCAAGCGCTTTTAGCCAGTGTTCCTACATTGAATAGCCGAAAAACGCCACAGATTTTACAGGGTGAAATTCCCTCTTTAACCGAGCTTCCACCCGGTTGTGTTTTTTCGAGTCGCTGCCCTCATGTACGTCCTGAATGCTCTCTCCAAGAGCCAGCCTTGCAAGAACTTTCTGAAGCTAACCTAGTTCGTTGTCCATGGACTCAAGAATTGGGATAATAGGTAAATGGGAAATCCGCTCAATCCATCCGAAGCTTTTGGGGTTGTTCAACAATCCACCCTTGGTGAAGTGCGTGCAGCATTTTTAACTCAAGCGCTACTGCGTCATCCCGATGTTTCCCCTGAATCATCCTTAGACGATTTCCGTTCGCTCTGCCATGCGTTTGAACATGCGCGTTGGCTGCCTGTATTTTTATGGACGGGTGAACGTGAGGTCGAGCTTCCTAATCGAATTCCAGAATGGGATGATTACACAATCCAGGATGCTTTCCATACTTTTGCACAATGTCTTTCTGTGGGTTCTGAAACCTCGCGTCCTGGCGATATTGTGGTTCCGTGCCGCATTGAATTGCGTGATATTTTGCTTGGCAATTTTAAGACGATTCGTGTTGTTCGCGATGGTAAGTGCTCGGAATGCGAGGGCGAAGGCCAGCTCATGGGTGGATACTGCCGTGCTTGTGGTGGTAAGGGTGTTGTTCGTTCCGATGAACGAGTGAACTTTGAGGTTCCGCCTGGCTCCACGACGGGTAACTTGCATCATTTGGCTGGCAAAGGAAACTATGCCCCCAAAGGAAAAGTCACCGGTGATTTACTGATTTTATTTGAGGAGAAGTTACCTCCACAATTCCAGCGTAAAGGTGTAGACTGCTTCTGCGAGGGTGAAACAGATATCACCATTCTCGCTCTTGGTGGAACGGCTTCCGTTGAAAATCCTGTGGGCGAGCGAGTGTATTTTAAGGTTCCTCCTGGAACCCAATGCGGGCGTGTTGTTTCGATTCCTGGCCAAGGCTTTCCTCAATATCGCACGCGCAGTTGGGGTAACTTGCAATGCCGCCTTATTCCTAAGCTGCCTTCATCCTTGGATCATGGCGAGCGTGAGCTCTTTGTGCGGCTGCGCGAACTGTATGTACAGCGCGGCGGCATCCAATATCGCACCCAGGGTCGCTATGGGGTATTGATTGTTCGCCCTGAGAATGATTCGCCCATGATTGCTGATGAACTGGTGGACTTGGCGGTTGTCTTGCAAACTTCTGGTCTTACTCCCGCAGTTGATTTGACGGCACTGGTTCCTTTTGCTCCACGCTCAATTCTCAATGCGTTAGTGGCTGTGTATAATCGTTGCTTTCAGCGCGGGCAAATGAAGGTGGTTGCTCATCCCGAAGTGGCGATGGCACTAAAGAGCTTGCAAATAGGTGCGCTTTTCGAAGTCTTGGTAGGTGCAGAAGATCTTGAAGGTCGTGCTAGTGCGGCTCCTGCAAACCCTTTCCAAATGATGCGCAAGGGCAAGTGGGAAGTGTATCCTATGGGTGCAAACTCTCTCATTTGCGACACGCTGCTAGGCACTCCCGATCTTTTAGAAAATCTCGAACCGCAAGGTCACCCCTATAAGGCTTTTGATTTTTCCCAAGTGCCACAGGTCGATAGCTTTTTGATTGGCAAATTGATTCGCGTTTATAAATTTGCGAACTCCGCATCGGGTGAAATAATTTTGATCGGTGTCAAGCCAAGTGTGGCAAGGGTTTTAGCCGATACAGGCATTCAAAGTCTATTCCGGCAGGTAAAGAGTATTGATGAATTGTCGGATTGAAAAAATGGCCCAAGGGGGTCGAGGCCTTGCCCGCATTGATGGCAAGGTCATCTTTGTCGAAGGGGCTTTGCCCGGAGAACTTGTTGAAATCGAAATGTTGCGTACTCGCAAGGATTTTGGCGAAGCGCGACTTGTGCGCGTGCAAGAAGCTCACTCCGAACGTGTGGTTCCTGCTTGTCCACATTACAATCGATGTGGAGGCTGTAATCTTCAACACGCAAGCATTGGCTTACAGCGCGAATTGAAACGCCAAGTTGTCGAAGATTTATTTCGGCGTATGGCCAAAACAACATTGCCTCAAGACTGGGTTATACAGGGTGGCAATCCTTGGAAATACAGGCGTCGTGCACGCTTCGTACAAGGCAAAAAGGGTCTCGGTTTTCATCAAGAAAATTCTCATAACGTTGAAGTTATTTCTGAGTGCCCCGTGC
>Ga0302293_10001695_pt1 | contig 10734 bp, 8 predicted proteins | sample III_Fen_N2_2_FD_198758 | JGI IMG/M metagenome (GOLD analysis project Ga0302293, IMG submission 198758) | Peat permafrost microbial communities from Stordalen Mire near Abisko, Sweden - III_Fen_N2_2 | ecosystem: Environmental > Terrestrial > Soil > Wetlands > Permafrost | place: Sweden: Abisko... | reverse complement strand
GACTTCGGGCGGTGTACCCGAACAGAGGAGGCGCTCCATGGACAAACGGGAGGAAAGGCATGGCAACTCACAAACGTGGAACCATGCCAGCACAAGCGGGCAGCCTTCGTTGCGCCCATTGGATTCAAGCGGCCTCAAACCTCCGTCTCCGCTGCGCGCCGTGCCTGCGGCCACGCCCTCACAGTCGCCGCCGCCATTGACCCGCCAGCAGCCGCCACAGGGAACGCCGACCTCCGCACAGCAGGCAGGGGTAAACCCGCAGGCTTCGCCCTATGGCACGCCCAACCCCGCTATGCCGCCGCTGACCCGCCAGCAAGCACCGCAGGGAACGCCGATCCCTGCCGCACAGCAGGCAGGGATGAACCCGCAGGCTTCGCCCTATGGCACGCCCAACCCTGCTATGCCGCCGTTGACCCGCCAGCAGCCGCCGCAGGGAACGCCGATCCCTGCCGCACAGCCCTACAACCGCCAGTCGCCACAACCACAGGGGATACCAGCCCCCATGAGGCAGACTGACCATCGCACGCAGACGCCCCAGACGGGCACGCCTGTGCCTGCTTGGCAACCGAGCGGCTATCCGCAAACACCGCAAGCCATACCCGTACCGCAGGGGGAGCAACCCATGACACGGCGGGTTTGGACGCAGACCGTTTCACAGCAGGCTCCACAGGCTTCCCCGCGTTTTGTGAGCACGGATACCACGCCTGTGGCTGCGTTTGTGCCTCATTCCGTACCCGAGCCTACGCTTGTGCGTCGGGAACCCCAGCCGGGCAACGCGCATTTCGCACCGGCTGATGCAGCCGCACAGCCCGCCATGGGGGAAACCACCCGCAGGCGGCGTATGCAAGCGCATTTGGATCGCGAACCCGAAGCTGAAGAAAACGATAACGTGGTTGAAAACCGCTACCCGACCCCTGCATTTTCGCAGGGTGCGCAGGATAATGCGACTGTAGTTGATGTTGGGAAACAGCCAGCCCGCCAAACAGGCAATGAACACGGCACAGGCGACACAAACAACCTTCAGAGTGCCGGTGTTTATACCGTGCCCGAGGCAACACAGCGATCATCAGCCATCGATCGGGCGCCACATTCCATCCAGTATGAAGCGCCCGACGCGTTGGACGATGACAGTGGCCGCTACGAAGCGATTACCGATACCCATATGGCCGAGCCTATGCCCGTGCCCACCTTTGGCGTGCCCAGCACGAATGGCCCGAAGAAACATAAAAAACGGCGAGGCCTGTTCGTTACGCTCATTGTACTGATGATTCTGGGGGCGGTCGCGTTTGCGCTGTATCAATCCGGTCTTGGCGCTCAGCTTTGGCATGGCGTGTTCCCCGCCGCCACAACCGGAGGCAGCGTGCCTTCGATCTTCGGCCAATCGCCCGCCGGAGATGCACAGGCCGGAAGCACCATCGCCCCAGCCACTCAGGTGATCGCGCCGGAACTTCGCAGTGTAAAGGTGGATCCGGCCAGCGCTACCGCACCAGCACAGCTTACCTTCCAGATTGAAACCAATGCCGCCACCTCGGCTATTTTGCTGCTCACCGAGGCCAATGCCACCCTGCATACCACAGCCTATGGCACACCGCAGGGCGACGGGCTGCTCTGGCAGGTGGTGGCCGATATGCAAACAGCGTACACCGGAAAGGTGCGCGTGTTCCTGCGGGATCAGGCGGGTTCGTGGAGCGAGGGGCTGATTACCGCCAATGTAGAGGTAAAGTAGGCAATCACCCGCAGGGCGGCTCCGCAGGGAGCCGCCCTGCGGAATATGGTCTGGGATAGGAACCTCGTTTTCACGGGATGCCTGCGGTTTTCACATAGGCACTGCTTTGAAGCCTGCCAAATCGCGGTAAAGATATCCCGTTTGGCCGAAAACGTTACCGTTACCCTCCAGGATGCCCGTGCTTTTCTCATTTTTTGTGGAAAAGTGTCCGCAAACCCGCACTGCACAGCGTTTTTTCTCATCGGATTCTAATGTTGCTTTCAGGCGCTCCTCAGCGGCTTTCAAGCGTTTATTCTTTTCAGCGCTACCAGAATATGCTATAATACCCCATGTTGCGAGTTGCTAATAGAGCCGCCCGCGCCAAGGAAATGGACTAAAGGAGAGCACATGAACACGCAGAATAAAAAGCCGAAGAAAACCAAGGGGCTGGGCGCCGGTATCATCGGCTTTGGCGCGACCTTCGCACTGTTTTCGGTCTTGTTTCACCCCAACGGTCTCGGTCGGCTTCTGCTCGGGCTCATCCTGTCTGGGCTTATCGGCACCATCATCCGCATTATGGGCTCGGGGTTGGATTTATCTACCCATAACAAGCAGGATGCGGAGCCGGAAAGCCTGCAAAAAGTGGCGAAGGACACCGGCAACCCCGAAGTGGACGCCATTTTGCAAAAGGGTCGCGACATGATCGCCCAAATCCGTGAAGAGCGCAAGGGCATCAAGGACGCCACGCTCGTGGATAAACTGACCCAGCTGGAAAACCAGTGCGGTGAGATTTTCCGCGCAGTGTATGACAAACCGGCCAAAGCGTCGCAGATTCGAAAATTCATGGACTATTATCTGCCGACTACCTTAAAGATGGTACGGGCATACCGCACGCTGGGCGAACGCAATGTGAACGGCACGGATGCCGCCGCCGCGCGCCAGCGCATTGACGACGCCATGGGCATTGTGCTCAAGGGCTGCCAGAAGCTGCTGGATAACCTGTACCGTGACGATGTGCTGGACATTACCACCGATATCGACGTGCTGGAGCAGATGCTCAAGCGCGACGGGCTGACCGAGAGCGATCTCCAGCGTGCCGCCGAACAGGCAAGGCAGGCTGCGGCGCTGGATGCGCAGGTGGCGCGGCAGCAGACGGCGCAGGCACAGCAGGCCGAGCAGGCAAGGCAGGCCGCGTTAGCCGCCCAGCAAGCGGCGCAGGCACAACAGGCCGCCCAAACTTCTCCGGTGCAACAGACTTATGACCCCACGCAATGGCACGCCGGAAAAACCACCGATGTGGCGGATCAGGTGAAAAATGCCGTACAGCAGGCGCAGGCGCATACCCCGCAGGCTCCGGTGCTGCAAGTGGGCGGCCAGGCAATGGCGCAGGCACCGCAGAAACAGGAATAAAATCTCCGCTCAAGGCCGTTTTTACGGTTGTGCGCGGTTGGATATAACCATTCCGGAACGGATTCCACAAAATAGTTCATAAACTGAAGATTGTTGAGGAGGGCACACCACCATGACCGAACTGAACCAGACCCCCGAAACCGCAACGGCGACCGCCGCCGTGCCTGTGCTGACGCTCGATACGAACTCTCTGGCCAAGGATAAAGCCGATTTGGACGAAGCGGTAGCCACGCTGGAAAAGGCCGGTACCTCCCCCGTCGCGGGTGGCATGGTCAAAGCTGTTGAAGCCACACTGGCCGATATGGATACGTCCATGCTTTCCGATACGGAAAAGAAGAGCATCGACGATTTCGTGCAGAAGATCGATATCGAAAATCCCGATCATGTGCTGCTTTACGGTGCGGATGCGCAAAAGAAGGTTGCCGATTTCAGCGACAGCGCGCTGGCGACCGTGCGCACGGATCAGACCGGCGAAGTGGGCGATATGCTGGTGAAGCTGGTGGGCGAAATCAAAGGTTTCGGCTCCGAGGCGGAAAAACCCAACGGCATTGCGGGGCTGTTCTGGAACGCCCGCAAAGCCATTGAAGAGATGAAGAGCAAGTACGAGAAGGTGGAAGTGAACGTCGACGGCATCGCCACGTCACTGGAAAACTATCAGGTGCAGCTGCTCAAGGACGTGAGCATGTTCAACCACCTGTATGATATGAACACCCAGTACTTTAAAGAACTCACGATGTATATCATCGCCGGCGGCAAAAAATTGTCCGAAGTGCGCGGCACCACCCTCCAACAGCTCAAGGACAAAGCCGTGCAGAGCGGCGACGCGATGGACGCGCAGCGTGCCAACGATCTGGCAGCCGCGTGCGATCGGTTTGAGAAAAAGCTGTATGATTTGAAGCTCACCCGCACCGTGGCCTTGCAGATGGCTCCCCAGATCCGCCTGCTGCAAAGCAATGACAGCCTGCTGGTGGAGCGCATCCAGAGCACGCTTTCCAACACCCTGCCGCTGTGGAAGAGCCAGATTGTGATCGCGCTGGGCATGCAGCGCAGCCAGGACGCATTGCGCGCCCAGACCGCCGTAACCAATATGACGAACGATCTGCTCAAAAAGAATGCTGAAAAGCTCAAGATGGGCACCATCGAAACCGCCCGTGAAGCCGAGCGTGGCATCATCGATATCGAGACCCTCACGCAGACCAACCAGAGCCTGATCGACACCATCACCGAAGTGATGAAGATTCAGGACGAGGGTCGCACCAAGCGTGTGGAAGCCGAGAAACAGCTGGTTGTGATGGAAGGTCAGCTCAAGGCGAAGCTGCTCGAACTGCGCAACTAAAACCCAATCAACAGGCTGGCATGCTCCCGCCTGCGCGGGAGCATGTTTTTATTACCATCAGCGGAAGCGCCGGATTGCCAGACCGATGGACGGAAAGCCGTTCTCCTAGCCTGTAAAGGGTTGCGGTTTGAGTACAGCCGGTTTCACCCAAACCCATGAGGGGGTTATCGGTTAGTTGAGCCGAGGCTGCCATACTATCGTGTGCTGTACCGGTCAAACTTCACATGTGTGGCATGTCTTGGGGTAATACCGCTGTTCTCAGCGGGCGCACGCTTCCCGCCGGTAGGTTGTAAACGATAGGGACATTTGCCCCGTTCGGTTTGATTGCCACACAGCGCATGACTATACGCCGTACCTGCCTACCCTCGCTCATCCGGCTTGTTTTGGCTTTGCGGAGTGCCTACGGGGCATGCACTTCCCTTTGGCTTCCTGCCCCCCGTTCACTGTTCTTGTATTGAGAAAGGAACCGTTATGAAACCCAAGCTTACCATCGGGTTATCTATCCTCATTTGCCTGCTGTTGCTCGTCTTTGGATTGGTGTTTGGCAGCGTGAGCGGCTACAATGACGATCGTGCGCAGGTAAACGCCTTGCTCGCGGGAGACAGCGGACTTCTAACCGTGGTGAACTACCGCGCCTCCGATGGGCTGAACCTTTGCGTGGTCGCGGACAGGCACCTTGCGGGCGATGCGGATGTGGCTACCCTACGTACCGTGGCTAACGCCCTGCATGGCAATGATGCCTCACTTTCCTCTATCAAGGCAAAGGACGCGGCGCTCACCGACGCATACACCGCTGTGGCTACCAAGTTGCGCGCTTCGGAAAGCTTTCAGCAGAGCAACCGTGACCGTCAGTATCTGGAGATGCTAACGACGGATTTTCAAAATTACAGCCAGAACGCGATCTATGCCACCTACAACAAGGCGGCGGCGGACTTTAACGAAAAGCTGACGACGCCTGTACTGGGCGATATGGCACGCTTCTTCGGCATTAAGCCCTGCGAGCTGTACCAATGATGATGAAGGCCGAACTTACCCCGACCCGTCTATCCGCATTTTGCGGTTTCATAAGGAGAACTATGAAAACGACCTTTTGGAAAGCCCTCGCGGTACTGGCGCTTACCTTTGTGATGCTATTCTCTTCCTTTGCACTGGGCGAGGCTCGCTACCCGACCCTCGGCGGTGTGGTTACGGATGATGCAAATGTCCTGAGCCAGACCACGGCGAAAGACATCGCCAGCTATGCCGATAAGCTGGAAAGCGATACCGGCGTCAAGGTGCATGTGGCACTGGTGCTGTTTTTGGACGGCGAAACCGTGCAGGCCTATACCGATAAACTGTTTACCCGCTGGGAGCTGGGCGAAAACGATCTGCTGATAGTAGGCGCGGCAGCGGAAGATAGCTTTGCGGCGGTCAGCGGCGCAACCGTAAAAGCAAAACTCAGCGATGGAAGCCTGAAAAGTCTGCTGTTCGCGGGCGGATTCTCCGATGCGTTTAAAAGTCAGCAGTATGACGTGGCGTTTGGCAACTTGTTTGTGTCGCTCAATGATCTGGTTGGCAAACAGTATGGGAAAACCATTGCCTTGGGTGAGCTGTTCAGAGCGTACCAACCCGATACGCAAAACGGCAGCGTTACGCCAACCACCACACAAAATCCGGTGGAGAGCGCCGTTAACGCAGTGGTGGACACCTCTTCCCAACTGTGGGAGAGCACGCTCAACTCCATCACCAGCAGTGTGCAGAACTATCAAAACTACAACCAGCAGCGAGATGATAAAGGCCGCAGCCTGACGCCCACGGGCTGGATTGTGCTAGTGGTGATTGTGCTGATTGTTCTCGGGCAGAGCAGGCGCTCACGGTATCGCAGTGGTTGCGGGTGTTCACCGATTGGGTGGATACTGGGCGGGCTGGGGCTTGGCTCACTGTTTGGCAGACGCGACAGGGAGGAACGCCGTGGGCCGGGGGGCTTTGGAAGGCACTGGTAAGAACATCAGATAAGAAACCAGGGACACAGGGGAGAAACGGGCGCAAGGTTTGTACATCAGCGGAGCGACCTCTGCGGTGATCGGTTTATCGCGTATGACGCGACAGTGTCATGAGCGACGATCCCACCAACCGGAAATGTCTTTGACAGGCAAACGATTCCAAGCTTTCTTCTTCCGCGATGGTCTGAAACCCGATCATCTCAGCGGTGTTTGACCTGCGAAATGCCTTGCGGCCTTTGAAACTGCCAAACCAAACAAACCTACCCATCCACAAAGCTGGCCGCCATATGCGCGGCCAGCTTTGTGCTTGAGAGCATCAAGTTTCCTTTTCCGTATCATTCTAGCGATGAATCTGCAAAACTTTCGTAAAACCCTTGCATCCGATGCGCAAACATTCTAGAATTGACTGGCTGCGAACGGGCGGCTGTAAATCGTCGAAAAAAGCGGGTTGCACGCGGAGCGGGTTTCGCATCATGTTGAGTACGGTGCTTGCTTACGTCGGCAGAGTTCGCGACAGGATGATGAGGTTTGTTCCAAGCACCAACAGGAGCTGATGGCATTGCTTTGATCGGTGCATGTCGCGCGCTGCGCTTGTCGGGTTGTGCATAAAGACGATCCTGTTGGGGAGGGCCATTGTGCGCCACACCTGTCCAACCTCCTTCCAGTGGGTCACCTTTGGCGGAGCGCGTGGCGCAGGCGCTTTTCTGACGCGCTCCTGACCTGTCTTTGGATCGCTCCATGGGCATGTAACCCGCGAAAGGGCGAGGGGACATGATTTCCTGTTGCGATACCGGCTACCGATAACCACAGGCAAGGCTTAACCATACCGTGCGAAAAAGCGCGCGGTGAATACAGGGGCGGCTCCGCACGAGAATTCGCGCGGGGCGCTTCCACGCGGGGGTGCGGAGATTTGGAATATCGCAAGGGGCTCAGGCACGGGCTGCCGATTGCGCTGGGGTACATCAGCGTTTCATTCGCTTTCGGCATACAGGCCAGCGCGGCGGGGCTTTATCCGTGGCAGGCGCTGCTGATATCGCTGCTGAATGTGACCAGCGCGGGGCAGGTGGCGGGGCTGGGGCTGATGGCGGCGGGGGCGGGCTTGCCTGAAATGGCGTTGACACAGTTCACCATCAACCTGCGCTATGCGCTCATGAGTTTATCGCTTGGGCAAAAGCTGGATGAGAGCATGACGGCTTTTCACCGCCTCACCCTCAGCTTTTGCAATACGGATGAAATTTTCCTGATTGCCTCCTCTCAGCCGGGTAAAATAGGCAAAGCTTATTTATACGGACTTACGAACGGCCCCTATATCGGCTGGGCGTTGGGTACGTTCCTTGGCGCGGTGGCGGGGGATCTGCTGCCCGCATCGGTCACAGGAGCATTGGGCATCGCGATCTATGGAATGTTCATTGCCATTGTATTGCCGCCGTTTCGCCACAGCCGCGAGGTGCGCTTTGTGGTGTTTGTATCGGTTTCCATGAGCTGTCTGCTGGCTTATGTGCCTGCGTTCGGGTTGATTACGGGCGGGTTTCGCATCATTCTGTGCGCGGTGTTGGCCTCAGCGCTGGGCGCATGGCTGATGCCTGGCGAAGATGCCAATCCCGATGGGGATTGCGCCGTTGACCGCGCAGTTGAGGGCGCTGCGATAGCGGCCGCGTCGGATTTGCGCACCGCTTCCGGTTCAAACGCCATCCCTGGGAGCGTTCTGCGCGAGGAGGTGCGGCTATGAACAACGCGACCTTTTTTCCCTATCTGCTGGTGATGGCCGTGGTTACATATCTTATTCGCATGCTGCCGCTGGCGGCGATCCGTGGAAAAATAAGAAGTCGATTTCTGCAAGATTTTTTGCATTATGTGCCTTATGCCGTGCTTGGCGCGATGACGTTTCCTGCCGTTTTTTCATGCACGGGGAACACAGTTGCGTCGCTATGCGGGCTGGGAGCGGGTCTGGTTCTTGGTTTTATGGAAAAAGGGCTCCTCACGGTGGCGCTTTCCGCCTGCGCGGTGGCATACCTCGCCGGGGTGCTGCTGTAGGGGAACCGCGTACGCCCACGGGGTTGTTCAGCAATTGAGGGGCTAAAGAATACGGGAAAGGTTCAACGTTAAATTTGTCCGAATGGAAATTCCAAGTTAAAATTGTATTGAATGGTATTTGTTCACAATGACGAGCTGAATGTGGCAAATGTTGTATAGAAAAAAATATTTTCCGAAAATGCGGAAGGATATTTTCGTATTTCATCGACCAATATGGAGGGAAATCAAGCAAAATATAGGTTTTTATACGGTTACACAACGGTTACATATTTGACTTTGTGATTGTGGCCGTTTAGAATTATATTGTAGTTGGTATAAATAGAGAGAATGAATGATCAACCGCCTTCAAGACGGTCTTTGTGAATATATTGATTTGAAATTACCCCCACAACGGACGAACAGAAAGAGGGGCGGAACCGATGAAACCTGCAAACGCCGAGAAACGACGCAGTATGAGGAAACTCATGACTTTGATGATGAGCTTGTTGCTGCTGTGCGGCAATCTTGGCTTACCTGGCATCGCGTCGGGTACGGAATATTATGCCGCAAGCGACTGGGTGCTTCTGGCGCCTACGGTTGCGCCTACAGAAACCACAGACGCACCGGCCGCACTCACGGCTACGGCGGACAATATTACCTTTACCATAACGCCGGAGGCGGGCTCCGCCATCGCGGGCGCGAACTTTACCGCTACCCGTGTGACCGGGGATGCGTTATTGACAGGCGCGCAAGGCGCGTATACCGACGCCTTCGGTGCGGACAGTCTGGCTGGCGATGCACAGTTGCGGCTATATCAGTTTTCCTTCAGTGTGAATGGCGCGGCGGTGGATGTGCCTTCCGGCCTGACCCTAACCGCTTCATCCTCCGCGGGGAGCGGTTTTGTGCCTGTACGCGGCATTCCATTCAGCTGGCAATCCGGTGTAGCCGGACTGGGCAGCGACGCAGGGGTGGAGCACAACAGCGGCGCATGGACCTCGACCGTTGCCCTGTCCGGTACGGATAAGGTTCTGTTTGCGACAGCGCCAACGGTAACCGAGGCCACGGCAACGCCGGCAGCAAATTCCGGCGTCTATACCTTTGATAACGGCCAAATCTCGCTCACCGCTACGGTTGGCGGATCGCTCCCGCCCGATGGCGCGCAGTTCTTTGTGGAAGCCGTCAGCAACGCCACTGTTCCCGTGCAGGGAGCGGATGGCTCTGCGCTGCAATCGATTCTTGGCTATCATGTGGGTTTCCGCACCTCGGAAGGCGAACTGGGCGCCAATGAACCGCTGAGCATTCATGTACAGGTGCTGTCCAGCGCGGACTATTCCGGCGCTACAACGCTGGTCAGCGCCAATGGCGATGTGCTGTGGAGCACATCGGACGCTTCCGGCAGCAACACCACGTCCACCTTCGATTTCTCGCTGCCGGTCGGGAGTACATTCCTGCTTGCCGAACCTGTGGCATCGGAACCGACGGCGGTTCCCGCCGCCGAACAGCCTTCCACCTTTACGTATGAAGACAGCAATGTGCGTGTGCAGGTGACCCTGGCCGACCCGACGGCATTGCCTGCCGGAGCAGTATTTACAGCCAGCCTGTCGAGCGGCGAGTGGGCAACGTATGCCGACCGCCTGATGGAGCAGGGATTCGACGAAACCAGCGTGCAGGCGCTCTGGACGCTTTCCACCGCCTTTACATTGGATGGGAATGCCATCGATACCGGCAGCCTTGCGCTCACCTATGACGTGGTGGTGAAAGGCGCAGCCAGTGACGGCGCGCAGGCGTGGGTGCTGCACAGCGGCACGGCCGAGCTTCCCGATGGCCTTTCACAGGCTGCGGATGGCGCAGAGGTTCTCTTCAGCGCCACGGGCGAAAGTACGCTGGGCCTTGCGCTGGTAACGCCGCTGATTTCAACGTTTGCGAGCATCATGTCCCTCGCGGCGGTTTCCGGCGGGGAGCTTCCCTTTTCCAACATCGCAAGCAATATCGCGTTCACCATGAAGGTGAACGGGGTGGATGTAACAGGACAGTCCGTGACCGTGGACAGGGATGCCCAGATACAGATCACCATGACGTATGCGCTGAGCAATACCGCCCCCATCGATTCCACGGCAACCTATGTGTATGATCTGTCCAGCAACGGCATCACCGTGATGGACTTGACCACACTGCAGGATGTGAGCTATGGCGGAGCAACGGTGGGCAAGTTCTACGTGCAAAACAACAAGCTCTACGTGACCTATAACGAGGGCTTCGTGGTGGAATCCAACAAGACGGGCGTGTTT
>Ga0302293_10001694_pt1 | contig 10740 bp, 6 predicted proteins | sample III_Fen_N2_2_FD_198758 | JGI IMG/M metagenome (GOLD analysis project Ga0302293, IMG submission 198758) | Peat permafrost microbial communities from Stordalen Mire near Abisko, Sweden - III_Fen_N2_2 | ecosystem: Environmental > Terrestrial > Soil > Wetlands > Permafrost | place: Sweden: Abisko... | reverse complement strand
CATTAAAAGTAATGAAGTTACCCATGGAATCGCCCTGGAAGAATGCATCCGGAGCTAATTCAAGAAGCAATCGGTACTTTTCTTCACTCCTTCTTAAAGTTTCCTCACTCCGCTTGCGATCAGTGATATCCTGAATAATACCAAACAAGATTCTTTTTTCCTTATCGAACAGGGCCAGTGAGTGGATATCTTTAATTTCGCCCGTGTCAACTGTTTTTATTTTGAATTCAATATCATAAGGAATTTCATCTTCCATCAATTTTTTCACGGCTTCATCGAGCATCCACCGATATTCGGGTAATGGTATTTTTTTAACCAACTCGTATTCAATTTCATCCTCATGTACGCCATAAATGGCTGCTGCTCCCTCAGAGCCAATTATATGTTGGGTATCGAGATGCAACTCCCAGTTACCCGATTTAGAGGCAAGTTCTGCACGTTTCAGCCCGGCTTCACTGATATTGATCGCCGTTTCAGCACGTTTGCGGCTACTGATATCATGAACAATGGAGTGAAGTAATAACTTTCCATCAACTTCAATATGGCTGCTGAAAACTTCAACATCACGAAGAGAACCATCGGCCATGCGGTGTTGAAATTCAAAATATTCCTGTTTACGCGACAGCGCCATATCTATAGCCTGGCTAATCTTTTTATCTGGATATATATTGATCTCCTGAATTTTCATTTGCTTAAGCTGATCCTTCGACCATCCATAAAATTTTTCCGCAGCACGATTGGCATCAATAATATTTCCATTACCTGGATCAATGATCAATTTCACGGCAGTATGGTATTCAAAAATATTACGGAATAAATTCTCGCTTTTCCTCAACGCCTTCTCCGTTTTTCTTCGCGATTCATTATCAGCTTTCAAATCGTTCAATAAATTAAGCGTTTCAAGTTGTTTCTGTTCCAATTCAATAGTCCGCTCAGCCACAAAAAACGATAATCGTTCATTTTCATTGCGTTTCTGCCTGTTGAATTCCCTGATTTTTACCATTGCTCTAATCTGTGCGATCAGTTCAGGTTCATCAAAGGGTTTATTCAAAAAGGCCTCTCCTCCTGTTTCAAGCGCATTGATGCGGTTTTGCATGTTCTCTTTCGCCGATGATAGAAAAATCACAGGGATGTCTTGAACACGAACGTCATGCTTCAATTGGCGGCAAACTTCAAAGCCATCCATACCAGGCATGTTAATATCCAGCAAAATCATATCAGGATCACCTTTAACTGCAAGTTCAATACCTGTCTCACCAGATAATGCAGTTTCCAGAATCATTTCTGGAAAGGAATCCTTAATAATCTTTCCAAGAAGGATCAGATCGTAGCTGTTGTCATCGATAGCCAGGATTTTTATCATAGTGGTAGTTTCAAATAAAAAGTTGAGCCTTTCCCTTTTTCCGATTCTATACTGATTTCACCTCCCAGCAATTCTACCAGACTTCTCGAGATAGCCAATCCGAGTCCGTTTCCACCATATCTGCGGGTTTCAGAGGATTCAACCTGTCTGAACCTGTCAAATATCTTATCATGGTATTCTGGCGAGATCCCAATTCCAGTGTCTTTGACATGGAGCCGGATCATCTTGCCATCCGTCTGTAGACCCAGTTCAATGTATCCCTTTTCGGTGAACTTTATTGCATTTCCCACCAGGTTAATCAGTATCTGTCTCAGTTTGTTTTCATCACTTTCAATAAAAATTTCCTCTTTTGGATTCAGTTGATCAAGTCTTAATTCGATTTCTTTTTCAAGCGCTTTAAATGAATATTCATTCCAAATATTGTGTATCAACTTTTGAACAGAGAATACATTCTTATTCAGGTGAACCAAGCCAGCCTCAATTTTGGAGATGTCCATGATGTCATTGATAATCACAAGCAGGCTGTTTCCGCTAATTTGAATCATTTCGGCAAATTCCTTCTGCTGGGTCATGTCAAATTCGGGATTAAACAGCAAATCTGAAAAACCAATTATACTATTCAAAGGGGTACGAATTTCATGACTCATATTAGCCAGGAAGGCCGATTTCAAGCGGTCCGACTCTTTTGCCTGAATGAGGGCATTGTTCAGCTCCTGCTCTGCTTTTTTCCGTTCAATGGAAATACTGATCTGATGGGAAATAAATTCAAGTATCTGCTTGTCTTTCTCAGTATAGGCATTCGGATTTTCGTAACTCTGTACTACAACGGCCCCGATTGCTTTTTTGTTTATCAGGAGCGGAACCCCCAGCCATACTCTTGAAGGCGTTCCAAATTCCACAATTCCAATGTTTTCGTAGAATTTTTTAAGTTCTGTATCTTTTATTAACAATGATCTCTTCTGTTTAATCACATACCCTGTAATTGAATTCTGAGCCGGCCAACTGTCAATGTTATCCTTCTCATCGCGCTCATAAATTGTCGAAAGCATGTCCGTTTTCTCATCATAGAAGGCAATGTAAAAATTCGTTGAATCGAGTAACTTTCCAATCTCCTGACTGATAATCTGGATCAGTTCATTTAAGTCGGAGGATGACAAAGCTGCCTTGGAGATGGCATAAAGTACCTGCTGAACCTGATCGGCATTTTTCTTTTCGGTGACATCAGTCTCAGTTCCCCATATCCTTACCAGATGATTATCTTCAATTATTCCAATAGAATTATTACTGATAAACTTCTTTTGTCCTGCAATATCTAATTCTACCGTAATTGCGTTTTCAACGGTGAATCCGTTGCGGATATAATTACGCAACACCTCCCGGTTTAACGTGTTATTACGTCCCCCATGAAAGTCGATTTGACTTTTGCCGATCATTTCATTTGGATTACTGAACCCATATATATTCAATATAGCCTGGTTACATTCAGCAATAAAAAAATGGTCATAAATATAATCTACCTGTTCTTCAAGTGGCAAACTCAAATCCATTGGCTTATCACATTCGAAACGGTAGACACCTTCTGATACCTGTGAAATAAAGCTCCGGTAACGTTCTTCACTTGCTTTAAGAGCATCTTCAGCCTGCCTGCGTTCGGTAGTATCGACAACTGTCGACACCATGGTGTTTTGCTCAATTAAAGGGATGTTGACTGCATTAATTATTCTTTGGGTGCCATCTTTTTGAGTAACAACAATGTCTTCCCAATGCATTTTTTCAGGATCGCCAGAGTGAATATCGCCCATTATACGGTCAATCATTTTGTTTCGATAATTCAAGTCGGGATAAATCTTCTCGAAAAATATATCAACTGATTTGATTTCATCGGAGTTCCAACCATAAATTTCCTGAAATTTTTTATTCATGAAAGTAACATCACCTTCATGAATATTATTCAGTGATAATCCTATGGGTAAGTTATCGAGAATGGTTTGAATGAATCTGTTTTTTGATAATAATTCTTCGTTTCGGAATTTAAGCTCTTGCCCGTTTTCTTCTGCCTTTTCTTTGGCTGCTATCAACTCAGCTTCGTTTTTTTTACTTTCGGTAATGTCACGATCCATGCCAATTGTGTATGATTTCCCACGCCACATGACTGGAACGCCTATAAATTCAATGATATTATCTTTCCCATCCGGTCGAATCCATGAGTAAGATCCACGAAACGCTTTTCTTGTAGCAAGAGATTCTAGCCTTGCATCATTTGATGATTCTTCAAGCGATATTTGTAAATCATTTGTGTTTTTGAATTTAAGCAATTCTTCGATGGTAAAACCAGCCATATCTGCATATTGTTTATTACAGTCTATGAGTTTTCTCTGGGTAAAGTCAGGATATTCTTCATAAATCACTATCCCATCAAAAACATTTTCAAAAACCATTCGAAACTTTTCTTCAGACTCCTTTATTCGCTCTTCAGTATTCTTACGCTCAGAGATATCCCTGTCTATACCCAGGACCATCTCATGCCCTCCAATGGTAAATATCGAGGTAGAAACCTCGACCGGAAAGGAATGACCATCTTTATGACGGTGGGTGGTCTCAATGTGATTAACACCTTTCTGTCTGAGATGTTCAATATATTCGCTGCGCTCACTTGATAACCCTTCTGTTATATTAAGCAAATCAATTGACTGGCCTATCATTTCCTGGCGCGAATAACCATTCATTCGACAGGATGCTTCGTTACAATCAACTATAGGCCAGGAGATTGTCGGATGATTAGGGTCAATTAACACAATGGCATCCGGCGAAGCATTGAACAATCCCTGAAATAATTGTTCTCTTTCCCTTAAGGCCTCTTCAGCGCGTTTACGTTCCGAAATGTCAAATAAGATTCCCTGCGTTCCGATTATCGTTCCATTAAAGTCAACAACAGGCATCCTCATTACCTGCATATATTGTTTCAGTCCATCGATGGCGGGATATTCCTCTTCTGTCTCGATGGTTTTATTGTTTCGTAATATTTGTTCATGCATTTTCTCTCCCAAATGTGCATATTTGGTTAACGGCCCTTCCTCTCCCTGGATCGATTGATAATTAGCTCCAACTTCCGAGGGCTTTTTACCAAGGATATCTTCTTTATTCAATCCTTTGAGTTTGCAATATTGAGAATTAACAAGGGTATAACGACCTTCCTTATCTTTGCGGAACACAGCAACAGGCAGTTGTTCTATAAATGTATGATAAAGGGTTTGTGATTCAAGAAGGGATTTTTCTGCTCGTTTATTCTCTGTAATATCTTGTAATATACAATGTGTCTGTTTAAAATCACCATTCAGATCATAACCGATTTTCCCTTCGAAGGCAATGTTCAGCTTTGATCCATTCTTGTGAATCATCTCAAATTCGCTATGTATCTGACCCAGCGATTTGAATAATGGGAATCTGTTTCTGAATCCTTCCTGAAAATACGGAGAAAGAAAATCTCCAAACCATTTTCCAATGACTTCCTGCCTTTCGTATCCTAACGTATCCAACCATTGTTGATTGACTTCAATAAAATTGCCATCGAAGTCCAGCGACTGGTAACCCAAAGGTGCTCTGTTAAATAACATTTGGAATCTATTTTCACTCTCTTGCAAAGCCTTTTCTATCCGTTTGCTTTCATGGAGCTTAGCTTCCAAATCTTTGATGCGAAGCAGAACACGAATATGGGCAGTCAGTTCCGCTTCGTCCAGGGGCATAGTTAGAATAGCATCAACTCCGTTTTTAAGCATTCTTGCCCGACTTTCCTTGTCATTCCGGGATTCGGTTATCATTATTATGGGAATGCTTTGGGTCGATTCGTCTGCTTTCAGGATTTGCCATATCGGGATACCATCTGTTTCCGGCATTTCCATCCGGAGCAGTAATACTTCAGGCTCTTCAGCACAGCATAACTCAATTCCAGATTTTGCAGTAAATGCACTGATAAACATAGCACCTGGAAAAGCTTCAGCTATGATGGCTTTCATAACTGCGATATGGTCGGTATTGTCGTCAATTGCAAGAATTTTAACCTTCTCCATTGCATTCATTTTTTCTAAATTCATCATTAACATTTATTCAATTGCTATAACCAGACTCTATCTACTGAAATTCCCCTTCGCAGGAATTATTGCTATCAGTGAATATCCCGGGAATATAACTCTTTTCTGAAAGGTAGGCACTCTTTACCCTCATCTTCTCTTCAGTTTTTATACTCGCTTTAGCTGCTAAACTATTGATGCAATATAAAAGCTAATCGTTTATTCAAACTTAAAGAGAAGTATTTCGTATTCAGCCACAATTTAGAAATAAATTTAAATTAAACAAATTATAACAAGTCCATTACTCTATTGCGAATGGTCTATCATTTAATTTGGGACCATTTAACAGCACCGACATTTTTGTCACTTCTGAGATTGGGAAAACACTTCATAGTCATTAAATCCTGTTGGTACAAAGAATCATGAGTTGAAATCCTTCTCCTCGTTTATCGGTAATTATCCTCCCTGAAACCTATATCCCGATAAAGGTAAAGAGAAGAATTCATCCTTACAAGAAAGCGATGAATATTGCGTTCATATGCTGTATTTTGCTTAGCTTATTTTTATAATCCTGTATTCCGCTAAATACATTGTGCTTCAAAGGAAGTTGAATGCACTCCCAAAAATAGGTCTTTACAGGTATTGCCTGTGAATTTAAAATAATCGACCTTTCTGCCTTTTAAATTTATCATTAACTAAATGTTTCATCACGTACTGATACCATTGTTGGCGGCTGTTTTTCTGGCAATTAATATGGGGGGAACAAGTATCTCTCCGGCATTCTCGGCTGCTTACGGATCAAATGTTATACGGAAGTCGATGATTCCAGGGTTATTTGGAATCATGGTCTTTTTAGGTGCAATGGTTGCCGGAAAAGCCACCTCGGCTACATTGGGAAAAGATTTAATTCCTGTTGCTTATTTGAGCTGGGAGCTGGTGACCATTATCCTCGGTACAGTTGGCATAACCTTATTCATTGCCAATTTATTGGGAGTCCCCCAATCGAATGTTCAAACCACCGTATTTGCCATTTCAGCTCCTGCAGTTTATTTTCATCAGTTTAACAGTCACAAGGTATTTTTTGAGATTGTGCCAACCTGGTTTATTGCCCCTATTCTTTCATTTGTCATTTGTTATCTCTTTGGCAAATTTGTTTATACCCCCATCCGAAAGAAAGGCTACCTCACCTATGGGCAGCTCTCTCAACATCCTGCAGTCAAGGCCATTATTATAATCATGTCATCGTATGTAGCCTTTTCAATAGGAGCCAATAATGTTGCCAATGCTGTTGGGCCTATCGCATCGATGATGTCACACGAATTGCTGCTTCCTTTTGATGGAAACGGATTTTCAATCATCATGGTTCTTACAACACTTGTTGTGGCTCCCAATTTTGCCATCGGGGCTTCCATACTTGGCAGTAAAGGATTGGAGAATACAGGGAAAGGAATTTTCTTGTTCGGACCCTTTGAGGCCATTATCATTTCATTTGTGACAGCCAGCATTTTGCTCATTTCATCGGTTACCAGGGGAATACCAACTTCTCTGATTCAGTTGAATGCAGGAGCAATTATCGGATTAGGTGTTGCACGAATGGGAGCAAAGAATATCTTCAGGAAAACTTCCTTAAATAAATTTTTTGTTGTTTGGGCCATTGCTCCAGTAATCTCATTTAGTCTTTCATTATTACTGACCTGGCTGGCTGATTACATGGGATATTTGTAAATACTTATCGACTGAATCTTTTTTGCACTATAATCCTTCATATTATTTAATCTTCATTTTCAATTCAATAAGCTTAATTACATTCTCATAATCTTCGGGTGAACCCATAACTATTGAAACGCATCGGGTGGTATTAAACCGCTTTGCCGAACGAAATTCCTCTTTGATCCGTTCGGGAAGATCACTTGATTCGACCAATGGTTCAGCCTTGTTGCTCAGCCAAAAGCTTATCCTGAAGGTATCTTTCAGGATTCCTACCCAGTAAATCGTTAATTTCTTCCGCAAGACACGATATAACCAGCTCTTGCCATCGTTGTAAAACCTCCACTCTTCAGTGATGTCAACATGATGTTCATACAAATAATCAATAATCTGCTGCCAGTAAACATGATTTTCTCCAATGATTGAAGAAACCAGTTCATCGGTGGGTTGAACTTTCGGGTCAGTTAATACAATGGGTTCCATGGGTTATAGTTTTAATTTCATTTAAAACAAACTGAAATGCAGTGAAATTGCACAATCTAAATTACAAATAAATCTGATGCTTTATACAATAAAAAATCCCCGTAATCTTTCGATTTACAGGGACCTTTTATTTATGGATATATTCTTACAGAATCAGCATGGCATCGCCGTAAGTTCCGAAGTGATATTCTTCTTTAATCGCTTCCTTATATGCTTTCATCAGGTTATCGAAACCGGCAAAACCTGCTACCATCATTTGAAGGGTGGATAGAGGCAAATGGAAGTTGGTGATCATGCGGTTAGCAACACTAAATTCGTAGGGAGGAAAAATGAACTTGTTGGTCCAGCCTTCGAAGGGTTTCAAATGTCCCTGTGTCGATACCGAGCTTTCGATCGTACGCATTACGGTTGTTCCAACGGCGCAGATATTCTTCCTGGCATCTCTTGCCGTATTTACAATCTGGCAGGCTTCATCCGAAATCCAGATCTGCTCCGAATCCATCTTGTGCTTGGTCAGATCCTCTACATCGACGCTCCTGAAATTTCCAAGACCAACATGAAGGGTAACGTAACTGAATTTCACCCCACTGATTTCAAGACGTTTCATCAGCTCACGGCTAAAATGCAGTCCTGCCGTTGGTGCAGCTACCGCACCCTCATTTTTTGCAAAAATTGTCTGATAACGATCCTTGTCTTCAGGAGTCACCGCACGTTTGATGAATTTGGGAAGTGGTGTTTCTCCCAATCCGTAAAGAGTCTTTTTAAACTCATCATAAGGACCATCGAATAAGAATCTTAAGGTACGCCCTCGTGAGGTAGTATTATCAATCACTTCGGCTACTAGTAAATCATCCTCGCCGAAATACAGTTTATTTCCAATGCGGATCTTGCGTGCCGGATCAACCAGCACATCCCACAGGCGCTGTTCGCGATTCAATTCCCTGAGCAGGAACACTTCAATTTCAGCCCCGGTCTTTTCCTTATTGCCATACAAGCGGGCTGGAAAGACCTTGGTGTCATTGAAAATCATGACATCCTCATCGCCGAAATAGTCAACAATATCCTTAAAAATCCGATGTTCGATTTTCCCTGTGGCACGATTTAATACCAATAATTTTGACTCATCCCTGTTAGCAGCCGGATGCAGCGCAATCAATTCTTCAGGTAAATCAAATTTAAACTTTGATAATTTCATTCTTTATATGTGTTAATTTATTTTTGCATGTAATTCCCAACAATCTGTTCCGCATTTACCTTCTTGGCAGAACCCCCTTTTACGCAACCTATTTCAATTAGTTTCAGCAACCTTCAATTTCCCTATAAAATCATACAAATCCCATGCGTCTCCAACCGTCATATCCCCAATCCGGGTCCGGCGCAATCCAACCAGGTAGGCTCCGTTACCAAGTGCAAGACCCAGATCACGGGCTAAGGCACGGATATAGGTTCCTTTGCTGCACACAATCCTTAATACGACTTCATTTCCCGAAAAGTTTAGGATCTCCAATTCGTAAATGCTGATCTTTTTAGCCTGAAGAACCATGTCACTTCCTTTACGGGCATGTTCGTAAGCACGCCTGCCTTCAATCTTCACAGCGCTGAACAAGGGTGGTACCTGGTCAATCTCTCCAATAAACTGCTTCAACGCTTCGTTCACCAATTCCAGGGTAAGATCTTCTGTCGAAAAAGTCTCGTTTTCCTTCGTTTCCAAATCATATGATGGAGTCGTCGCGCCCAGTCTGATCGTGGCCACATATTCCTTTTCCTTGGCCTGCAACAGATCAATATTCTTGGTCTCTTTCCCTGTACAAACGATCATAAGCCCTGTAGCCTTGGGGTCGAGCGTCCCGGCATGACCGACTTTCAGCTTCTTAATCCCCGTTGACCTCGACAGAAAATTACGCAGCTTCCTTACCAGGTCAAATGATGTCCAATCCAATTCCTTATCAAAAAGAAGAATCTCTCCTTTTTGAAAATCATAATCTTCAATGGATCTTCCCATCCTGAAACGCTTTAAAATAAGTGATTTGTAACTACGAAAACGGTCTGAATTTCAGGCCGCAAATATAATCATTCGATCAGTAAATAAACAAGATTTAGAGGAATAAATACAGATAGAATGTTATGCCACAGGGTAAAAGGCAATGTAGAGTCCATCCTTTTCAACCAGCACACACGAAAACACGAAGCCTGATTTCTTCAGCTTCCTTCCAATGAACTGAAAAACAGAGCATATTAACGATACAGCGGATTCCAATAAATTAAACTCAAACCCTTGTTACCCGATTGTTATTTTTCTGTCTTAGGCTTTTTCATGATGGCATAGATCTCAAAGACAAAGCCAAAAAGAACAACTACCGGAGCCAGTGTAATCCTGCGGAAGCTAAAAATCTCAGGATTAAAAACCGTTGGATCAGAAGCTTTGCCCCCTGTCATTAAGATAAAACCAAACACAATGATCCCTAATCCAATAAGCAATAATTTCAAGTTCTCCTTGCGAAGGGCAAATCCCTCCATGCTTGTATTGTCTGTAATCTTCTTTGCCATGCTGTAAAATTTTGTGTAAAGTTAGCTGAAATCTTTAAAGATCAAAGCTTATGCCACCAGTTAATAAAACAACTCATCAAATTTAAGCCGGATAAATTTATTCACCGCAAAATAGGTTGAACTCCATGAGATCAGCACACCCAGGATCAGATCAGCTACAAATACGAATCCGAAAATCTTATAATCATCCACATCGATGATGCCGGTTAATTCTCTGGCATAGGAAAACATCAGGATAAACAGCAATACATTGGCAGCCAGGGCGCCAATGATTCCATAGGTGATGCTTCGTTTAACAAAGGGTGCACGGATGAAGCGGTCTGTGGCCCCAACCAGCAACATGGTATTGATGATGAAACGCTGGGAATAGATCGAAATACGGATGGTGTTGTTAATCAGCGCAAAGAAGATGAACAGCAGCAGTGCAGAGAAAAAGACCAGGATAAACCCTATTTTCTGCACGTTATCATTGATGATATTTACCATATCGTGTTGATACGATACTTCCCTTACCTGTGGATATTCCATCAGTTTCTTCTCCAGGATAACCAGCTTTTCAGGCGTGGCATAATC
>Ga0302293_10001693_pt1 | contig 10745 bp, 8 predicted proteins | sample III_Fen_N2_2_FD_198758 | JGI IMG/M metagenome (GOLD analysis project Ga0302293, IMG submission 198758) | Peat permafrost microbial communities from Stordalen Mire near Abisko, Sweden - III_Fen_N2_2 | ecosystem: Environmental > Terrestrial > Soil > Wetlands > Permafrost | place: Sweden: Abisko... | reverse complement strand
TCTGAATTTCGTTTCATGATCATTATGATTTCAGATGCAAAGAAACTAACTTTATAGAACAAAATGGTATTACGGTCGAACTAATCAAATTTAGAGCTTAAGAATTAAACTTCTTTTAATATTTCTTTCTGTACATTTGGATTGATTAACGACCAATCAATTTCGAATTCCAGATGGAACTTACACACGATCAAACAACAGCCTACGATAAAGCCGCCTTTATGTGCAGCAGATCAGAACATTGCGCTTCTGAAATTCAGGAAAAACTAAGAACCTGGGGGCTTTCTTCTGAAGATTCAGAGCCAGTTCTCGAAAAATTGATAGCCGAAAAATACCTCGATGACGAACGATTTGCCCGAGCATACGTGAAAGACAAGTTTAGGTTCAATCATTGGGGTAAACAAAAGATTGCCTACATGCTGCGCGCCAAAAATATTCCTTCGGAAATTCTGGAACTTGCCTTCGAAGAAATTGAGGACGAGGGCTACTCTGACGAACTCCGGAAAATACTGACTGACAAGGAAAAATCGGTCAAAGCCAAAGATAAATATGACAAACGGAATAAACTGATGCGTTTCGCGATGGGACGAGGTTTCGAGTCGAGTCAGATCTCTGCTGTACTAAAGGAATTGGGACTTTGATATAGCTGATGGCCGACCAATTAGACCGGCAATCAGCTATATCATTCATGAAGTCTTGTTTGTCTTCTCTCTAAAACGAATCCACTTCGCGGTAGGCCTTGATAAAAGCAACTTCGCCTTCTTTCCCTTTTATGCTTCTGCCATGTTCGCAGCATAAAACACCATTGTATCCTTTGCTGTGAATATGTTTGAACACATTTTTGTAGTTAATTTCGCCGGTTGTTGGTTCATTCCGGCCCGGATTATCACCAATGTGGAAAGCAGCAATATTGTTCCAGGCTTTGTCGATGTTCGGAATCAGGTTGCCTTCGGTAATTTGCTGGTGATACAAGTCGTCAACAATTTTGCACGACGGATGATTCACAGCCTGGCAAATCTGATGTGCCTGCGGAATTTTAGTCAGGAATAAACCGGGATGGTTCGTCCATGCATTAAGTGGTTCCATAACCAATATCAATCCGCTCTTTTCAACCACCTCGCAACACATTTTCATGTTGTCAATTACGTTTGCAGTCTGATAATCCCATTCCAGTCCTTCGTCGAAGTGTCCCGGAACAACCAGCGCCCATTTTGCCCCGGTACGTTTGGCGCACTCAACGCCCTCTTCCATTTTCTTCTTCAGCATCTCTTTAATGGCCGGATCTTGAGTCACCATTGATTTTACCGGGAAATCGGCATATAAAACAAATGGACCGAGATCCATATTCCGGCGGGCAAGTTCTGACGCTATTTTTTCCTGAAGGGCCGGTTCTTTTCCCATCAAGCCATTATCGAAAATTGCCCGAAAACCCTGATCGCTGATGAATTTGATCTGATCGAACAAGTCTTCTCCTGCACTTTCTTTAAAAGTGCCAAAGCTTGGTGCATATTTTAGTTTGAACTGTGATTCGTTGGAAACTTTTGCTTCAGAAGCGAAGGCTTTGGTTGAACCTGCAAGGCCAACAGCAGCAAGGATTCCGGCTGTGTTACGTAAAAATGAACGTCTTTCCATTTTGGTCTGGTTTAGTTTAAGCACCCGAAGATAAGAATCTGAATGGCCGCGCGCAAATCTAATCGATAAAAAACCGGTCTGGTCTGGTATGTTTTTTAGTGAAAAAATTACTTCGTCTAAAAAAGTTTCCTAATTTTAACCAGCCTAAAAAAGGCCAAACTAAATTTATAAACCAACTAAATTAACCGAATATGATGAATCGTAAATTGCGCATGGGAATGGTCGGTGGCGGCAGTGATGCCTTTATCGGCGCCATACATCGCCTTGCAGCCTTTATGGACGGACAAATCGAACTGGTCTGCGGCTGCTTCAGCATCAATCCTGAAATTTCACTTTCCTCCGGAAAATCGTATTATCTTCCTGACAGCCGCGTGTATAAAACCTACCAGGAAATGTTTGAAAACGAAGTCAAACTTCCGGAAGGCGACCGAATGGATTTTGTAACTATCGTTACTCCGAACTTTGCACATTTTGGCCCTGCCATGATGGCCCTGGAAAATGGATTCAACGTGGTAATCGACAAACCCATCACTTTTACCCTTGATGAAGCGCTGCAACTTCAGGCCAAATTACAGGAAACTGGATTATTGCTTGCATTGACTCATACCTACTCCGGATATCCAGCCGTTAAGCACGCCAAACAAATGGTTGCCGAAGGTCAGTTGGGCAAAATCCGCAAAGTATTTGTTGAATATCCACAGGGATGGTTGTCTTCCAAACTTGAAGATTCCGGAAATGCGCAGGCATCGTGGAGAACCGACCCCAAGCGCTCCGGAAAAGCAGGTGCCATGGGCGATATTGGAACTCATGCACATCATCTTGCAGAATACATCACTGGCTTAAGAACCACTTCGTTGTGTGCCGAACTGAATATTTTCGTTCCCGGACGTTTGCTGGATGACGATGGTGCTGTTTTACTTCGTTTCGACAATGGCGCCAAAGGCGTTTTAGTTGCTACCCAAATTGCTGCCGGCGAAGAAAATGCACTGAAAATCCGTATCTATGGCGACAAAGGTGGACTTGAATGGGCACAACACGAGCCCAATACCTTGATTGCAAAATGGGCTTCTAAACCAACCGAAATATTGCGCGTTGGTACTTCGATGGGGACTGCAGCCAATGCCAATACCCGCACTCCGGGAGGTCATCCGGAAGGATACCTGGAAGCTTTCGCCAATATTTACCGCAATTTCTCGTTTACGCTTCGGGCTAAAATGAATGGCGAAGAACCAAAAGCAGAATGGCTGGATTATCCAGGCGTGGAAGACGGCATCCGGGGTATGCAGTTCATTGATGCAGTAGTTGAAGCCGGATACAACGACAATGTAAAATGGGTACCTTTTAAATAGTTTCGTGTTACGAGTTATGCGTTGCGAGTTCAATCCGGAACTCGTATCCCGCAACCCGTATCAATTTTTTCACAACCACTAAAACAAAAAATATCATGGGCAGACCAGTAACACTATTTACCGGACAATGGGCCGACCTTCCCTTTGAAACCATGTGCGAAAAAGCACTGGAGTTTGGCTACGACGGCCTCGAACTTTGTACCTGGGGCGATCACATGGAAATTGACAAAGCCGATCAGGCCTATTGCGACGCTCGCAAGGAAATGCTGGACAAATACGACCTGCAACTATTTGCCATTTCAACGCATTTGGTTGGACAGTGTGTTTGCGACCGTATTGATGAACGTCATCAAAGTATTCTTCCTGATTATCTTTGGGGCGATGGAGATCCTGAAGGAGTTCGTCAGCGGGCGGCTGCCGAAATCATCAAAACCGGTAAAGTTGCAAAAATGCTTGGGTTAGACACCGTGATTGGTTTTACCGGAAGCTCCATTTGGCATATGTTGTATTCTTTTCCGGCAGTAAGTCAGGAAATGATTGACAAAGGCTACGCAGATTTTGCTAAACGCTGGACTCCGATTTTGGATGAGTACCAGAAAATGGGCGTCAAGTTTGCCCTCGAGGTTCATCCAACCGAAATTGCATTCGACATTGCAACTGCCCGCCGTGCAATGAAAGCCGTAAATTACCATCCGGCATTTGGATTCAATTTCGATCCAAGCCACCTCGGATACCAGGGTGTTGACTACGTGAAATTCATTTATGATTTCTCCGACCGTATTTTCCATGTTCACATGAAAGATGCCTATTGGAGCGAACACCCGACTGACATTGGTGTTTTTGGTGGCCACACCGAATTCGGAGACAATCGTCGCTACTGGAATTTCAGGAGTCTGGGACGCGGAAAGATCGATTTTGAAAACATCATTCGCGCCTTGAACGACATCAAATACCAGGGACCACTTTCGGTGGAATGGGAAGACAGCGGCATGAACCGCGAAGTTGGAGCCGTTGAAGCCTGCGACTTTGTTCGATACAGCGACTTCGATCCTTCTGACGTGGCTTTCGACGATGCCATGCAGAAATGATATGAGTTTCAAGTTCTAAGTTTCAAGTAGGCTGATCCGATGACTTGAGTTCATCGGATCAGTTTCCTTATTATTAAACAGCTAAAAAAAACTATAATGACCAACCGACGAAATTTTCTAAAAACTACTTCAACGGCAGCAGTAGGCCTTAGCCTTGCTGCAACCATGCCAATTCCGATGAGTGCCTGTGTGGGTGCTAACGACAAACTTCGATGCGGCGTAATTGGTGTTAACGGGATGGGATTCGCCGATCTGGCTGCCTTCCTTCGCCAGAAAAATACGGCATGCGTTGCCATGTGCGATGTAGATAGCAATGTGCTAAACAAACGTGCCGCCGAAACAGAAAAAGCACAAGGGTTTAAACCCAAATTGTATAGCGACTACCGCAAATTGCTCGAAGATAAAGATGTTGATGTTGTAATCATCGGCACTCCCGACCATTGGCATTGTTTGCCGATGGTTGAAGCCTGTCAGGCCGGAAAAGATGTGTATTGCGAAAAACCATTGGGTAATTCGATCGAAGAAATCAACATCATGGAACGAACCGCCAACAAATACAAAACCGTCGTTCAGGTGGGCATGTGGCAACGCAGTGATCCGCACTGGATGGCAGCCGTTGACTTCGTGAAATCCGGAAAATTGGGGAAAATCCGTACCGTTCGTACCTGGGCCTATCAGGGTTGGATGGAGCCAGTTCCGGTAAAACCAGATGGAGAAGCTCCTGCAGGAGTTGATTACGATTTCTGGCTCGGACCTGCAAAAAAACGCCCGTTTAATCCAAACCGTTTCCATTTTAATTTCCGCTGGTTTTACGATTATGCCGGAGGTTTAATGACCGACTGGGGCGTACACATCATTGACTACGGTTTATTCGGAATGGGCGATCCGTCACCAAAATCAATCATGTCGATGGGTGGAAAATATGCTTATCCGGACGATGCTGCTGAAACTCCTGATACCTTGCAGGCATTATTTGAGTTTGACGGACACACCATGCTTTGGGACCACGGAACCGGTATTGATGGCGGTTACTACGGACGTAACCATGGCGTTGGCTATGTTGGAAACAACGGAACCTTGGTTGTCGACCGCAATGGATGGGAAGTCATTCCGGAGCGGAAGAAAGACAAAGACCTGATTGAACGTGTGCCGTTGCAAAAAGGAACCGGCAAAGGACTCGATTATCACATGGCCAACTTCATAGAAGGAGTGAAGGACCGAAACCGCAACCTGAATGCAAGCATTAAAATTGCTGCAAACACAGCGCGAGTAGCTCATCTTGGAAACATTGCACTTCGTACTGGCCGTCGTCTGTATTGGGACCCGGAAACCAGCAAATTCATTAACGACGAAGATGCCAACAAATTTCTGGTGCCAACATACCGTGCTCCATGGGTGTTGCCTAAGATTTAATTCAACATTCTCAAAATATAAAACCCGGTTAACAGCCGGGTTTTTTGTTGATTATTAGTGTCCTGAGAAATAAAAAGTATGTCAATAAACACTTCTTGTTGCAATTACAATAAGAATATCCCATTTTTGAATTTTATTTCGGAAAAATTAGTGATATTTGGTTTTAAATGAGCGCAGCTTATAACATTTTTTAAATCAAACTCAGGTAACTAAAACAGCACAACTAACTCTAAAACATATTCTTGTGGAAAAACTTTCATTAAAAGAAAAAATTGGGTATGCACTTGGAGATGGTGCGGCCAATATTGCATGGCGTGGTGTGGCCACTTTTTTATTTATTTTCTATACCGATGTTTTTGGATTGAATCCTGCTATTGTTGGAGTGCTTTTCCTGATTGCCCGTTTCGGTGATGGAATTATTGACATTTTGATGGGTGTTGTTTGTGACCGTACAAATTCGAAATACGGAAAATTTCGTCCCTGGATTTTGTGGACCGCAGTTCCTTTAGGAATCTCTTTATCCTTGCTGTTTACAACACCAAACATTGGTCCTACGGCAAAAGTTGTTTATGCATATGCTACTTATCTGCTGTTTTTCCTGATTTATACCGCGAATAACATTCCTTATGGTGCATTAATGGCAGTAATGAGTCCCGACGACAAAGAACGCACCAGCCTGGGCTCGTATCGTATGGTTGGCGCTTTTACCGGTGGTATGGTCGTTCAGGGAGCATTATTGTTTTTAGTCGCTCACTTCGGAAACATCGATCCAACCATCAATGTGCAGAAACTGGAAGCCAAAAAATACGAGGTCACCGTTTCGACTCATGAGGATATTAAAAATGTAAACATCAAAACAAAAGATGGGATTGCACATTTTACCTGGGCCGATACCACTACTGTCAACCCAAAATCGAATGTTCCAACAGTAGGCAAAAGTTTCTCGATGGAAGCCGACAAACCTTATTCTTTTATTGTATCAGGAGAAGAAAAACTGGAATCGAAAAATATAAGCATTATTGATCAGAAAAGAGGGTATAGTTCAGCCATTTATATCATGTCAATTTTCTTATCTCTCTTCCTGATGGTAACTTTCGCTACGACAAAAGAACGCGTTCGACCGCCAAAAAATCAGGAAACAAATCTGCTGAAGGATTTAAAAGACCTCATTAAAAACAGACCATGGATTGTACTCCTTTTCATCGGAATCCTTTTCAACGTTTACAACTCAATCAAACAAGGAATTGTAGTCATCTATTTCAGTCATTATTTGCACAATCAACTTCTGGCCGCTTCGTATATGATTGGATTGATGCTAGCCTCAATTGCAGGTGCCATGATCACTTCACCTTTGGGAAAGAAATATGGAAAACGGAATCTGTTTATCGGTGCCCTGATTTTCTCTGGTTTTGTAAACGCCTTGCTAGTTTTGTGCAGCCCGGGCGATACAATTGGCATTTTCACCATCGGTATTATTTCTGAATTTGGAGCTGCCGTCTTCCCAACACTATTCTTTGCGATGCTTGGCGATGCTGCCGATTATTCAGAATTTAAAAACGGACGCCGGGCAACAGGTCTCATCTACTCGGCAGGCTCTTTTGCTACCAAATTTGGTGGAGGTATTGCCGGTGCCATTATCGGCTGGGTGCTTGCAGCATATGGTTACAGCGGTCAGAATGAAGTTTCAATTCAAGGTGCAGTTCCCGGTATTATCATGCTGATGAGCTGGATTCCTACAGTCGTAACCGTAATTACTGCCGGAGTAATGACTCTATATCCATTAAATCAGAACAAAATGGATGAAATCACACATGAGCTGAATGCCAGAAGAGCAACCGAATTGGCGTAATAGAAATTATATCAAAATATATCATTGAAAAAACAAAATACACAGAATTATGAAATTTGGACATTTCGACGATCAGAACAGAGAATATGTGATCACCAACCCAAAAACACCGTGGCCATGGATCAATTACCTGGGCAATGAAGATTTTTTCTCACTGATTTCAAACACTGCCGGAGGTTATACTTTTTACAAGGATGCTAAGTTCCGCCGTTTAACCCGTTACCGTTACAACAATGTTCCGATGGACAGTGGTGGTAAATACTTCTACATCAAAGATGGCGATACCACCTGGTCGCCGGGCTGGAAACCCTGCAAAACAGAACTCGACAGCTACGAATGCCGTCATGGAATGAATTACACATCCATCAAAGGCGAAAAGAATGGCGTTATCGCAACAGCGCTGTATTTCGTTCCGTTGAAAACCTGGGCAGAAGTTCAGAAATTAACCCTGACCAATAACTCGAAAGAAGTCAAAAAACTCAAAGTATTCTCTTTTGTCGAATGGTGCCTGTGGAATGCAGCTGCTGACATGGAAAACTTTCAGCGTAATTTCTCAACAGGCGAAGTTGAGATTGAAGATTCAGTCATTTACCACAAAACAGAATACAAAGAGCGCCGCGATCATTTTGCCTACTATTCGGTGAATGTTCCGGTTCAGGGATTCGACACCGACCGCGAATCGTTCTTCGGATTGTACAATGGCTTTGACGAACCTCAGGTTGTTGCTGATGGCAAACCACGCAATACCGAAGCTCACGGCTGGTCTCCAATTGCTTCGCATTACCTCGAAGTTGAACTGCAGCCGGGTGAAACCAAAGAATTCGTTTTCGTTTTGGGTTATGTCGAAAACAAGGAAGACGAAAAATGGGAATCGAAAAACATCATCAACAAAACCAAAGTGAAAGAAACGATTGCCAAATTCGATACAGTCGCCAAAGTTGACGCTGCATTGGCCGAGTTACGTGAATATTGGGATAATCTGCTGAGCGTTTATACCATTGATTCGGGCGACGATAAGCTCGACCGCATGGTGAACATCTGGAACCAGTACCAGTGCATGATTACCTTCTGCTTCTCACGTTCTGCTTCATATTTCGAAAGCGGTATCGGCCGTGGAATGGGTTTCCGTGATTCTAACCAGGATTTGATTGGATTCGTTCACCAGATTCCGGAACGTGCCCGCGAGCGCATCATCGACATTGCTTCCACCCAATTTCAGGATGGCGGCTGCTACCACCAGTATCAACCACTGACTAAAAAAGGAAATAATGACATTGGTGGCGGATTCAATGACGACCCAATGTGGTTGATTCTGGGAACGATCAGCTACATCAAAGAAACAGGCGATTTTGGAATCCTGGCAGAAATGGTGCCTTTCGATAACGACATGTCGGTTGCCCGCACACTTTTTGAGCACTTAACTGTTTCATTCGATCATGTGGTCAATAACCTTGGACCTCATGGTTTGCCGTTGATTGGACGCGCCGACTGGAACGACTGCCTGAACCTGAATTGCTTCTCGAACGACCCGAACGAATCATTCCAGACTACCGAAAATAAATCAGAAGGAAGCAAAGCTGAATCGCTGATGATTGCCGGATTGTTTGTCATCTATGGCCGTGATTATGTGACACTCTGCACAAAACTTGGCCTGACTGAAGAAGCTGCCCGTGCACAATCGCACATTGATGAGATGATCGAAGCGGTGAAAAAACATGGCTGGGATGGCGAATGGTTTATCCGTGCTTACGATTATTACGGAAATAAAATTGGCAGCGACGAGAACGAAGAAGGTAAAATATTCATCGAATCGAACGGCTGGTGCACCATGGCAGGAATTGGCAAGGAAGAAGGTCTTTGCGAAAAAGCTTTGGATTCGGTGAAAGACCGCCTCGATTGCGAACACGGTATTGTGCTCAACAATCCGGCATTTACAAAATACTACATCGAATACGGTGAAATATCCAGCTATCCTGCAGGTTACAAGGAAAATGCCGGAATCTTCTGCCACAACAATCCTTGGATCATGATTGGCGAAACGGTGGTTGGCAACGGAAATCGGGCATGGGAATATTACTGGAAGATTTGTCCGTCGTACCTGGAAGATATCAGCGAATTGCACAAGACAGAGCCTTATGTATATGCGCAAATGATTTCGGGAAAAGATGCTTTTAAACCGGGCGAAGCCAAAAACTCGTGGTTAACCGGAACTGCTTCGTGGAATTTCTACGCCATCACCCAATTCATTCTGGGTGTTCAGCCCGATTACGATGGATTGTTAGTAGATCCGTGTATTCCAACCGACTGGAAAGGCTTCAAAGTAAGCCGCAAATTCAGGGGAGCCGAATATCACATTGAGGTTCAGAACCCGAATGGCGTGTCGAAAGGCGTGAAAGAAATCATCGTTGATGGGAAATCACAAGCTTCGAACCTGATTCCTCTTTTCGAAGACGGAGAAGATCATTCTGTTGTTGTAATCATGGGTTAAATCAATCAATTTCGAGATATGAAAAGCCGATGTGTTAGCATCGGCTTTTTTTGTGCCCTGATGTCAATAATTTCTACCATTTATAAATGTCCTGTCGAGTGCAACAAACATTAATTGCTGATCATTAGATAATTAATACAAATTATCTTCTTCATATTTTTTAAACTAATTAGGCACAATTCAGGTATAAAACGTTGTAAATGGTATATATTTTGTGGCGACATAAACAGTAAATAAAAGTATAAAGGAGGACAGAAAAATGAAAAATCTGATGAATTTAAAGCATGTGATTTTCTTATTTATTCTGGTTTCTGGAGGTGCACTTTTACACAGCTGCGCAGTGTATAGTCCTGAAGTTAAGCCTGTGACTCTACCTGATATTGTGCAAATGAGTAAAGATAAAGTGTCATCGAAGAATATTATCAGTGAAATAAAGAAATCACACACAGCTTATACGCTAAAAGCAAGTGAATATGCTAAGCTTCAGCAGCAAGGTGTAGCCGATTCAGTTGTAAACTACATGTTAAAGACCCATATCGATTTGATTCAGCACAATCAGCAAATGCAGGATTCATACTACTGGTGGCCCTGGTACGGTGGATACTGGTATGGTGGTCTTGGCTATGGATGGCCACATGGCTACTGGGGTTGGCGCATGGGACCGATCATTATCCACCTGAATGGTAATGGACACGGAAACCACAGAAGAGTAAGGTAATTCAGGATTAGATAGCGCCGGAAGCTTATTCCAGAAACAACGCTTATGTAGTATGTGAAAGTAATGTAACTCGGTAACTTTGGCATATTACTGAAAAATAGTTGGTAAAACCTGCCATAAAGCCTGTCAATATTGATAATACAGAAAGTTTGATGAACTTGGTTTCATCAAACTTTTTATGTTTATGAAAAAAATCAAAAAAAACGTT
>Ga0302293_10001683_pt1 | contig 10776 bp, 14 predicted proteins | sample III_Fen_N2_2_FD_198758 | JGI IMG/M metagenome (GOLD analysis project Ga0302293, IMG submission 198758) | Peat permafrost microbial communities from Stordalen Mire near Abisko, Sweden - III_Fen_N2_2 | ecosystem: Environmental > Terrestrial > Soil > Wetlands > Permafrost | place: Sweden: Abisko... | reverse complement strand
ATAGATAAAAAACTGCTGAAAAAAGCAGAATCAATGCGTGCCGCCAATAGGCAAAGTGCATGAAAACCGACGTTGTCGGGATAAAATTTGAAATTGGTCGACCTCCCGGTTGACTTTTTATAGGAGATAAAAATGGGCAGAAAAGCAAAATCAATTAAAGTTGTAATTTCAGCTACACAGTTGAAAAGGTTGGAACGCATCACAGGAGTTAATACTTCAAAGTTTTGTTCTGAATTGAACAATCACCTAATAGATTCTCCTCCATTAATAAAACGAAACAATAAATATTACTCGAAATTAACTGATGAATATCTATATGAAATAAAAAATAGTTCATCAGGAAAATACCGCGAGCATCGCAAACAAAAACGTATAGGTAAAGTTGTTATCTATAGTTTTGATCCGATAGAACCTCCGATCAAAACAAAATGATAAGGACTAAATAATGAGTATTAAAGAAATAATTAAAGAATTGGAGAAATTAAGCTTTACGGCAGCCTTAAATATTAGATATCGGCAAGTAAAAGCTTCTAGATATTTAATCGTAGACAAGACAATTCGGATTATTATTGGATTTCTATCTATTATTAGTTTAATTGTTGCATTGAAAACAGATAATACATCTGATAAGTGGTTATTTGATGCATCTATATTTCTATCTATTATTTCATTATTCGTAAGTTATGTTCTTAACATTATACCGTTTTCTGACAGTGCGCTTTTTCATAAGGATATATTAAGAAGATGGGGTGAATTTAGAGAGGAAGTAGAAATCGTCTTATTTGAAAGTAAAAAGATATCTGCCAATAAAAATAATTCTTTTGTCGAGAAAAGATTTAATGAATTGAACGCAAAGAAAAATAGATTAAATGCTCTTGATGAAAAACCTGACACTAAATTACTGGAAAAATGTCAGCGTGCTGAGAATAAAACACGAACTGGATATGAAACTCAACAGCAATATGATTCCATGCAAAAAAAAACTCTAACATCTGCTTCGACATGATATTGTCTTTATCACATTTTGTGCTGTCGTTTCGCTCCAGACACACAAATTGCACCAAACCCTACAGGCGCGAAATTACAGGTTATGCAAATGTTAGCAAGACCTTCCGGGCGGGGAAAACTGGATGTTAAGGAGTTAAGAATGCCGTTCAAGATGAATGCAGAATTGGCACTAAACAGCAGTTTCCTTGATGAATACAGAAGACTTCTATCGCACTTTGCAGGTGATATTCTTCGAATTAATACCATGATTTATCAATTGAAAGAGATTCAGAAATTCCCGTTCAAGGATCTGTATCTTTCTTCATTCATGATCTTTTTCGGTTCAGTTCAGAAAAGTTACATGGACTTATCAGTGCTTTCGATATATCGAATTCTATACGATACAGAAAAAGGCGTAGTGACACTTCCTAGTTTTAAGAATCGTATCCTTAGAAATATACCTGACTCACTTGTACTAAGAGATTTCAAGCTTCATCTCAAAACTGAGTTCAAGATTAGTTCCGACAAAGATATGAAAGAAAGATTTCGTGCTATAAGAAACAACATCATTGCTCATACTAGCGAAGACCTTGTTCTAGGGAATTCCACAATTGACTCGATTACGTGGAACGAATTCTATACAATGATCGAATCGGTGAATGAATCCTTTTTGTCATTGTCCTTCAATGAATATTTTCAATTGCTTCCTCTTGAGTATGATCAAAAAAACATCGAGCTCAATCGACGGCCAGGATCAAAATCACTTGAACCTGATGTAAAAAGTCTGTTAAATCTCTTAGGACTCTCTTCTCATCTTGCAAAGTCACCACTGTCTGATTTAGTCTTTTTGAGAGATACTACTTACAGAAAGAAGTTTTCAGAAAGTTTCAAGCATATAAATCGCTTTCGGAAGCTTGCAGGTGTTGAATTGATTCCATTGGATGAAGAGTAGAAAAATTCTGCTAACAAACATTTCACCCTGACTTATTTGAGTATCACGATACTTGCAGAAACAAAGTCCACGCCGCCCAAAACACAGGATTAATCAGCCGTTGAAAGTAAAATACAAACAGATGAGCGCTTTCACTTCGTCAGCTGGTTCGTAAAATTATTGGTGATAGAAACCCTATCATCTTCATACATTTCTGGCATGTCGTATTTCAAAGAAGAAGCTCTTCCCATGGTAAAAGGAACGTTCCTCCTGAACTCTCGGATAAGGATTCAAGATAACTCCGTAAACCATCCTCCACACATGAGCGGTCGACAGTAACGGAATTTCCGAAAACATTCTTAAGCGACTTATCACAGGAAAGCCCAGGATGAACCTTCTCGGCAATAGACTCAAAGTCGCCATGTTCAATTATTGCTCGAATAGCCGCTTCAAGACAGATAACCTTATGTTGGAAAGATATGAGCATATCTGAAGGCAGACACCCAAGCGCATTGATACACCGTTTATCCCCTGTAAAAATCTTAGCTTCGTCACCCTTAAACACTAATGCCAGAAGGAGACGTTCTCCTTGATCGATACTTGGAAGATCAGGGATTAAATCACTGACAGAAAGAGAAGGTACCTCGACAGACTGGAATGATTCCATCCAGAGCATTGCTCGTCGAAGACCTTCCGCGGAATAGTTTTTTAGAGAACCCTTCTTGATCATGTATGGAAGCGTATCAAGATGTCGTAACTTGCCGGTTCGCACATATGGCAATGCGAGAAACTCATCGATAAGATCAAGTGTTGAAATCTTTACCAGAAAGTCATTATCGAGAAGGATTTCGTTTGGCATTCACTTAACTCTGAAGCTTGGCAAGCCTTGCCCAATTCTCTTCAGATAGATCGTCCTCTGCGATATACTTCTTCAAAGCTCCATCAAGAAAACTGAATGCATTTTTGTCATCCACATGCATTAGGGCCGAATTCCCCAAACGGAAATCGTTAACACCACGAGCATAGTTGAGAATGAGAAATCCTGGATCAATATTCCTTCTACCGGCCTCACGGAAAGCCTTTAATGATAGATCCTTACCGCTTGATGGCCTTTTTTGCCAAACAGCATTCATATCGGTTAATGGGTTATCCGAAAGAGCTGTACAGCCCCACTTATTAGCTTCATCTTCTGTTTTCTCACGAGAGGCAAAGGATTGGACGCCATCGATCATAGTTTTATTAATAGCAGTGAAAATATGTCCACAAGCTATATGACCAAGCTCATGAGCAAGAATAAATTCCTGCCAAGCACAAGAGTCATGCTTCTTCATGAGAACAATAACAGGACGACCCTCCACAATTGTGCATAATCCATCAGGATGATTACCAGTCGCGGGAGGAGAAATCCTTACGACAGGAACACCATGCATCCAGGCAAAATCAATAAGATCTATAAAGCCAACACCTTGCTTAGTTTTGGATGATAGGGCTGCATAGACTTCCCTTGCGTCTTTTGGTATCGATGAATAGGGTATCTTACACGCTGTTCCAACGAGACGTGCAACCCATAAGCCAAGTAGCGTTGCTTTATGAAGAGAATCCTCAGAGGTATCCGCCCTTTTCTTGTATGATACAGCAACGATACCCTGCGTACTCAGATCCTGGTTTTCCAGTAATCGCGTCACCGGTATATTAAAAAATGAGGATATATACGTTAATCCAAGTTCAGCGCCTGATGGCGAGGAAAGAATACTTTCTTCCCACCAATCAGGTAAAACGTAAGATCTGATAAAACCGCGTTTAACTCCAACCTCGGCGAGGTTCTTTAATACCTCGGAAAATATTTTCTTGTTATTTTTGGTTATGTCTCCCATATTAAACTCCATCATGCCAGTCGAAGGCACGCTTCCTCATTTCGTCCATGCTAATTCCTAATATCTCTGCGGCTCGTCCGATTGAAATAATCTCACTATCCAAAGCTCGCCGGACAAGCCCAAGAAACCTTGATTCGACTAAATCAGAGGCAGACAGAGCCTCCGGCTCAAAGAAATCCTTCAAATCATGCTTGTAGCGTTCGTTATATTGAATGGCAAAATCGCGTTCAAGCAAACGATCCCGAAGCGGTGGATAGATATCCTTAAGGCGATACAGAACGGTTCTATAACTGACCTTGAACTCTTTTTTCACATGCAGGACAGCATCAACCCAATGAAGGCCCCGTAGAGCTTCCCACGCATTTCGTAATCCTTCATCAGGAACTAAAAAATGTCCCGCGAAGGAATTTGCTTGATACTCCTCATCGTCAATTTCGATGTCGTCATCTGCATTGTAAGAATCTTTATGCATTACAATATGACCAAGTTCATGAACTATTGTAAAAATCTGCCTCTCGATTGAAATATCGGCCTCGGCATTTACCACGATAGCCGGGCCGCCATCCATTTCTCCGACAGACAAGCCAAAGGTTCTCTTGAAACCAAATGGACGTAATCGAAGTTTTATCCCCGAGCGTTCAATATAATTCGAGATATCATGAATTGGACAATTCGGGTCAATTCTGAGACGCTTTCTGATATTTGCAGCAATCTCGACCGGACCTGATCCCGGAATATCAGATAATCCAAACGCAAGTCGTGTATTCAGCGAGTCTTCAAGATAACGATAATCCGAAAGCCAAAGCGCAGTATCATGCCGTAATTGATCTTTCGCGGCTTTTTCTCGTCCACTCAAGGTTTTACCAGTACGGAAACGGAGAGATTGAAGCTGTGGGGTATCAGCTAATAATTCATCAAAAGTAACTTTGAGTGCGCTTGCAAGCTTAATCAGCGTTGATGATTTTGGTTCAGCTTTACCATTCAAGAGATTTGAGAGCGCTGCGGTTCCCATGCCCATCTCCGTAGACAGTTGAGGAATAGTCAAACCCTGAATTTTCATATGGCGCCGCACATTATCGCCAATATTCTGGATACTCATATTATAGCTCCTTAACTATATAACACTATAGTGTACTATGTGTTACAATGCAATTAGAAAAAACACTTATTTGACAATTTGTCATCTTGACTTTTCAAGTATAAGTTAGTAGAGTATAAAATTAGGATAGATGAAGGGTATTACTTGTAAAACACCATGAATAGTGTTATTACAATTAATGAAACTGCATATAGCGTAAAAAAGGCTCAAGGATGTTCAGATCCAAGAGCCTTGTATGACCCAGTTCGCATGAATGGGTGATCCTTACGAAGGGGGCATATATTGTTTGATAACAAAAATAATATAACAGCTAATTCACTTCCACGTCAATTCGTCCCCTCCGTATTTTACGGGGGGCTCTGCATGATTACTTAACCACCCTCCCAACATCATTAACCTTCTCGAAAACTGGATATCGGTTAACCGATAAGTACTCGAAAATGACAGTTGTCACAATATGGAGGACAAACATGTCGAAAGAACAAGATCGAATTGTGCATAAAGTACCTGGTCAAGGCTGGGCTAATCTACGAATTGGCGCGGAACGCACAGAAAAGATTTACCCAACCCAAAACGAGGCAATCACTGCTGCCAGAATCAACTTGATTCATGCAGGCGGAGGAGAACTCACCATTCAAGGTGAAAATGGCCGTTTCCGAGACAAGAATACGATTGCCCCCGGTAATGATCCGTATCCACCCAAGGGTTAAGCACAAGAATTGACGAACTGTTCCTCCAGCAATGAAGGGACAGCCTCCTGGATGGCTTATGCCATGCCAAATTATGAACACTTTAAAAGTGTAAGGAAACATACGATGAATGAACAACTGAATACTGAAGAACTGATTGATATTGAGACTTTTGCCAAAGAGGGTAAAAAAGTTCCTGTTGGGCCGAAAATCCGGTATCAAATTAGGATCGATTCGGATCGGTATGCAATCAACTACAAAGACCCAACAGGAAGGGAACTCCTTATCTTGGCAAACAAGAACCCTCCCGAAGGGTTTCGACTAGATCAAAAGTTGCATGGCGGAGCAACAAGGAAAATTGAACTTTATGAGAAAGTCGATCTTGCACAGCCTGGGGTTGAAAGGTTTATCACATTGCCGCTCGACGCAACGGAGGGTTGATCATGGAAGATCAAATACTTCGACAATCTTTCGAACTTCTGGAAAATGATTCGGAATTCTTGAAATCGAGAAATCTCCGTTGGGAGACGATCGTTGAAAACAGCGTAAAGTGGGTGCTTATCAAAAACTTCCCGATCCCTCAAGGATACAATGTTCCCGAGGCGGAAATCGCATTGATGTTAACTGATTCATACCCGACAACACAGATTGATATGGTCTATGTTGATCCTCCTTTGAACTTGATGAACGGAGCCTTAATCGAGAAACTCATCATTGAAATGCATGATGGAAGAAGCTTTCAACGTTGGTCACGACACCGCACCGAAGTAAATCCTTGGCGTCCAGAGCTAGACGATATTAGTACGCATATCGGTCTGGTCGAAGAATGGTTTCATAAGGAGACTAGAAAGAATGCTTGAAGAAGATATCTCTATTGCATTCACTCGACTCAGGCTGACTGAAACTGCATATCGAGATATCTCACAAAAACTTGCCATGGGGGAATCTTCTGATTCCTTCATGGTTGGCTTATGTGGATCGTCTCGAATAATTAGAAAAGACGGGATCGAAATACTAGCATGTGTTAATACCATTGCGACCGAAATATATTCTACTCAATCAGCCTCATCAAATATTATAGATAACTGGATCAAGGGGAAGCAGAAGGATTCTGCGGCTTGGCCAATATTCTTCCATCGCAAGGAAGAAGATATAACAGGTCTCGATGTTCTCATACATGACCTTCAGCTAAAAGGTTATAATATGATACTGGATATGGAGCTATTACCCAATAGCAGTTTGACAGGAACATTAGAACGAACTGGTAAAAGTAATCCCATCGATAAAATCTTGATTCCTGGTTCTGACATCCTAATCTGGACAGCTGGGAATGAAAACCCTGACAATACAGACAGCGAACAAACAAAGCGGTTTGAACAGTCTTTTGGGAACAAAACCCGAAGAATAATGGCTGGTCTTAAAATTGGCGTAGTTGGGGTATCCGGAACAGGAAGCCCCATTGCAGAAATGCTATATCGATTGGGCGTTGGAACCCTTGTTCTTGTAGATGATGATCGGGTTGAAACAAAGAACCTTGGTCGAATTTATAATTCATCCCGACAGCATGCACAAGAGAATCGTTATAAGGTTGATGTTCTTAAAGAGGCGTTCATCTCAAATGGATTACCCATAGAAGTAAAGTCGATAGTTGCCTCTACAAGAAATCCTTTGGCTGTAATTGAACTTGCTCAGTGTGATGTAATATTTGGTTGCATAGATAGTGAATCTGGTCGTGCTTTGCTAAATAGACTCTGTACTTTCTATTTGGTTCCATACTTTGATCTGGGTGTAAACCTCCAAGCCGATGGCATAGGGGGACTTTCTGTTATCTATGGGGCAGTCCATTATTTGAAACCGGATGGATCCAGTCTGATTTCAAGAAAATGTATTACAACGGAGCACATCGAAGCGGAGGATCTCAAAAGGACTAATCCAAGCATGTATGCGCAACGGATAAAGGAGAAGTACATTAAGGGTGTCACTGAGGAACGTCCTGCGGTTATAACGGTGAACACAATGACTGCCTCGTTCGCATTGAATGATTTCCTCGCTCGAATCCATCCGTATAGAAATAATCCGAATTCCGAAATTGAATGTATCAGGATTAATCTTCGCGAGCCCGTAATCCTTCTTGAACCGGAAAGCGAACAAGATCACGGCCTCTGCAAATATGCCGGATACGGTGATGTTAAACCTCTCTTGAAAATGATGGCGTTCAGCGAGGTATCTTCATGAAAAACATTTCTAGTATTATTCACAGGATCACACAAAGTTTCCAGCCGAAGTATAGTACCGAGATGATTGAAGAGCTTCCCCAAAAACTCGATCCATATAAATTATATTTTATCGGGGAAGGTCGATTTAGATGGTCAGTAGCATTACTCTGCCCTTGCGGCTGTGGTGATACAATTCAGCTCAATGTAAGAAATGATGCTCACCCCTTCTGGCGCATAATTGAAAAGAAAGGGAGGGTTTCTCTTGAACCCTCGATTTGGCGCTCGAAAGGTTGCTGTTCCCACTTCTTTCTACGGAATAGTAGAATACAGTGGTACTACGGTAAACATTGAATTCACTGAAAACGTTCGAATTATGTTTCTTGTTGTCAATAAATACTACGCCCTCTTGGTTAATCTTTACCCAAGGGGGTTTGGGGAAATACAGTCTCTTAATCGTACTTAAACCTGATAACTGATACCCCGAATGTTCACTCGAAAAACGAGTAGATCAGCGAGGACGTCCGCTTTTTACCCGTGAGCTTATCGACTGGAGCGGGGATATAGAGTATACCCGGCCTTGCGAATTCACCTTCAATTTGGTAAGGCATATCACCGATGAACAAGGTGATCGGACCAAGGTAGCCGCCATCCACAAAGGAGAAGATACAGGACTGTCCTTTTCGTGTAAGACCGAAGTATTGGTTGATTGGGATGTTGGCCGCGGTGTCTATTTTAATGTAATTAGCGTAAAGGTTAAGAACCGGACCGATGTATGCGAATACTTGACGAGTGTCGATGTAGTCAAGCATGTTGGGTGCAGTGTTCTTAACGAGAAGATTCGTCTTGAGACCGGAATCAAGAAGCATTATTGAAACATTGTCAGCATCATCGGCGTAAGACACTACAGTAACATTTGTACCTGATAGAAAGTTGGAGACATCTTGGATCATACCAGAACTTTTAAGTGCCTTTATGAAAATACTCTTATCTGAAAGTGCTGTTCCAAGAGTGCCTTTAAGACTGGTTTGCATGGTAATAGTAAATTTTGACAAAAGGACTTCATCAGATGGCTTGTCCGGTGCGGTAGATGCGGATGGAGAGTCTTGGGCCGAGATGAAGACAGTACAAAGCAGGAACGTGCTGAGTATACAACACAGAATACGATGCATAGTTTTCTCCTTCAGTAATATTTGTGACATAGTAGACCCAACTAGTGCCAAAACATGGCACTGATATGAGCACATGTTTATCAATAGAGACTGAACAGAGAATAGTGAAATAATTGTGAGTGGTTATCAACTGTCCTCTTGAAAACCTGGAAAATGGCTGATTCTATTACAACCACGAATGTATTGGGTTAACGTCTTTTATAACCATGCCCTGTACACTATCAATGATTATATAAATTCGAATGATTTATGACTTTGAGTAAACGTCTACTGCGTGTGAGAGCTCCTTGATCGCTGTCGCGCGTAGATCCGGCGGAGACAGGATTTCAGCTTCAGATCCAAATGATAAGATCCAACGCAGTAAATCTTTCCTACCGGACGTCGTGAGGGTAAGAATGATTGAGCCGTCTGTTTCCTTTTCAATCGATTGACTGATACTGTAGCGACGATCTTTAAGTGTTGGGGCAACTTTACGAGAGAAGCGGATGACGGCAGTTACAGGATCATCGTAAGTCAAATCAAATGAAGAAGCGAGAAGTTTATCGGCATCAAAATCAGCAGGATGCGTGAAAGTATTATCGAGGATGACGATGTCATCAATACGATCAACCGCGACAAGTCGAAGAAGATCGTAGTCAGGAAGGATAACAAATAAATAAAGACCGCCACGATGTTCTACAAGCTTTAACGGGTGGACAGTATAGGAGCGAGTTTCACAAGAAGAGTAAGTCAGATATTTTATTGTGCAAGCCTTATATTGGCTTAGTGCGTCGTGTACTGTCTTCAGAATACGATTCGATTCAGGGCTTAGCAGTAAAGGATCGTTTTCAAGATTCGTAGTGGTATCGGAATGGGCTGTATTTAAAATTACCATAATCTTATTTCGTATCGAGAGCAGTGTCGCTTCAAGAGTTAAGTCGGGGAAAGGATGTTTCTTATTGAGCGTATATTCCAAGAAGAGTTTCTCTTGTGTTGTGAAGGAAATGCTTGGCAAAGAGATATTGGGTAGCTGGCTGACATAAGAGCTAACAAGGGTATATGTTTTTTCCCCGCCAAAACAAATGCGTTCATCAGTAATGGGAAAGCCGAGATCTGTAAGAGCTTCAAGCAATCGGAACACAGAACGCTTTGATAGCTTCAGATGCTCCATCAACGATTTGATTGTCGTTCCATTAGTCGAGGAAAGAAGGCTTACGGCTTGCACGATTTTTACTAAATTTGAAAACCCCTTTGCCATAAGACCTCCTTTCGATTATTTGAAATAGAGGAGGATCATTTCCAAACTAAGAGGTTTGTAACCGTGCCTGGATTGATTTCAACAGAGATATAGATTCCATCTTTAACCTTGAAGTTAGTTCCATAGTTTCCGAGGTAGTTGCTTATTCCTTTGCCGGGATCATTAGCATCAACACGGAAGTAAGATGCTGCTTTAACTGAATACTGGCCGACAGGGAGATCGATCTTGAAGGAGCCCGTCATCTCGGCTAGAGGTATCGTCTTCTTAAAGACTGCGGTGGTTGCATCGAATACAGCAGCACCGGTATAGGGAATGATTGTAATTTCAACTGTATTGAGGGGATGTCCATTAAACGAAGTAACAGGGGTGTTAATTGCAACGTTGAGTCCCTGCGTAACAACAGGAGTAGTAGGTGTCTGTGTTTCAGGAGTTGGCGTGTCTGATGTGGCTTGTTTGCAGGAGACAAATGCGAGAGAAAGAATTGCAGTAAATGCAAACAGTGTTGACCGATAAGTTCTTTTCATAATTTACCATCCTTAAAAGTATTTTGTAAGTAATGAGAATCCTATCACTC
>Ga0302293_10001672_pt1 | contig 10814 bp, 9 predicted proteins | sample III_Fen_N2_2_FD_198758 | JGI IMG/M metagenome (GOLD analysis project Ga0302293, IMG submission 198758) | Peat permafrost microbial communities from Stordalen Mire near Abisko, Sweden - III_Fen_N2_2 | ecosystem: Environmental > Terrestrial > Soil > Wetlands > Permafrost | place: Sweden: Abisko... | reverse complement strand
AGTTTCGAACAGCTGCAAAAGAAACTGTACGTGTGCGTGGTGAATCTCAACAAAGCCGAATGGGAAATCGTAGATTCGGGCAACGAACTGGATGAATGGGTGGCAGCGTCGGCCAGTATTCCTGGTGTTTTCGAAACGATAAAGCACGGCGAAACGCACTACGTGGACGGGGGATTGCTCAATAATATGCCGGCGCAGGGCATTGAAGAGGTATGCAGGGATATTATCGGGGTGGACGTTATTCCGTATAAAATGCCGGTGGATATTAAGCGCCCTATGGATACGCTGGCTTATGCCGTACGAGCCATGGAGCACCAAAACTCAATCGCCGGGCGCGACTTGTGCCGCTTTATCATTGAGCCACCTGCCATAGAAACTTTTCATGAGTTTAGCTACGACTCTTACTTCACTATCTATCATCAGGGCTACGAAGCTGCCAACAAATTTATTGCCGAAAATCCCGAGATATTGCGTTTGAAGAAGTAGTGACTTTTTATCGGATTTTAATTAGCTCAACTGACCGTTGTACAAGCAAAAAATGGTTATAAATCCACGTGGACAAGGCAGCTGTGGCAATCATACTACGCAAAGAGGAGTAACTTTTACTTACTTTCGTACTCGATTCATTAAACTTTTCTGTTTATTTTCTTTTTCTTTCAGTTTGTTGATATATTCAAGCCACTTAGCGTAGATTCCGTCAGGTAAATCTTCGTATCCCAGATTATCGATTTGTTGATTTAAATTTTGTAGTTTCAGGTAATGCTGATACGCTTCGGGCGATTTCTGTTGCATAATTTCGGGCTTTGGGGCTTCCAAAAGTTTAGCCAATGTTAATACTAAACTTGATTCGTAAGCAGCTTTCATAATAAGTGGTTCTAACTGGTTTTTCGCATTTTTTGAAGAAGCGTTTAAACAGTTTAGATAGAAATCATCCAACCCGAACTTCTTATAATATCCTTTTGCTAATTCATCAAGCAAATGAGCAACAACTTCTTTCTTACCCATTGGTTCAAGATAAATTCTGTTTCGTAATGCTTCGGCTTTAATGTAACTGCTATTCATGTAATGAGCATCACTGAGAATAGCATTACAAGTTAGTTCAAGATTATACCATGTACCCTTTTCGTCTTGTATCTTAACGAACGAATGACGTGGTGAGAATGACCAATAAGCTTTAGCCCCCAACTTCTCGGCAAGCACTAAATAGTACAAAGGCATGGAATAACATTGACCAGTTCCACTTCGCATAAGCTTTGTAACGTAATGACTATCGAAATGTTTTTCTGATTTATAATCGTCCAAGTCATATTTGATTGGAAAATGTGTGATAGGTTTTTCGGATCCTCCTTTTTTTATCTTTAGGGTATCAGAAATTAATCGAAACAACATCATGTTCTTTACAAGATTATTGTTTGGGTCTAATTTATCCTCTTTAATTTTTTCATTACAAAGTTTGACTTGGTCATTCAGATTTTTTTGGTAATTGTCATAGTTCAGTGCATTATTGTAATAAGCATTTTCTACAAGAAAAACTGCTCTTCCAAGATTAAGCGGTTGTTTGCCTTCTAACATATTGTTGATTTCATCAAAAGCCTTGTAATAGTTTGCTGTTCCTTCTTGGTAGGATTGAGAGGGAAATCCTTTAGTGGCAAGTAAGTGAATGTCTGATTGGTTTTGATTCCTACTATCAATGAGTCGTTGATGTTCTGTAGCCTCATTAATAAGTGCCTCGTTTCTTCTTTTTATATTCAGAACTTCATTGGAATTGTAAGGACTGGCTTGTTGTTGGCTTTGATAAAGATAAGGATTGGGAATATTCGGTTGAGAAATGCCAACTGTTGGCAATTGCGGAATTCTAACCGTTGCAGAAGTTTGCGCAACCGAATAACTTGAAATGATTATAAAGGAACCTAAAACAATATTTCTCATAAACGCTTTTACATACTAGTTTTGTTTCTGAGTAATGATTTCATTCGGTAATTGGTGGTTTGTGTTCCTGATGATCTCAGCCAATTGAGATACATGCCTTGTGGCATTTTCCTGTAACCTAATTCATGAATATGCGTATAAATTTCATTCATTTGAGCAAACAGTCTTTTTCCTTGTTCTGAATTTTTGTTGGATTGTTTGCACAAAGCAGTCAACGTTTCGGCTTTCAACAACATTGCATTAATATATTTCGGGAAATGAGTTAATGCAGTTTCGCAACACTTCAAAATAAAACTACCGTCCTGAATACCAAACTTAGCCTGATAACCTTGCGCTAAATCCACCAAACAAAGGCAAACTGATTGTTTTGTAGAAAGTGTGTCCATGTAAATGCCGTTTCGTAAAGCATCCGTGTGAATATATCCTGAAGCCATTAACCATGCATCGGTTGGAAAATCACCACAGGTCAGCTCAATATTATACCAACCCACGCGTTTATTCTGCGCCTTGATATAGATATGATTGGGCGCAAGCGATAAATAAGCGGGTTGCCCGAGTTCATCCATAATCATTTTGTATAAATAGGGTAGAGAATGACAATTTCCTTTTTTCGTTTGCATCAAGGTAGATACAAACATATTTGACCAGTCTTTTTGTCCTGCAAAATCATCAAAATTGTATACAAACGGAGTGTGTGTAACAACTCCACCCTCTGTTCTCACCGGAATTGTGTCCGTGATATAGACAAACACGGCGCATTGCGCCGTGGCTTTTTCTTTGTCTTTCTCGGGGTATTCGATATTGCCCGAAGCTATTATTCCTCTGCAAATGGAGGTGTTGAACCTGACTGCTACATCAAAGGCAGTTTTATCTAATTGATTGTCGAAATAGGCATTTTCTGTAAGATAGACAGCTTGTTGAAAGTTGACTACTTTTGTCAGTGTCAACATGCTGTCTACAGAATTATAGGTGTTTTGATAGACCTGTTCATTATTTTGTGCTTTAATAGAGAAATTGAAAATTATAAAAAAGAGAAATAATGAAAATTTGAGTTTCATTTGCTGCGAATTATTAAGGTTATGCACAGTTTGAGGTAATCATAGTTTCATTTTTTGTTCTTTGTACATTTTGGGAATGACAAGTCTGTTGAACTTAGTATGATTTGTTCTTCCTTAAAGGACATGTTTTTTAAGTCATTGAAATTATAAAATTTCATTTTTGTTTTTTTTAAATCATTTTCAGACATAACTATAATTTGTTTTTTCAATTCATCAATTACTTTTATATGTGCTTTCGAATTATTGAGTTTACACAATAGAGTAATGCAGAAAGTTTTTTTAGGTTCAATTATTTTATAAAAAGTATAATAAATATCAGTAGATACATTTTCTATGGTGCTTCCATATTCACTAATAATATTTGATAAAGAAAAATCGCCTTTGCGTTTAAAAAAGTAATCATGCAACTTTACCTCTACTGTTTGATTGTAATCCTTTGTATTATCATCTAACCATAATATAATTTTGTCATCACTTGAATTCACAACGTTCAAATTTGTAACAATGTATTTAGATTTTTCTATAGTATAAGTATAACTACTTATTTGATAACTTACGTTTTGAGCAAATATATTCAAACTAAATGCAAGTGATATAATTACTATTGCCTTTCTCATTATTTCATATTTTGAATTGTTTCATTAATAGCTTTATTTATTAATTTAAATAAGTCTGTATTCAAGTCTTTGTTTCCTGGCGCAAAATTATGTGAAGCTTTTGGTCGATCTCCATTTGTTACATTATACATATAGGCATGTCCATTTGCTTCATGGCTATATGTTTGAGCTCTTCCCTCTTCTGATAAGTTTGAGTTAATTACTACTACTGTGTTTCCATTAGTTGAGTTTTGAAGACCATTGTTATCTGGGAAAAGCGTCTTCCCTAAGAATCCTGTTTCTCCTGTCGAGGTTCCGACCCCTTGACCATTATCATTTCCAATATAATCTTTGTCTACACCAAGATATGTCATTGATTGTGTCTGTGTATTTCCTTCTTTATCGGTATAATCGAATTTGTTGTCCAATTTAACTTCAATAGTTTTGTCAGATAGAGCCATTGTTCTTAAACTATTGAAATTTACACTACTATTTTCTACATTTTTCAAGCCATCTTGATTGACATATCCATTTTTGTCAAATGTTACATATTGTCGAGTGTCTTTTGGAAGCGTGTTTAATATCATTCTTTGAGCATCAATTGAAGCTGCAACAACTAATCTTCCATCTGGGTCAATATTTTTTACTGGGTTATTCAAACAATACGCATAAGGACTAATCCAATAATATTTCTCGCAAAGTGGGTCAACCGACATAGCAGAAGTTGCAGTAGTTACTTCAGTTCTTTCTTTTTTTTCGCTTATATAACCTATCACCTTGTTTGTTTTCGTGTCAAAATACACCGACCCAATTTCAACAACATCGGGATTTCCGTGAAATTCTTCAAATTCTCCTTTTGAAGAAGTGTACATCACTTGTTTTTTATAACCCAGCTTTGAAAATGGACTCTTCGCTGTCTGTGCAAAAAGGCTACTTGAAGCAGATAAAACTGCTAATGTGAATAACATTATTTTTTTCATAAGAATCAAAAATTAATTGTTATACTAAATTTACGGTCACATTATAATTTGTTCTAAAGTTTTAATATTCATGCGCGGTAAAAATAATAATTATATTTTTAATACTGAAAATATTGAGCGAAAAAAATTAGGACAAGGCATTTTGTATTTAACTGATAAATAAATACATATGCTCTAGTTTCTAAATATTATTAGGACAACTAAATTTCAATCGACATTAAACCCTAAAAAAATGATTCTTTTGAATGATTCAAATTTACATTGCAGATAAACATCTTTATGCATAATGATAAGCAAATTTCAGAGAACATTAGGCCTCCCTTCCCCGTAGCGTGCAAACATTGGAAGCGAAGCTCCTGCCTTTCTTATTATTTTGCTTTTAAATTTCTGTATAGTATAACTTACTTTCCCTGTATTCCCGCAGTAGTTGATTTGCTTGTTAATGTTGTAAATGCTAATGTTTTGACATATAAAAAGACACATGTAATTGTGTCTTTTTATATGTGGATATGCAAGTAAAAGCCTTGCTCTTAAGTTTGATGAAGGCTGAAGCCATTCGTTGAACTTCTAACAGCAATTATGCTACGTCGAACGCGCTCCATATGCTTAGAAGCCCGGATTAATTTTTGTTTTTTGAATCAGTTCTTTTATTTCAACATCAGGTTCAAATATCACACGAATGTCGGTAATGTTATTCGCAGAAACTTCTTCTTTGGTAGGAACTCCATCGCTTGAAAATGACAGACGGAATGTTCCGAAACCATCTAACTTCACACTGTCGCCTTCCATTAACCATTTAGGAAGCTCTGTAATAAGATTGGTAATTACATTCTGTACATCGCCTGCCGACAATGATGAAACTCCTGCCAAATCCTTACTCAAATCCTTAAGGGTTCTTTTACCAGTCAATTTGGGAGAAGCGTACCATTTCTTTTCTTTTGTTTGTGGATTTGGACGCTCCACAGCTAAAAATTGTAATGCCATGATTTTAAATTTTAAAATTAATAATTTGGTTGAATATTCCCCGAATTCAGGGTTATTTTTTTTCTTGACTGAATGTGTTTCTTTGTACATACGGTTCTATCTTTTTTTTCATACGTATGAAAGTTTACGTACATACGGTTCAAAATATTTTTTCATACGTATGAAAATTTACGTACATACGGTTCAAAAAGCTACGATAGCACAATCGTTTGAACCCATAATGTTTTTATAAATTAAGCGACGAATCATGCAAAATTATAGATAGATTATCCTTCTGTTTTACGACACGTTTAGGTTGTGAGATTGAATTGCTATATAATTACCGAAATTATTAATCTGTGTCGCTCGTTTTGTCATCTAGTGTGATATTTGATTGATTTGTTGTGTGTTGCAAGCAAAGTTATAACTTATAATTGAAAAATCCAAAAATATACATATATACATCGCGAAATTTTTGGCGTTAATAATTAGTTTATAATCAACGAAATAACGACTTGGTTAAAAATTATTTTATATACATCGGATGTTGGAGTTAAAAAAGAGGGTGTTTTTTGAGGATTTGAGAGTGCCTGCGAAGGAGAAAAAACTTACAATAAATGATTTTAATGTGGTGGAGTTCGCCGCTGATTTGGGAGGACAGAAACGGCCAGGTAAATAAAGCTTATTCCGACTTAGGCAGTCTGACAGTAAAGGTAGTACCTTGGTCAATGGCGGTGCTGAACGTAATGCTTCCGCCCGAAATTTCGATAATGTTTTTGGCAATGGCCAGACCGAGTCCCATGCCGGTACTCTTGGTGGTAAAGTTGGGTATAAACAGCTTGTCCTGTATTTCGGCATCGATTCCCGCCCCGTTGTCCGACACGGTTATTGTCACTTCCTTGGCTTCTTCGGTCAGGCGTATGCTTATTTCTCCTTCGCGCTCCTCGGGTATGGCTTGTAGGGCGTTTTTTATCAGGTTGTTGAATACCTGCACCAGCTGCTCGGGGTCGGCATATACAAATATGTTTTGCTCTGCACCATCGTAGTGCATGGTCACGTGCTCGTTGTTGTTCATGAACAAGCGGAATACGGAGTAAATCTTTGCTGCCACATCCACCCGCACAAAGCTGGCTTCGGGCATACGGGCAAAGTTGGAGAAAGTGCCTGCAATGCGCGACAGGTTATCAATTTGCTCGATAAGCATAACGCTCGATTTCTCAAAATAATCGTCGAACTGCTTATCCTGCATCTTTTTGGTGCGTTGGAGCTGTTGTATGGTGAGCTTCATGGGCGTAAGCGGATTGTTGATTTCGTGAGCCACCTGTCGTGCCATCGATCGCCATGCCGACTCCCGTTCCGATTTAGCCAACAGGCGCGCACTTTGCTCCAGCTCGTCCACCGTTCGGTTATACTGTTGCACCAGTTGTCCTATTTCGTCGTTCAGATTATAGTCAATCTTTTCGTTCCTGCGTCCCAGGCGCATATCTTTAAGTTTCATTTCCAGCACGATGAGCGGAGCCGAAAGTTGCTTGCCAATAAATAAACTCAGTACGATAGCCAGCACGATAATAATCATATAGATATGAATAATCACTGTGAGGAAGCTTTCAATCTCGCTTCTGATTTCGTCCTGACTGAAAAACTGCGGCACGGCAATGTAGCCTATCTGCGTAAAATCGCCGTTTACAAAGTCGATGTAGCCCGTCAGGTAGTTCAGTTTGCCTATGTGCTCGTATTGATTGATGTTGGACGTGGGGCTAAAATAGGGGAGAGGTGCTATTTTATTACTCATCAGGTTTTTGTTGAATATCAGCGGTTGCGAGCTGCCCATCAGTATGCCGCGGTTATCGTATACATGAATGTCGGTGTGGTATATGTAGGACAAATCCTGCAATACGAAGTTCAGCGCCTGCGTATTGAGTACATTCAAATCCTGATTCCAGTAATACGTATCCTGCAGTGCTTTCTGGATGTAGTTCTTTTTGTTCTCCAGGTTGTCAATCTGCTCCTGCTGGTATTTTTGTTCGATATAATTGACCGACACGTAGAAAATACCCAGAAAACTTATAATCAGCAGGGTGATAAATGCGTATTGAAATTTTGCGGTCAGTCCAAGCCTGTAGCCGCTGTTGCGCCGGAGGTAGAAAAATGCCCACACAAAGAGCCAACATGCCGAAAAGAATGCCAGAAAGGTGTAAATAAAATACAGCAGGTAATCTACCACATGGTGTGGTTGCAGCTCGGAGATAACGATATAATTCTTGTCGCTGGGCGAGAAAATATAATGTGTATAGCCTTTGTACTCCTGTTGGAAAAAGCCCGATTGCTTCTTGTGCAGCCATTTGTTCTCTTGCGGGAATTCAAATTTGCCGGACGAATACACCAATCGCTCCCGGTCATACTTGGCAATGCCGATATTCAGGCGGGCTTGTATGTCAGGCGTGGAAGCTATCAGCAAGTTCGGGAAACTGTAGCTCTTGAAGTTGCGGCGGGGGTAGAACTCCATGAAAAAGAACATGGAATCCGGACGATTATAGTTGGCCTGAAATTTACCTATGTAAGACATATTACTCTCGTTGGCCGGAACGCTGTAGAAATGGGTGTTTTTCAGTTTAGTGCCCGAAGAGAGAATAAATTGCTGGTAATCGTTGTACAGTGCAGAGTGAACATAGGTAGCGTTGATGCGCATCTCGTATTTGTTCCAGAAGCCGCGCAGGTATTTTTTGTTCAGGTATTCATTGGCGGCGGTGAGCGAGTCTTTTTTTGAAACCAGCAATCCTATCCGGCGGTCGGTCGATATCTTGTAGTCGAGCTCTTCCAGCAGGATATCGGCCATCTTGTCGTTTTCGGTATTTCCGTTTACCAGAATGTTTTGAGCCAGCACCTTGTATTTATCGTTTCGTTTCTGGCTATCGATAATAAAAGAGTTGCAGACCAGAAAGGCCGTAAAAACAAATACCCAGCAGGCAATGTAAACATTATTGTTTTTGTATTTTCTGAAAATGTATGGAAAATAAAGCACCCCACAAATAATGCTGAAAGATACCGTTATTCGTATGGCCGATTCAGGCGCTACGGTAGCGTAAACAACGAATAAGAGCAGCGATAAGGCGGCATCAACAATCAGAGCCTGGTTCAGTAAATGTTTTGTTTTAAACCAATTGTGCGATTTGAGGAATAAAAGTACCAGCCCGATTCCCCAAACCAGTATAAGAAAATGCACCCAAAGCGTAACACCCGAAAAATCTTTGAAACTCAGAATACTGATCTGAATGCTTGAGTGATGGATAAGTCCGCTCAGAATATTATAAACCAATACAAAGTATAAAACAAAGATGATCTGAAGTATAAAATGCCCTGCCCTGTGTTTGATGGAATTGGTATAGGCATGAAAATAAAACAGGTAGATGCTGGAAATAAAATACCCTGTGACAACAGTCAAATGGCTGATGGATGCCAGTATGGAGTTGGACGCATACTGATAGGGCGTAAATATCTTATTCCAGAATACGAGCGACGGAAAGTTGAAATACAAACATGCCCCGATGAACGCCCCTACGCCTACAGCTAAAATGGAGAACTCCCGAAGGCTCAGAATTCGCCTGTTTATCAGGTACGGCGCACGCACATAGATGGTAAAGAACAGGATAAATGCCAGCGTAAACGCCAAAAGTCCGGCCAAAGCCCATCTTTCGTTGTAGACGGGAGTTTTGGGTGCCGTGAGGGTAAACAAATAATTGTCGTGTGAGGAAAATACTGCATTCTTGTCCGTTATGTTGCCGGCTACAATTTGCACTTGCTTATCTATTCTGAAACCCTTGGCAAAACTGTTGGTAAGTTCGTGGTTTTCGTAAGGATAATTGTTCTTGATAGTAATTAATGCCATCAACTTCCAGTTGCCAATATCTTTTACTTTTCTTATGCAGTAAGCATTGGGTAACTGTATGTAGTGCCAGCTGTTCAGCTCGGGCATCGAAGAACTGCTTATGTCATATCTATTGTCCGACCAAAATGCAAGCCCGCCTTTCTTGAACACGTAGTATGCAATGTCCTCATCGCCGAACGAATAATGTATTAATGAATCGGAGGAAGCATGTGTAATAATTTTCTTCATGTCCTCCAGCGTTTTATCGGCCACTTTCTCTTTCCGTATAACTTCTTTCTGAAAGTTTTTTAAGTTGATAGAGCGCTTTGGCGATTGCTGGTAAAAAAAGTCGCACACAAAGCCGAAGGTAATGCTCACTATCAGAGCAATAACCAGGTAAGAGTTTGTGGATTTTTTTTGTGTAAACGACATTTTTTAATCTATTAGTCTATTAGACATTCTATAAATTAGATTTTCACTACCCTGTTTTTATAGTGATATTCAGCCCACTTCGGGGCTGGAGTTGTGTTTCGGGTTTGATCCCCCGGTTGCGTTTCACTTACCGGAGGCTATGCACATTTAGCCACTCTGTGGAATAAATAGTCTTTCAATTGACTCCTGTATTCGTAACTTGTAATCCGTAACTTGTAACTCGTAACTATTCCCAACTACTCGTGATGATAGGGTTCTCCTTTGAGTATTGTCATCGCCCGATAAAGTTGTTCGATGAAAATCAACCGTATCATTTGATGCGAAAAAGTCATGGACGAAAGTGAAATCTTGCCGTTGGCACGTTGGTACACTCTTTCCGAAAAACCGTATGGACCTCCTACAACAAAAATCATGCGCTTATGCGAAGCCAGCATTTTTTTTGCCATAAACTCCGAAAATCCTACCGATGTATATTGCTTTCCACGTTCGTCTAGCAAAATTACTTCGTCATTCGCTTCAAAGGCTTTCAGTATCAAATCGGCTTCTTTTTCCTGTTGTTCGTTAACTGAAAGGTTTTTAGTGTTCTTAAGTTCGGGTATAACCACAGTTTCAAAAGGAATATAAAATTTGAGCCTGTTTTGATATTCTTCCTGTAATTTAATAAGATATTGGTTCGTTGTTTTCCCAACAGTTAAGAATGTAATTTTCATTTATTTAGTCAGTTGTGCTTTTTTGGCTTACTATTTGCTGGTAGTAAAATTCAACCAAATTATTTGGTTGCTACGAATTAATTAATGTACTTTTGCAGTTAGATTTCATAACGCAATGCAAATATGGCATTTTTTAACCACAAATTCATGGAATTAAAAATGTTTTTCGCATAAATTTATTTTAAGATGAAACAAGTGCTCCATCAGACTTCAATGACTGAATTTTGAAAGCCAAGTGTTTCAGCACAATAAGAATAAAATAATTAACGACAATCGCATGA
>Ga0302293_10001666_pt1 | contig 10824 bp, 9 predicted proteins | sample III_Fen_N2_2_FD_198758 | JGI IMG/M metagenome (GOLD analysis project Ga0302293, IMG submission 198758) | Peat permafrost microbial communities from Stordalen Mire near Abisko, Sweden - III_Fen_N2_2 | ecosystem: Environmental > Terrestrial > Soil > Wetlands > Permafrost | place: Sweden: Abisko... | reverse complement strand
AACGAATGAATGGATATATTTCGATGTCAATGGAGATACATTATATATCGAAAAATGGAACAATGGTGAGTTTATTTCCCAATATCCGGACCAAAATTCAGATGATGTTTGGGGTGTTGATTTTGAATTAAATGGTCAATTGATTCAAGAAAATACAATTACTCTAAATGAGTTCAATCAATTAGTGATCAAACCTAAGTATAAATCAAACAAGCAGCATCCAAGTATAAATATACTATTTAATTTATCCATCCATTCTTCAGTTAAGGAAGGTGTTGTTTTCATAGAAATCCCCTATGCTGACTTAACGAATATTGATCTAATTAATTCAATTAAATCGACAGATTTGGAAAATAAAAGAATAGATTTTATTTCTATTGAGGTCTATCAGAATAACGAATTAATTCAATTTAAAAAATTCCATGTAAAAGAATAAAACTGTCTTGGCTGATTTAGTATAAGTAGGTACTTCGCAAAAAAGCCAAGACTGTTTAAGTCTGCCTAAAGACGACAACTAATAAACAAAGATTTGAAAAATAAAAGACTTATCATTACGACAATCATTTTCTTTCTTACGATAAATACAACTTACTATTGGGAAGGAAAACTTGGGCTTTTCACTTTTCCTGTTTTTATAATTTTGGTAATTATTTATTTGGGACTTGGAATCTCACTATTTAGACAAATTTACCTTTTAATTAAAGAAAAATATACTGTCAAAAGTCGACTAATAAATATTAGTACTATTACTCTTGTATTGATACTAACTTTTTCAAAACCTTTTGTTTTTTTGAAGAATTTTTATTTAATGGAGTTTGTTGACATAGAAAGTGGCAATGTATTAGTTGCAAATAGATACTGTGAATCAAAACGTATTGAAACTTTTAAATTAAAAAGCAATTTTACATTTAGTGAAAAAAATGTTTATTACGGAGTGTCGGAGGTGAATGGTACGTATAGAATTTCAAATGACACAATCTTTTTTGACAATGTGAAACGAGGTAAACAAGAAGATATGCAATATGAATTTGGGGTAATTGAAGAATTAGAGACATATACTGAACTCAAATATGCTTTAAAACTTTACAAAGACAAGAATGACACAATTGGTTTCAATTACTATATAAGGAAAAATAAACTGAAAATAAATTCTATAAAAAAGTAGAACTGATAACAACGGTTGGCAAAAAAGATGGTTTTTAACTTAGATGCCATTCCCCAATACAACCCCAATCCCCAACACCATGAGCAATCCCACCATCCCCGCCGGAACTGTCCACAGCCCTTTTCAGCAAACCTATTTCCACGGTACAAAAGCCGATTTGAAACTGGGCGATTTCATCAAGCCTGGTTACAACTCAAACTTCGGAAAGCGAAAAAATGCCACGTATATTTTCTTGACAGCCACGTTAGATCCTGCTATTTGGGGTGCTGAATTGGCTGTTGGTGAAGGTCGAGGGCGCATTTATTTGGTAGAAGCCACCGGACCTATAGAAGACGATCCGGATTTGACCGATAGAAAATTTCCGGGTAATCCCACACAATCGTATCGTTCAACCCATCCGTTTAAAGTAGTGGGTGAAGTAACCGTGTGGCAAGGTCACCCGATTGAGCAAGTCAACGCCATGAAAGACGCATTGGCAAAACTGAAAGAACAAGGAATCGATTCGTTAAATGATTAAGTTAAATCGATTACCGAATATCGCCATGCGCTTAATAATTAATCACTTACTTAAATGAGAAAAAAGAAAATTTAGTATCTTAGTTTTACATGAAAAAGACAATTAATAAGAATGATGTGCTAAAGTCTGTGGCTAAAATGCTTGAAGACAAAGAAGTTGTACGTTCTTATATAAAAGGTAAAACTTCTTTTACTACGCTCACAGAAAAAGGCATTAAACTTGCGAAACCACTATAATTACGCTTTTGATTCTACAACGAAGACCTACAACTTCACCATTAAAAAACAGCATTTTTTCTCCACGATAATTCCTTCTTGCGGTGAAAACACACAACAATCACCGCAAATTTGCGGCGAATAATCGTTGTATTTATTGTAAATCGAGATAGAACAATAGCAAGAAACGTTCACGAGCGATTTCGGAAGGAGACAAAAGTAAGGTCTCTCACCCCACCGCCGAACAACACCTCGTACACGCCGGTAACAATCCACCATTCTTCGTCAATGCTTTTCGTAAATCGCCAATGGCTGTTGAGTTCCAAATTTGATTCAATTCCTGCTCGTAGAGATTTCCGATGTTAAGGTTATAGCAACGTCCATGAGCAGGAATCACGCTTCCGTCTGATTTGATCATGATGTTGTTGAACGCATCCAGGCAGGTTTTTCCTACTTTTTGTTCCGGATGCAGGTAATAGCGTTCCAACTCGGTTTTTGAGAAAACTGGCGGATGAACCGTTACCGGAAACGGATGTTTGGCTTGTGAAATAGTTGCTAATTCTTGTTCCAGCAAGTCGAAATCGTAAGCCGAGAAGTCGATGCCGTCTATGTTGGAAGTCGTTGCTTTGTAGTGTTCACCGAATAGTTGATTGTGCGCATCGGCATTGGCCTGCGTAATGAAATTAGAGTGCATAAAGCCAACTTGTTTCAACGGAAAACGTTTCAGTTCTTCCAGAAAACGACTCAAATGACCAATGTTCCATTCTGTGATCACACAAAAAATACTGATCGGAATGTCTTTTTTGCTGAGGATGGTTTCAATGCCTTCTAACGCGCGTTGGTGACTCGATTTATGCCCGCGAATCTCGTTGTGAATGTCCTCAGGTCCGTCGAGGGAAATATAGAGTTTGTTTAATCCGCCGTTGACCAGCATGTCTGCTTTTTGACGCAGATTCAACGCATTGGTGGTAACAGCGGTATACAATCCTAATTTGTCGGCATACGCCAGCGATTCTTCCAGGTGTTTATACACCAATGGTTCGGTAAAGGCGTAGCCTAATTTGGTATTGGGGTAATACTTTTTGGTTTGGTCGGCAATGCGCTGAAACAATTCCATGGGCATGTGCAACGGATGTGTTCCAACAAGGTTCACGGCAAAATTGGTGTCCAGTTGTTGCGTTCCGACATCGCACATTTTACAATGCAGATTGCAAATATTGTTCACACCGAGCACCAGCCACTGTGGACCGTGAAACAAGTGTTGCGGATACAACTTGCGATTGATAGTAGCCAGTTTACTCATTCCTGCTAAGTTGAAATATGTAATTGCGTTCTCCCCATTTTTTTGTTGCAAAGACTTCCGTAAAACCAATGCCTTGTCCGGCAGCTAGTTCTTGGATATGTGAAATTCGGCAATCTTCGGATAAGATCATAAAAACCGCACATGATTTTTGCAGTTGTTGGTCGGAAAGTTGCGCAAATAGCTCCTTGAAATACTCAAAATCTTCACCGCAATAAAATGCCACTTCCTGCACATTCTGCGCGTGTTTGGGGTAATACGGCGGATTGATCACTACGATGTCGAAATCATTTACCTGCAAACCGCTGAGCAAACTGGTTTCAATCACGGTAACAGGAAGATTGTTGGATTTAGCATTAATGCGTAATCCTTCAATGGCTTGCGGATTGATGTCGGTAGCCGTTACGATCGCTCCGTTTTTTTGTGCGTAGAAACTTATTAAACCGCTTCCGGCACCCAGTTCCAATAAACGCTTTCCCTGTAGCGATTGTTGAACCAGAAATCGAATAAAAATATTGGTCGACAAAAATACCCCCGGATGAAACACGCCCGGCAGTATCGTGAGCGAAATGCCATAGTTGCTGTAGCGTTGTTCACCTTTTGTTTTTCGGTGATACCAGCGCGAGAGCAAGGGGAAAAGAATGCGTTTTGATAGTTTTCTCATTCCGAATAAAATCCTTGTTCTTCGGGTTGACGGTATTTCCAGATTTTCAAGAGCAACTTGATTTCATAAGGATACGCGTAGATTTTTGTATGGTACCGCCAAAAAGAAACTGCTCGCAACACCGCTTTTTTCCAGCCCCGGATGCGGTAATCGCTTTTGGTAGGATAATAACCGTTTAGTACCGTTTCGAAGTTTTTAATGCGGTTAATATGCTTGGGCGTGAGCCATGGAGTAAGCGGATTTTTTCGCTGGTCGAAACGTTCCCAAGCAGGTGAAAGCCAATCTTCCAATACCTGTGGAAATTGAAAACCCTGTGCTTGAATCTCGGCGTACAAGTCGCTTCCTTCCGTAGGAACGGGGCTGTAAACATAAATGATGATTTCCGTATCCGGATTCAAGCGCTTGATTTCCTGTATAAACCGCAAATCTTCTTCGATCTGTTTGGTAACTTGTTTTTCGTCTTTACCCGGCATTCCCAGCACAAAGCTGTATTCGGGGATGATATCAAACTTGCGCAAGCGCGCTGCAAATTCTTTGATCTGCTGTCCGGTTTGGGTACCGCCTTTGTCCATCTGTTTCAGCACTTCGTCGTTACCGGTTTCAGCGCCTAGAAAGATCATTTTGAGTCCGGCCTGTTTCATCAAACGCAGGTCGTCGTCGGTGTATTTATTAATCGTATCGATTCTGCCTTCGCCCCACCATGTGAGGTTGAGGTGTTGAATGCTCTTGGCAAATTCGACCACCCGCGTGCGCGACGTGAAGAAATTATTGTCGTAAAACTCTACCGCATCAATGTTGTATTGTTCTTTCAACCATTCTAAATCGTGGGTAATGCGCGTGGGTTTTAATCCTTTCCAGCGGGCATTGTAAATGGGGACCACCGCGCAAAACGAGCAGGTAAACGGACAACCGAAACTGGAATGATAGGCCACCGTTCGTTTTCCCATAAAAGTTTTGGCGATGTAATTGGAGAGCGGATAACTTTCGTTGAGTTTCAAGTAAGGAAACGGCGGTAAATTATCCATGTCCGGAATGGCTTCTTTGCGGGTTTTCACGAACGAATCGCCTTCCTTGTAAATGAGGTTCGGAATGGTATCAATTGCGATCTCTTCCGGGTTTTCCAAATGCTTGAGTAAGCTGGGGAAAGCTTCGTCGCCCGGACCGCTAATCACATAATCCACGTAACCCGAATTGAGTGCAACTTGGTATTGATTGGCGGCAAAATAACCTCCCCAAATCATAGTGATGTGCGGAAAACGCTCCTTGATCACTTTTACATACGGAATAGCTTGGCGCAGTTGTGGACCAGGCATTACCGTCATTCCCACATAACCGACCGGGTGTTGTTCGATCAGTTCGATGATGCGTTCGAGCGGATTTTGCTCCAGGTTTCCGTCAACAAAATAATAGTCACACAATCCGTCGATGGAACCGCCCACCTGCAAAATAGAATTGGGAATGCGGTGCTTTGAATCGGCACTGCGCGGATTAAATAAAACAACAGATGTGTGAATCATGGAGTTTAAAATACGATGGGAACATAGTGTTCGTCTATATTCATCGATTTGTGCCCGTTAAGGTAATTAATAGCTACACTTGTTTTTCCGTTCTTCACCGTCACATCAACCACATTGTCCCATTTTCCACCACCCATTCCGGAAGCGATAAAACGGATGTTTTTGTATTGATGTATCGTTAGTTCACTACCGATTGGTTTAGCACCAACATCTCCAGCAAAGAGGTATACCGGTGTTTCCGTTTGACTCAAGGCTTGAATCGTATTCGGGTAGAATTGATTGGCAGCTGCTCTTCCTTCAATGTCGTTCGGAACAATCTGTGGTGTCAAACGCTGATCTTGCCAAATCACTTCGTGTACAAAAATGAACACATTATCGTATTTCTTTTTAGAAGTTAGCTTCAGAAATTGATTCAATTGACCATCCGTTACATTCCAACCGTTTTCAAGCACATCCCACACAATGAACAAGCAGTTTCCTTTTTCGAAATGCTGATTGCCTTTTCCGTAACGGTTTTCATACAAAGATCTGTCACGTAAATCCTGATTTCCCGGTGCAAAATACACTTTATACGGACTGTTTTTAATGGCTTTATCGATGGTTGTCCAAGTCGGCGCATCGCATTTGTAGACAATATCACCTGTAAACACACCAAAATCAATGGTTTTGTCTTTGCAGGTTTTGTCAAAATAAGCTTGAAATGGTTTGTACAAACCACCAAGTGTGTCAACAGGTCCGCCACACACATGTCCTGCAACATAGAAATGCAAGTCTTCGCGTTGGGTTTCTTCCGCACATCCTACAAACAATAGCGAGCCTAAGCTCAAAAAAGCAAGTATGTAAAGTCTCATACAGTGAATTATTTGACTGTAAAAATACATTTGTTCACCACAAAGACACAAAGAAAAAGGATAAGTTTGACTAGTTAAGGTCACAAAGGTGACTTAGGAGTATCGTCTTTGTGATCTTAACTAGCCTATCCTTCAAAAAAACGTTGCTCCTTCGCTGAAGCTTGTGCCATCGCTAAAGCTATTGGCGGCACGCGATCGGCGAAAGCTTTGTGGCTTTGTGGTAAAATTTTTAGCACTTTTCAATGAAATTATTCTGCTCCAAACACCCATTTTTCCGTACTTCCGTCGGCAAAGAGTTTAATGTACACGCAATTCGGTTTTGGGATTGAGACCGTATGCCCAAGAAGATCGTACAATACAAACGATTGATCTGTTTTAGCGCTTAACTCATCCAAGCCGATCATCGAGCACGGATCAGTTATATCGGTAACATGGATCAATGTAGAACCGATATGACCGCTAGCTCCGGGAACCCATAATTGATAGTAGCCCGTTTGGGTTATCGGAATTGAAGCGGTCGTTTCTCCGGTAGACCACAAGTATTCTGCCGCCTGATTCACAGCCGTCAATTGCCATTCGTTACCGTTCCATTCGCACGTGATTTCAGGTCGGGTGACGGCTATACTTTCTTCGATGTGACAGCGATAACTCATCACCGAGTCGCTGAAGTAAAATTGCACTAGCGGAAGTTCACCTGCATCAAACAAGGTTGCTGTGGGGGCTGGTCGGAAAACCAGACCGTAACAAATCATAGATCGGTTGTCGGCAGTTTGCTGGTAATTGCCCATGGCGCGTGCAAAAAACTGATCCGGATGAATGACTTCGTTTATTTTCGTGGCCGTCCAATTCACCGTATCGAGCGCGTATTCCACACCTCTCGAAATTTTCGGTGCTTGCATCATATTCGCATTGTCGAACAGCGAATAATTACCGTTGGGTAAGCGTTGGATATTGTGCTGACCGCTAAATCCATTGTCGTTGGTAAAGGTGAAATCCGATGATTGTCCTCCGAGTCGCCAGATGATGCTTCCACTGGTTCTGTTGATTTTGTAAACGGAATTGAGGTGTCGAAACGACAATAAAATATTACCATCAGCATCTTCCTCAATTGCATTTCCGTGACAGTAATCAAACGGATTGGCTGAATAACCGTAGAAATTGTAAAACTCGGTAGCTGGATCAATGTAATCATTGCTATTCCATTCATAAACAAGATTTCCGCTTTGATCGATTTCTTGCCAGCCAAAACCTTGGATCACAGTTGTTGCGCTTCCTTGCACCGGACCGAACATGTGAGCGGAAAGATCAACTGTATCGTAATATTCCATCGTAAGTAACCAATTACCATTGGCTGCGCGTTTTACATCGTGAATATCCGATTCACCATTGATGGCTCTTACGGTATCCAGAATTGCAAACTGATCATCCATCACAACTACCATATTGGTATCATTGAAAACAATGGAGTAGGAATATTGCTGCTGTGTTGGGTAAAACTTGAAATCGATGGTTGAAGGTGTATTACTCGGATCGGCATACCATACCAACGCCCCGTTTTGATCAACAATAATCGGTTCCGGCGCTTTGTAATAGGGCGACGATTGTGGTGTGAAAATCTTAAACGGCGTTAACAAGAAATAACGTTCATCAGTGAGACCGTTGTTTTCAAATTCGTAAGGGTAAACCGATGATGGCACCGGAGGAAAGTAACTCTGACCGAAAGCGTTTGTGGCAAGAAGCAGTAGTGCCGCGAAACGAAGTCCGTTATTCAAGAAGTGTAGCATTTTTTTGAATTGGTTATCGCAAAGTAATGTAAATTTGGTTGTTCAACTGCATTTTAATTGCTCAAATTAGCGATAATGCGTTGAAAAATGGAACAATTCATCATGCACGATTCCAATACTTACGGGCAAATCCGATCACACAGAAGCTATACGTGGTTGTATGTGGTGGTGCCTGTAGTGCTCTTGTTTTTGGGAACACTCTTGATTGATTTTAACGGACTCTATGGTCAGGATAGCCATACGTATCTAAGTTTTGCAAAGGAACTGAAAACCGAATGGCTTACCGGAACTGAAACAACTCCATTCTTCTGGCCCAAAGGATATTCTGCAGCTGGGGCCACGCTTAGTTTAACCGGTTTGAGTGAATTGTGGTCATTGCGAATTGTGTCTCTGTTAGCACTTACCGGGAGTTTGTTGTTGGCGCGATCCATCATACGATTTGTGTGGAATAAAGACGGATCGTTGTTCTTGATGCTAGGTGCCGCAACCCAGATTTATTTTGTGCGTGCCGGATTTTTGGTCATGAGTGATATGCTCACTGCGTGTTTGGTATTGGCCATGATTTATGCTTATTTACGGTACTTAAAAGAACCTTCATTCCGCTGGATCGTTGGTGTGTTTTTCTTCGCGACATTGGCTTTTTTTACGCGTTATGCTTGTGTTCCACTGCTGCTCATTCCTGTAATTCATACAATTATCCACTGGCTAAAACAACAAACACCTATTCTTCGGGTAAGTGTATTAGCAATCACTATTGGCGTAGCGTCGGTATTCATTTACTGGAATAACAACCTTCTTGTAGAATCAGCTTACCGGTTGGGAAGTTGGTCGTTGGGCCATTTTTTTGCGATGGAATTTGTAAACAGAGACGGAGCCACAGTCAATACCGTTCCCAATGTGCTCTACATTTTCGGTAATTTTCTGCATTTCGGCTTTTTAAGTATTGGAGTTTTAGTGTTGCCGTTTTACAGATCGCTCGATAAAATCAGTTACCACTTATTGCTCATTGCCGGAATTTACCTCTTGTTTTTGGGAGGGCTAACAGAGCAAAATTATCGTTTTTTGGTGGTGACCCATTTGGTAATACTAATTGCCTTGTTTCCTGCGTTTGAAGCATGTTTAGCTTGGATGAAAAAACGGCGACTTTCGGTTTTTCTGATTATTGGTACGGTGCTCTTCAACTGCGCTTTCGGGGTGTATTCCTTCCGCAAAACATTGGCCGCACATCGCTTGGAAAAAGAAGTGGTGATGGCAGTAAAAGCCCGTGCAACGAATGAACCGATCTACAGTTTTTACGTAGATCAATCGTTTCCGTCTTATGGAATTAACAATCGTGTACACAACTTTTTCATGGCAGATTATGATACCTTTGAAAAAGGCGCCTTGGTGGTTTTTAATGAAACACAATTCAGCGAGCAATGGAAAAATCACCGTGTCATGCGCAATTGGAACCGCTTGAAAGAAAATTATGACCTCGACACACTTCAACGTTTAACCGATAATTGGTACATCTATCGCATCCGATAAACACATAGCAATCATTACGCCCGGTTTTGCGGCAAACGAACAGGATTCCATGTGCATTCCTGCTCTGTGGATTTATGTGCGAGAATTGCATCGGCAAGGAATAGCAGTTACGGTTTTTGCACTGCATTATCCGTATCAGAAAGAATCGTATTCATGGTTTGGTATTCCGGTGATTCCACTCAACGGCAGAAACAACTGGTTACAACGAAAAGTCGGTGTTCCGATGCGATTGAAGCGATTATTTGCTTTAGAGCATCAGAAAAATTCGTTTACCCACATTCATTCATTCTGGCTGGGTGAAGCAACGTATTTAGGCATTCAATTGGCCCAAAAACACCAATTGCCGATTGTTGCAAGTGCAATGGGACAAGATGTTCTTGCTGAAAATAAGTTCTTGAAGCGCATTTATTTTAAGGATTTAAAAACAGTGATTACGCTTTCGGCTTTCCACCATGATCAATTACTCAAATCTACCGGTTGGTCGTCAACGATTGTTCCATTCGGATTGCCGGAAATAAAACCGATAACCGAAGCTAAAACCGTTGATATCATTGGAATAGGGAACCTGATTCCGTTGAAAAATTACGGATACTTTGTTGAGCTTTGCGGTTGGTTGGTGCAACAATTCCCCGCTTTACGTGGTGAAATTATCGGTGTTGGAACAGAACAAGAACGTTTACAAGCGCAAATCGATGCACTTGGTTTGGCAGATCACCTACAATTGATCGGGATTTGTTCCTACGAAGAAACGCAGCAACGGTTAGCTTCGGCAAAATTGTTATTGCATCCATCCGTGTTTGAAGGTTTCGGAATGATTTTCGCCGAAGGACTGGCTTTACAAACACATGTAGTAGCCAATAAAGTCGGTATTGCTATGGAACATCCTGCTATTCATTCGCTTTCGGGAAAAGTTGAAGATGACGCAAATATGATTGCTGCACTTTTGGAAATGCCACTGCCAGAAAGAGAAGTGTATGAAATCAAGACTACGGTTGAGCTGCATTTGGCGGTATATGATGCTTGATATTAGTCCCATCGGGACGTTATATGATAACAAATAAACCAGTTAATCAACATCCGCCCCGTAGGGTCGGGACTCTTGTAAACACGCTTTACTCAAAATATAGTTGTCTTACCCCTACGGGCAATGTCATTAAGTTAAGGGAATTTGTTTGACGATTCTTTTCTGATTTAGCCACAGATTGCGCAGATTTTCACAGATGAAATCCGGAATTCAATTTGAAGACTATACGCTAGCGTATAGTCCAATATCTGTGTTCATCT
>Ga0302293_10001665_pt1 | contig 10824 bp, 11 predicted proteins | sample III_Fen_N2_2_FD_198758 | JGI IMG/M metagenome (GOLD analysis project Ga0302293, IMG submission 198758) | Peat permafrost microbial communities from Stordalen Mire near Abisko, Sweden - III_Fen_N2_2 | ecosystem: Environmental > Terrestrial > Soil > Wetlands > Permafrost | place: Sweden: Abisko... | reverse complement strand
CTAATGATTGGATTCAAATTAAGCCAGCAACTTTTACTTTGAAACCAGGTGAAGTAAAAAATATTCAAGCTGTTATAAAAGTTTCTGAATATAAAGAAGCAATTAAAAAAGCGAGTATTATTTTTAGACCTGACAGAGGAAAGGCTTCGACAATATCAGTTGATATTTACAAACCTGGAACTCCAAATCTCAAAGAGTTATTGAAACCATCTGTCCAACCAGAAACTAATACAGAGGATAAATCTGTTACAGAGGAGGCTGGAAAAAACTTGGAAAAACAGAAGCCGGTGGTTAACGATCAATCCAAAGTGGATAAAGATAATCAACCGGCTAAAAGTGATTCAAGTATAAGTGATTCAGTTGTTTTAAAAAATAAAGCAATTGATAAGGGAAATGTTAAGAAAGATTCAACTAAAAAAATAGGATATCTTGAAACAATATCAAAGTTTATAAATAGCGACAATGCTAAATACATTGAAGCTGGAATGATTTTTGTTTCAGTTGTATTTTTTGTGGTTTTATTTTTTTATTCAAAAAAGAAAAAAGGTGGCGATGATGCCAAAAACTAAAAAATTAGGAAAATGAAAGTAAGAATTTTTGTTATTGTTATTATTGCTATTGTTTTAAATAGCTGTGCTTCAACTAAGGTAGTAAAAGCTTTGATACCTCTTGAAAACAAACCAACTTTAACCAAGGACCAGATTAAGTCTTTGGAAGAAAGTGAAACTAAGGGTGCAGAAGACACCTATCAAGCATTGATTGATGACGAAAACAAACAGTTAGCTACTCAGCCAATTGTTTCAAATGTATTCGTTGAAACCGATGTTAGAGCCGCACTCACCGATATTGCTACACAATCCGGAGTTAATATAATTCCAGATTTAACAGTAGAAGGTAGTGTTTCGGTTACTTTAGATAAGGTTCATCTTGAAACCGCTCTTAAAATGTTGTTGTATCCAGGTGGCTACAAATTCAAGTATGTTAAGGAAGGCAATTACTATATTGTTGGACGGACATTACCTGAAAATTCTAGCTTTGATGCACTGACTATTACCAAAGTAATCAAAACAAATCGAAATGCTGAAAAAGTCGTTAGTCAAATATCTGAGCATTACAAGCCTTATATTCAAAGTAGTAAAGATGGAAATCTAATTACTTTGAATGGTCCAGCTGATATTGTTTCTCGTGTTGAACGAGATATAAAATTAGTTGATGTTTCAAGAAGACAAATCGAAATCAGTGCCAAGTTTGTAATGGTGCAATGGGAGAAAGGTTACAATTTAGGTATGAATTGGGGCGATATTAGCCTTGATGCTACCGGGTTAGCTAATCTTGTAAAAGGTGCTGCTGCTGGTTTCAGTTCAGATTTAAGTTCTGGAATATCAAACTTTTTAGCAACCTCTGGTTATAAAGCCAATGTAAATGTTATGGCTGAACCAAGAATTGTAATAGAAGACGGTTCTGATGGGGAATTAAAAATCACAGAAGAGCATATGTTCATGATTCTTTCTGGTGGTGGTGCTGCTTATAACTATTTCACTACCAAAGAAGTATCAGTAGGTATCGTTATGAAAGTTACTCCAGTGGTAGCTCGTGATGGTATGATTCGATTACAATTGCAACCAGAAATCTCTGATATTATTGGAGAGACTGAATTCAAAAGTGGTGGATCAACACAAAAGCTACCTATTATCTCTCGTAGATCAACAACAACTACTGTTAAAGTAGAAAATGATCAAACGATTGCTATCGGTGGACTTGTTATGAAAAGTAAAAAAACAACTGACTCTGGACTTCCATTTTTATACCGTGTTCCATTATTGGGTAAACTAATATTTGGTGGTAAAAAAAGTGAAGAAAAAGATACTGAATTAGTTATTTTTATTACTTCGAAAATTATCGGTTAATTTATTTAAACAAAAAAGACAAAAGGTTGTACTTCGGTACAACCTTTTTTTATTGAGTATTATTTATAATAAAAAATATCCTACAGTATTTATTTACTGCAGGATATTTTATTAATTTAGTTTAATGAAGAAGTATTTCTATACTCAATATCAGGAAGACTTGATTCTTCTATCTCTTTTAATAAGTCTTTTTTCTCAAGTTCACTTATTTCATTTTTAGAAAAAACTGATTGAACAATTCCTAATGCTTGTTTTTTGAAAATGATTTCTTCAGAAACTTTTCCACTGAAGAGAAGATGACCATGACGACCACAATGTTTGCATATGTGTAATTCAGTTCTTTTTTCTTCACTTTCTTTGCTTAGGCCTTGAATCTGAATTCTTTCACGTATTTCTATCATAGATTTCGACATTATTAAATTATAATTTAATATATCGAGTTCATTTTCTTCTGCCTCAATCCATAGTGTCATATCTGATTCTACAATCTCATGGATTAAGAAAAGAGCATTTGATACACTGATAGTATTTTCTTCTAACATTTCTTCTATTAGTATAATACCTTCTAATTGAGAATAAAAAGGATTAATACAATCTTCAGTTATTACATTTTCAAAATATCCTTCTTGTAAGGATTCATTAAATTTAAAAAGATACTTTTTCATAACTTTAATTTTTTAAATTAGACGTTTATTTCAGATTACTTTTAATGAAGGTATTTGTCAAGTATGATTAATCGTTGTGTAATATTATCATATAAAATGTTATTTGTATGATATAATTTAATAATGAATTTTGAACAACCTAAAAATAATAATATACAAGAAGATAAACAGGGGATAGATATTAATAAAGAAAAATATTTTGATTTAATTAATGATTTTGGTATGTTTATCACTCTTAATGCTTCTAAGTTAGAACAACAAGTTTTACCTGGCAAAGAAAATGATTTACTGGAGCTAAGAACAGCTCTAAGGAAGCCTATTATAAATGGTCTTAATTATTCTGATTTTATATCTCAGTATTCTAGTAAGTTAACTGATCCTGTTGTAAGTAAGACTATGATTTCTCAAATATATAATTTTTTACAATATATAGAACCAAGACTTGCAATGTTTAAGACAGATAGTTTTTGGGTTAAAAGATTTCAAGATATTAAACAAAAATATATAGATATAGTTTCTATTTCTTAATATAGTTATTATTTTTAATAAATCTTATTCATTAAATAAAGATTGCAATTTATTTGCCATCTTTCTTTTTATTTGTCTGTTAATTTTAGTGTATAATACAATTATGAAAAAATATTTTAAAATAATACTTCCTATCTTAGCTATCGTTATTATCATCATTTGTGGTTTTATTTATTATCAAAAAACAAAACAACTACCAATAGATAATAGTAATACATCAGTTACTCCTATTGAATCAGTTCTCGGTACCTATGTAGCTCATTTATCAAAAGACATCTATACTCTAAAGATTTCATCTCAAGAAGGAGAATCTATTAAGGGAGAATTGGATGTTAATAATTTTGAGAAAGATAGTTCGACTGGTACTTTGTCTGGTACATATAAAGATGGAATTCTATTAGCTGATTATACATTTAAATCAGAGGGAACTGTATCTGTAAATCAAGTTATTTTTAAAAAAACAGCAGATGGTTTTGTGAGAGGGTATGGAGATGTAGATGAAGCTACTGGAACTCGTTTTGTAGACTTAAATGCTATTAATTATGATTCGAAAACTGTATATGGAAAAGTTTCTTTAGATAAGACTGCAACAGATAAAATCATTAATTCTGTAACTTTTAGTTGTCCTGGAAATATAAATATTAAATCAATTTTCTATGAGAGTAAAAAAGTAGACTTAACTATAAGTGATGGTAGGCATTTTGTATTACCTCAAACCGTATCAGCTTCAGGTGCTAGATATTCAAACTCTGATGAATCATTCGTATTTTGGAATAAGGGAGATACGGCTTTTGTTATGGAAGATGGAGCTATCTCTATTAATGATTGTGTAATAGCTCCTAAAAATATAACAGTAAGCCAAACTGCTAATCCTGCATCTGTTAATTGTCTGAAGGTTGGAGGTAGTCTAAGTATTAAAAAAAGAGGGGACGGTGGTGAATATGGATTATGTTCTTTTGAAGAGAATAGAGCTTGTGAAGAATGGGCTTTATTGCGCGGAGAATGCCCTGTGGGAGGCAGGAAGACAACTGGGTTTGATACTATTGATCAGAGCTATTGCGCTTGGTCTGGAGGGCAAACACTGGCTGTCGCTAATTCTGTATGTACCTTCAGTAATGGCTCAAAGTGTTCAACTTTGGATTTTTATAATGGTAAATGCGACAAGACTTCATCAGTCTCACCTGTAGTTTGTACTATGGATGCAATGCAATGTCCAGATGGTTCATACGTAGGAAGAACAGGTCCAGAATGTAAATTTGTCTGTTCAAAATAAACTTCCTTTTATTGACAAAAGGTATAATAAATTCTATTTTATAAAGGTATATAGTTCTTTGATATATTTTAATTTATTAAATTATATTTATTTGAATTATTCTGTACTTCAATTTTGGAGTTTAGAATAATTCAAATAAGTCTAATCATTTAAATAAATTTAAAATGAAAAATTTAAAAGAAAAGAAAAAAATATTTATTTTTCGTTACCAGTCCAGTGAAAAAATAAGAATTTATCATACTCGTTTTTTAGATAAAGTTTATGATTTTATTTTTGGACCGACCTATCAATATGTTCCAAGGATAGAATCGTGGTTACTAAATGAAGATGGACATATTTATTGTGGTTGTCTTTCTGGAAATAGTGGTCATCTCATTACAAGAATGAGAATCAAAATGGGTGAAGAAAATGAAAAAAAAGAAATTTATGAATTTTCTGATAATACAAGTAGTGATGATCCTTTACTAATAGATGCAATTAAAAAGATAAAAGATGAGACTCTTCGTACTCAGATTTTATCGCATACTGTTTAATAGGATTAAATTAATAAAATAAATAACTCAAGATGTATCTTGGGTTATTTTTTTTATTTTAGTATAATTATTTTATGAAAAAAATAAAGATAATTTTAATAACATTTACTATTTTAGTCTTAATAATCTTTGGTTTTGTTATATATAAATTAAATTTTACTAATGATGATCTTTATATCCAAGATAAGATTACAGGAGTAAACACTCAAATTAATATTCACGATGGTGTATATACTATTGATGGACAAAAGATTGCTTTAAAAAATGGAATATCCAAAATAGAAGCAGCTCCAGGTTCAGCTTCAAAAATAGTCACAAAATATTTTGGTAATAATATTTCTGGTGATTTTGATGGTGACGGTCGTGATGATACAGCTTTTCTTTTAACTCAAGAAACTGGTGGTTCGGGTGTTTTTTATTATGTAGTTGCATTATTAAATAAGATAGATGGAAAGATTGGAACTGATGGTGTGTTAATAGGAGATAGAATCTCCCCACAAGCAATGGGAATAAAAAATAAAGATATATTAATCGTAAACTATGCAGATAGAAAACCAGGAGAAAGTTTTGCTATTTCACCATCTGTTGGAAAATCTATTTATTTGAAGTTAGATGTAAAGACATCTCAATGGGGATTAGTTGCAAATAATTTTGAGGGAGAAGCTGACCCAGCAAGGATGACTCTTGATATGAAAAAATGGGAATGGATAAATACACAATATAGTGATGATAAAGAAATAAAACCAACAATTCCTAAGAGATTTATATTAACTTTTAATAAAAATAAAACATTTTCTGCAACTACTGATTGTAATACTATAAATGGTGAATATATTGTAGATGGTAATAAAATATCTTTTAATAAGACAATATCTACTCTTATGTATTGTGATAATTCACAAGAAAGTGCCTTTACAAAGATTCTAACTGAAACACAGGGTTATTTGTTTACTTCAAAAGGCGAGTTAGTCCTAACTATGAAATTTGATAGTGGTTCTAGTTTCTTTAAATAAATTGATATATTTACTAATTATTATTTTTATTGTATAATTATAGTATTAGAATTATTCATTAAGTTTTCATCTCTTACGCCAAGCTATAAGGTATTATCTCTAATAATAATATACCGCTAAGATCGAGCATGGCAAAAACAAAAGAGTTTCTTCTTTTATAGACAAGTTAAAATCTTGTTATGAAACTTAGCGTCTCTGTAAATTATATTATGTATAATTTATCTTAAAAATAATTCAAACTAAAATTCTATGAAAAAAAATAATAAAGTAATCGGAGCAGTCTTTATGCTTATGTTTACTTTCCTTGGAGCAAGTTCTGCTTCCGCACTAGGTCCCGCAACTGTTAATCTAGGGTCAGCAGGTAATTTTGTCGTGATATCTAAAGTTGCAATATCTACTACTGGAGCATCTGCTATAACTGGAGATATTGGAGTTAGTCCAGCTGCTGCGACTTACATAACAGGATTTTCTCCTGTTATGGATTCTTCAAATAAATATTCAACATCAACTTATGTTACTGGTAAGATTTATGCATCTGATTATACAGTTCCAACACCATCTTATATGAGTACAGCTGTTAGTTCTATGGAAGCAGCTTATGTAGATGCTGCTGGTAGAGCATTACCTGATTTTACTAATTTTCATGCTGGAGATTTAGGTGGTCAGAATCTTGTTCCAGGATTATATAAATTCACTACAGGTGTTACTATCCCAACTAATGTTACCTTTACTGGTGGCGCAAGTGATGTTTGGATAATACAAATTGATGGAAATCTAGATATAAGTTCAGCACAAAGTGTAATACTTGCAGGCGGAGCATCTCCTGAAAATATTTTCTGGGTAGTAGCTGGAACTACAACTTTAAATACAACTTCAGTATTTGAAGGTACAATCCTAGCTGGTCCTGGAACATCTACAATATCAATGAAAAATGGAGCTGTTTTAAATGGTAGAGCATTAGGACAAAAAGATGTTACTTTAATAGCAAATACTATCAATGGGGTTGCTACTATTGTTAATCCTCATCTTATTGTTACAAAAGTTGTAATAAATAATAATGGTGGAACAAATGTTGTTTCAGATTTTCCTTTATTTGTAGGAGCTTCTCCTGTTGTTTCTGGTGTATCAAATAGTTTTATTTCAGGTAGTTATCTAGTAAGTGAAACTACAAAAACAAATTATGCTCAATCTTTTTCTGGAGATTGTAATACTACTGGAAATATAACTCTTTATAATGGTATTGATATGGTTTGTACAATTACAAATGATGACATAGCTCAAGCTATTTCTCAACCAAGTCAAAGTAGTGGCGGTGGAACAGTAGTGTATGGATGTAAAGACCCATCTGCTAGTAACTACAACGCTTTCTCTGCTAGTAATCCAAGTTTATGTACATATACAGGAACTTCTTCTGTAATCACTCCTACTGTCACAGTAGCGACACCTACAGTTGTAGTACCAAAGTTACCAAAGACAGGATTTCCACCACAAGAAAAATGGTATGAATCTTTGTTAAATAATATTTTAAATTTATTTAAATAAAAATAACTAAAATAGAGACCACAAGGGTCTCTATTTTAGTTTAATATTATGAAAAAAATAAATATATTTGGATTGGTATTTATATTACTATTTTTTATTGGAAGTAGTACTGCTGTTTTGTTTGTAAAAACACAAGAAGCAGAAGCTAAAACTACAATAGTAAAAAAGGTAGTTATAGGATTACCTCTTAAATTAAAAATTCCTAAAATTAAAGTTAATTCTACTATTGAATCTGTAGGACTTACAAAAGATGGAGCAGTGGACTCACCCGTAGGTCCAGCAAATACAGGATGGTATAAACTAGGTCCACGCCCTGGAGAGATTGGTAGTTCTATTATTGATGGTCATTCTGGATGGAAAGATGGTATTCCTGCTGTATTTGATGATTTATATAAAATAAAGATAGGAGATAAGGTTTATATAGAGAGTCAAAAAGGTATAAAAACCACTTTCGTTGTGCGTAAAATAATGAAGTATGATCCAAGCGCTACAGCTACTGATGTATTTGTGTCGACTGATAAAAAGGTACATTTAAATCTAATAACATGTACTGGGACTTGGGATAGTGTATCAAGAAGTCATTCTAGTAGGCTTGTTGTGTTTACAGATAAAGAATAGAATTATCCACACTTGATTTTTTTATTGGTCAAAATATAATATATATTGTCGAGATTATAAATTAATTATTTTATTTAAAATATGTTTAAAAATAAAATTATAAATTATATTATCTTTGCATTAGTATTTATTGCCCCTTTTTATGTAAAGGCAGATACAGTATTGCCAGATAATGTAAAAATAACTTCAAGCTCTGATGGGTCAAGTACAACAGTCGTTATAAATTCAAAACCAGGTTTTGTAACAAATGTAGAAACTAGTTGTGTTAATGGAAAATGCACTAATAATGCAACATCAAAAGCTATAACAGCAGCTGATCTTCAAAAGATGCAAGATAGTTTTAAAAAACAACAAGATATTATTAATGCATTTTGGAAACAACAAGATGAAATATTTGCTCAACAGCAAAAAATGTTCCAAGAACTATGGGGTGTTAATAGTTTCTAAAAATTAATTTTTTTAATAAAAGTCCTACACTGTAGGGCTTTTATTAATTATTTATAATATAAATGGTGGTATAATTAAACAGGTCTAGTTTATTAATCAATAAATTTAAAAATATATGTATATTCCAATTATTTTAGGTACAGCAAGAGAGGGAAGACAATCTGAAAAGGTAGCTAATTTTATGCTTAAAGAAATAATGAATAGTGGTATAGAAAGTGAGATTTTAGATGTACGAGATTACAGAGTTAGTGCGACAGATGCAAGTGGTCAATCAGAACAAGCTAAAAAATTTGCAGAGAAAATAAATAAAACAGATGCATTGGTTATTGTTTCACCAGAATATAATCATGGTTATCCAGGTGAGTTAAAAATGATGTTAGATTTACTTTATAAAGAATATGCACATAAGCCAGTAGGTTTCTGTGGTGTTTCTGCTGGTGGATTGGGTGGTGCGAGAGTTGTTGAACAACTAAGACAAATAGTAGTAGAGTTTCATATGATTTCAATTAGAGAGGCATTATACTTTCCAACTGTCCAAAATATTTTTGAAGAAAATGGAAATATAAAAGATGAATCATATCATGGTAGGGTAAAAACTTTTCTTGATGAACTCATTTCATATTCTAAAAAATAAAATAAAAAACTACCTACACTATGTAGGTAGTTTTTTATTTAGTATGACTATTTCTTGTCTATTAGATTTCTAAAACCTAGGGCTATAAAAATAAGACCAACTAAAAGTATAAATCTGTGGACAAGTTCAATAGTTGATCCGTTTGCATTAAAATAATTTAATCCAATTGTTTCAACAAATTGAGAAAATCCAATAGTTATAATACCAGAACCAACCATAGTAAGAGATTTGCCAATAAGACCACTAAATCCGGTTAGTTTTAGTAATACCCATAATGATAGTAATGCTATTAATAAATCAAACAATAGAGTTATGTTTTCCATATAAATATTATAACATTTCTATCTGTAAAATATGCAAATTTTTGCGAAATAATCGTACCTTGACCTTTATATACAATAATGGTACTTTAAATTTAAATATAAGCTATTTGTAAAATCAATAAATTAAAGAATATGAAAAAGAAAAAGATTTTCGTGTTAGATACCAATGTACCGATGCACGACCCCAACTGTTGTTCTTCTTTTAAGGAACATGATGTTTATATACCAATATTTGTAATAAGTGAACTTGATCATCACAAAAAAGGATTTGATATTATCAATTACAATACAAGAGAATTCACAAGATTCCTTGATGGATTAGATGATAAACATCTTTTTAATGGTGGTGTAAGTCTCGGCTCTGGTTTAGGAAAGATTAGAGTTATTGTTGATGAAAAATATACTGATTATCATGTAAAAGTCGCAAGTATTTTTTCTGAAAAAACGATGGATCATATGATTATCAGTTGTGCTTATTGTTTATCAATAGATCCGGTAAACAAAGACACCGAAGTTATTCTTGTTTCAAAGGATATAAATTTTCGGATGAAAGCAAAATCTTTCGGTTTAAAAGTAGAAGATTACAAGACTGATGCCGTTATTGATGTGAAGTCTTTGTGTCAAACAGCTAGGCCGCTGAAAGTAAGTAAAGAAATTGTTGATTCTTTGTTTAATGAAGAAAATATTAAGTTTGAAACAAAAGAGTTAATTAATCAAAATGAACCTGTTATTCTCAATCCTGGTGAGAAAAATACAGCACTTGCTGTATACAAGGATGGGTATTTAACTTTAATTCAAAAAGATAAATTTTCTCCTTTTGGAATTAAACCTAAAAATTCCGAACAAACTTTTGCCATTTCTGCACTTTTAGATGATTCCATCTCATTAGTTACTATTGTTGGACCAGCAGGTACTGGAAAGACAATAATCAGCTTGGCTTCTGCCCTTTCTAAATTTGATGATGCAGTATATAAAGAAATACTTTTTACTCGAACAACTATTTCTGTTGGTAATAAAGAAGTAGGATTTCTTCCTGGAGATATTAATGAAAAATTATCACCCTTTATGCAGGGATTGTATGATAACTTAGGTGTTATTAAAGAGCTTAATGAAAGAAATAGACGCAAGATTGATGATTTTCAAAAAGACCAAAAAATTCATCTTGAACCAATTTCTTTTATTAGGGGAAGAAGTTTAGTTAAAAAAATTCTTATTGTAGACGAATCACAAAATTTAACCCCGGGAGAGGTTAAAACTATTGTTACCAGGGCCGGAGAAGGAACAAAAATGGTTTTTATTGGGGATATAACCCAAATCGATAATCCTTATCTTGATGAAAGA
>Ga0302293_10001664_pt1 | contig 10825 bp, 10 predicted proteins | sample III_Fen_N2_2_FD_198758 | JGI IMG/M metagenome (GOLD analysis project Ga0302293, IMG submission 198758) | Peat permafrost microbial communities from Stordalen Mire near Abisko, Sweden - III_Fen_N2_2 | ecosystem: Environmental > Terrestrial > Soil > Wetlands > Permafrost | place: Sweden: Abisko... | reverse complement strand
TGTCTTTTTGTGTTGGGGGGTCGGGTGGGCGGCTCCCCCGCCCGCCCTACCGCCCTACCAAAACAGAAAACAATGATTGTCATTTCGAACGAAGTGAGAAATCTATAATAACGAAAGATTATCGGACAATGCACTAAACGTCAGAGAACTTATTTCTTCCTCAAAGATACGGTTTCTATTCAAAAATTGCATAATCGATGAAAAATCGTATTTTTACAGCACGCTATAATTTCAATACTCTAAAATGACAGCAACAACAGAACGTTTTACCGCCCTCGATATTTTCAGGGGGCTGACCATTTGCTTCATGATTATCGTGAACACGCCGGGCAACGAAGCCACCACGTTTTGGCCGTTACTCCACGCCCACTGGAACGGTTTCACGCCCACAGACCTGGTTTTTCCGTCGTTTCTGTTTGCCGTGGGCAACGCGCTGAGTTTTGTGTCGAACAGATGGCTAAGCATGCCGCGACGCGACGTGCTGTGGAAAATCACGAAACGAACCGTGCTGATTTTTCTGGCGGGTTACCTGATGTATTGGTTTCCGTTTTTCAAGCTGGACGAGCAATTACACATACTTCCCTACCCCATTTCGCAAACCCGCATACCGGGCGTGCTGCAACGCATCGCTTTGTGTTACGGCATTGTGGCGTTGCTGATTTATTACCTGGGACAAAAGAAAACCGTTGTTATCAGCATTGTTTTGCTCTTTCTGTACTGGATAATTTTGCTCCTTTTCGGGACAAAAGGTGCCGAGTTTACTTTTACTGGAAATGCCGGAATGCGTCTCGACCTATGGGCGTTCGGCGCAAATCACTTGTACCACGGTGAAGGGTTTGCGTTCGATCCCGAAGGAATTCTGAGTACGTTGCCAGCTGTTTTTAATGTCGTGGGTGGCTATGTTGTGGGAAAATACCTGCAAAATAAACGAAAAAGCTACGAAGCGTTAACTAAAATACTCCTTGTTGGAGCCGCTTTAATGTTCGTGGCATATTGTTGGAACGATTTTTTCCCCGTCAATAAAAAACTTTGGACCAGCTCCTACAGCCTGCTTACCGTTGGTCTCGATTGTGTAATCCTCTCGGCCATTGTTTACCTCACTGATTTTGCAGGCGTAAAAAAAGGAACCAACTTTTTTATTGTTGCCGGCAGAAACCCGTTGTTCATATACCTTCTGAGCGAAATTGGTGCCAACGTCATGTGGAAAATTCACATCGGGAAAGTACCGCTTTATTCATGGCTGTACGAAAACATTTTCAGGCTCGTCGGAGATTACGCGGGCTCGTTACTCTTTGCCTTGTGGTGGATGATGGTGTGCTGGTTGGTAGGTTATGCACTCGACAGAAAGAAGATTTATATCCGATTGTAAACCACTAACAAAACACAGGCTGAACTCCGCTAGAAGTTCAGCCTTGTGAAATGATTGAATGAAAATTGCAAAACGTTTTTCTTAATGAACAAGCAAACCTATTTGACTATCGTTGCTCCGGTTTGAGCATTCACCGGAGGATTAGAAGTGCAAGCTGCCATGCCCAACATCAGCAAACAGATGGCAAAGGAAAATAGAATGATTCTTTTACTTTGGTGTCGCATAATATGTTTCTGTATTATTAAAATGTAGAATCAAAACACACGACCAATCAGATTTGTTGTCGGCAGAACACAATCACACAACAACTTTAAGATTATTTAGGCAATTACTTAAAGTTTATTTTTTTTACCTTGAAACCCATTTCCAACAGAATCTCAGCAATTTTCACTCGGAAATCGCCCTGCACCAAGATTTCTCCATCGCGCGAAGAACCACCTGCACCGCATTTTACTTTCAGGGTTTTAGCCAGTTCCTTCAGTTCGCCATCCTTGCCTTGAAACTCAGTAATCAGCGTAGCCGGCTTACCGTTTCGCTTATCCAACTCCACGCGCAACGGCTCACTCTGCCGTTTTTTTGCCGGCTTAATGATCGTCTCTTCCGGCGTTTCCTTTACCTGAGGCAATTCGGATTTCAATCCGCTTAATTTATCTCTCCAATCCATAATTATTAATTCATAATTTATAATGCACAATTCATAATACCTAAAGCTTTAATCTTCTTTGTGCGGAAGTTCGTATGGTTCTATTTCTTCTTTTCCGTTTGCAAATACTGATATAATCGTATAATTCTTACCGCAAACAATTTACTTTTATCAACAATTACATTCCCGGTCTGTTTCATAATTATGCATTGTGAATTATGAATTATGCATTAATTTAAACATTTCCCAAATAATAATTCCCCCGGTAACACTCACATTCAGGGAATGCTTCGTGCCGAACTGCGGTATTTCAATGCAACCGTCACACACATCCACCACCGACTGCTGCACACCTTTTACTTCATTGCCCAAAATGACAGCATATTTTGCCGATTGATCCAGCACAAGATCAGTAAGCATGGTACTTCCGGCAGCTTGTTCGATGGCTAAAACGGTATAACCTTGAGCCTTCAGTTCGACAACTACGGCATGTGTATCTTCAAAATATTTCCAGTCCACCGTATTCTCTGCGCCTAAAGCTGTTTTGTGGATTTCGGCTTGAGGTGGTGTGCTGGTAATCCCGCAAAGGTAAACCGCTTCCACCAAAAAAGCATCGGCCGTGCGAAACACCGAGCCCACGTTGTGCAAACTACGGACATTGTCCAATACCACCACGAGTGGCGTTTTCTTTTCTTCTTTAAATTCATCGACCGTAAGCCGATTCATTTCGGTTATTTTCAGTTTCTTCATTTTACAGCGGTAAACAGCAAGCGGTAAACTGTAAGCAAAAAAATCATGCTGCTTACTGCTTGCCGCTTGCTGCTATTTTATTAGTGCTATTGCTTTTTCAATAATCGTATCAATTCCGTTTGCCTGATCGGCAGCTGTTAATGCAACCGGATAATCGGGATCAATTCCGAATTCGATATTTTGCATTTGAGCATCGTACATGGGCGACGATGAGAACCGAACGAGCCAGCCATTGGGCAATTCGCTCGAAAGGGGAAGCCCGCCTCCACCGCCTGATTTATCACCCACAATGATTCCCTGGGGCGATTCCTTCATGCGGCAAACAAACTCATTGGTGGCACTGTACGATTTCCGGTTGGTAAGCATGATTACAGGTCGTTGCCACTGGATATTCTTACTGGCAGCGGTTTTCACAGCCACCGGAGCTGAGAAATCGGAATGTCCATCGCCGGTTTTGTGGCGAATATACCCGGTGGTGGTTTCCACCTTGAAAAAATACGAAGCCAGTTGTTTGGAATTATCCAACGACCCGCCACCATTGTTCCGAACATCAATTATCAACCCTTTGCAGTTCGAAAAATAAGTCATCATGGCTGAAATGTTTTGATCGGCAAAACCATCCTCAAAACTCTCGTAATAAATATATCCCACTTTGCCGTTGGCAATTAATCCATAATGAAATGGGCCAGCAATCTTGTAATCCGTTCCCAGGTAACGACTCCCGGTAATAAGCGAGGAACTAAAGTTGGTCGGATAATCCGTGAACCATTTCCAGTAACGGCTTTTATCAAAATACGAATAAAGATTGACATGTCCATCCTTCAATTCGGTCAACATATTGCCCATCAAATTGAAAAATGTCATTTCACTTTTTACTGTATCAACCTTCGGCACATAAGCCGTGTGAATAGAATCCCAGTTCACGTGTTTATAATCCAGGTAACAATACCGCGTGTCGATGATTTTCCACAAAGCTTCGAAATTACCCTTAAACGTGTTCGGTTGGGTAATGGTATCGTTCATGCATCCGGTGAACAAAACAAGAACTGCTACAAGTAAAGTTGCTTTAATTTTCATTGCTTTTTCTTATTCAACGGGTGAAATGAAATTCTGTGGTACTACTTTCTTAGTCCCACCAAAACGTATTGCATCCATGGTAGTGCCGATTATCAACCCAAAATTGCTTCGGTCGAAAACCATATTATTAGCTTTGTAACGCAGTTTATCAAGTTGCAATCCAAACCTCCAAACCGAACGACGAAATGGGACAACAATCGTAAAATCGCCTGACAAACCTCGTTTATTGTGAATGGAAGTGAAGTGAAACGCATCCTGAAGATTACCCAATTCAAACATTTCGTAGTAGGAAGCTCCGGCTCGGGGAACAAACATATAACCCACGATAGGGGTTTGAAACGAAAGTTGAAGTTGGAAATTTCTATGCCATAACGGAATGTCGTAACGAAGCAATCCGGATAAATTCAGATTGGTTGATAAATCCATATTTACGGGATTGTTGATATTTCGTTCTAAGTTCTTCATTCCCAAATCCACATCCCAAAGTCCGCCAACCTGAACTTTTAGCCCCTGAAACGGTTTCAGTTTGTACTCAATTCCCCAACCGTAGTTTCCTCCTAAATAAAGGATATCACTTGTATAAGCTTTATTTAAAGCAATTCCGGCATTGAAATTATATTTATAAACTGAAGTTATCCGCAATTTTTTTTCAGTCAGGAAACCTCTTACCGATCCGGAATAACCGATCCCAATGCCGTTATACGTCATGGGCGAAAGGTACGGATCGGAAAAAGAAAGCGTGGAGAAGCTATACGCATTAGCCTCCGAAGAAAGAAAATATTTTTTATCGTCGGTGGATTGAGCTTTTGCCAACAAGCAGAAGCCCACCACCAACGTAATCAGAAAGATTTTTTTCATCAATTATTTTTGATTACCAAAATCACAATTAAAAACAGGAATTATTGTCAGGCTTCCTTCCAATCGCCATTAATTTTTATCAGGGTTATCAATTTATCAACCGCTTCATTTTCATCAATATTACGTTCAATGCATTCCTTCTTTTTATACAAACTGACTTTTCCACGTCCGGCACCAACATATCCATAATCCGCATCGGCCATTTCGCCGGGACCATTTACCACACAGCCCATTATACCGACTTTCAGCCCTTTCAAATGCGAAGTCCGGCCTTTGATTTGCGCAATCACAGTTTGTAAATGAAACATGGTTCGGCCACAACCGGGGCACGAAATGTATTCCGTTTTGGTCACTCTGACCCGCGATGCTTGCAAAATTCCAAAAGCAACCGAGTTGATTTCTTCAGCCGAAATTGCACCTTCATTTTCCAAAAATACTCCATCGCCAAAACCATCCACAAACAAAGCTCCTAGATCGGCGGCGGCTTTTATTTGCAATTGTTGTAAATCATTTTCGGTATAGCGACGGCAGATTACCACCGGTACGGTGCAACCTGCATTCAGCAAGGTATGGAAAAATGCCCGGAGTTCACCCACCGGATTTTTATGGGTGCTCGAAAGCAGCACAACGATATCGCGTTTTTCCAGCAACAATCCCAAAATCCGTGGAGTTAATTCAGGGAAACTTATTTTTAAAAATTTAAGAGGGGAATAATCCTGCAAAAGTAAATCAATATCCGTCGAAGAATAAACCGGAGCATCCGAGTTTTTAAGAATAATATCGGGAGCAGTAGCATAATTAGCCGATTCGGCCGCCAGCACTACCGGAACATTCCCGCCACCAATTATTACAACGGAATGCGTTTCGCGACGGGAATATTCGTAGCGGTTAAATAATACATGCTCAGCCGCCACAATGGGTTGGTGACTTTGACGGGAAGTAATATACGAAACCAGCAATTTGGCTACCGGGACTTCGGCTTCAGGTTCTTCGCTGAGCGAGACGCGAATCGTATCGCCAATGCCATCGGCCAGCAAGGTACCAATTCCCACAGCCGATTTGATACGGCCATCTTCCCCATCGCCCGCTTCGGTAACTCCCAAATGCAATGGATAACTCATCCCGGCCTTTTCCATCTCGTCCACCAGCAAACGAACTGTTTGCACCATCATTACCGTATTGGATGTTTTCATGGAAATAACCACGTTGTGAAAATCCTCCTCACGACAAATGTTCAGAAATTCGAGGCACGATTCAACCATACCGCGCGAAGTATCGCCGTAACGGTTCATCATTCGTTCACTCAGCGAACCGTGGTTCACGCCGATTCGGATAGCGGTATTATGTTCTTTGCAAATTTTCAGGAAAGGAATAAAGCGGGCGCGGATTTTCTGATATTCCGCCTCAAATTCTTCGTCCGTATAGTCCGACGTATCGCCGGGCTTGATACTTCCCACGTAATTTCCGGGATTAATACGCACTTTTTCTACATGTTTAGCAGCCACATCGGCTGCATTCGCGTTGAAATGGATATCGGCCACCAGAGGAACCGGGCAATTTGCGCTCCGCAATTCGTCATGGATTAATTTTATACTTTCCGCTTCACGCACACCTTGCGTGGTGAAACGAACCAAATCACCCCCAGCGTCAACAATTCGTAAGCACTGAGACACAGAGTTTTTAATATCGTTTGTATCCGTATTGGCCATCGACTGAATACGAACGGGGTTGTTTCCACCCAGGAATAGATTTCCTATTCTGACTGCCGAAGAAATTCGGCGGTTATAATTGAATTGATTAAATTTGTACATAGCTTTCTTTATAGTTGTGCAAAATTACACTTTTTAGAGAAAGTAACACGTTTGAACCAAAAAAGTTATTTAATACTACCTCAGAAAATGAATCGCTTTTGATTTTGATCCTATTTTGATACACATTTTACTAAAAAGCAGTACCTTTGTAGCCGTTATTAAAATAAGGATAAAATGCATATTCATTTTCAGCCCAAACTGCTCAGTACGCTTAAAAATTACACAAAAGAGCAATTTTACGCCGATGCCATGGCGGGTATTATAGTCGGGATTGTGGCCTTACCACTAGCCATTGCCTTTGGAATAGCCTCGGGTGTCAGTCCCGAAAAAGGTATTTTCACAGCCATTATCGCCGGATTTATTATTTCGCTTCTTGGCGGAAGCAAAGTTCAAATTGGTGGTCCAACAGGTGCATTTATTGTCATTGTGTATGGTATTGTTCAGCAATTTGGTGTTGCAGGACTGGCTATTGCCACCATGATTGCAGGCGTTATGCTTGTTTTGATGGGCGTTTTTAAATTGGGAGCTGTCATTAAATTTATCCCTTATCCAGTTATCGTTGGGTTTACCAGCGGGATTGCTCTCACCATTTTTGCCACGCAAATCAAAGATCTGTTCGGACTTCACATTGATAAAGTTCCGGGCGATTTTATCAGCAAATGGATTACATACGGTCAACATTTTGACACCGTGAATTTCTGGGCACTGGGAATTGGGATTGCATCCATTGCCATCATTGCTATTACTCCAAAATTTTCAAAAAAAATTCCCGGGTCGCTCATTGCCATTGTGGTTATTACGGTTTTGGTTTACATTCTGCGAAATAAATTCGGCATTACCGGTATCGAAACCATTGGCGACCGATTTACCATAAACCCATCGCTTCCCAAAGCTGCAGCTCCGCAGATTGATTTTGCGGCCGTCAGAATGCTTCTCCCAACCGCTTTCACCATTGCCATGTTGGGAGCCATAGAATCATTGCTCTCGGCTACAGTTGCTGATGGTGTGATTGGCGATAAACATAATTCCAACACCGAACTGATTGCCCAGGGAATTGCGAATATTGTGGCACCAATTTTTGGCGGTATTCCAGCAACAGGTGCCATCGCCAGAACTATGACGAACATTAATAATGGTGGACGAACACCTATCGCCGGAATTATTCACGCTGTAGTGCTGGCGTTAATCCTTTTATTTTTAGGTGGATTGACTAAGCATATCCCCATGGCCTGTCTGGCCGGCGTGTTAATTATCGTTTCGTACAACATGAGTGAATGGCGAACTTTCAAAGGACTTTTGAAGAATGCTAAATCCGATGTAGCCGTTCTACTCACGACATTCAGTTTGACCGTAATTTTTGATTTAACAATAGCCATTGAAATTGGGTTATTAATGGCTGCCGTGCTCTTCATCCGCCGAATTTCAGAGACTTCGTCCATTTCCATTTTTAAAGACAAAATACACGGGGCCGATTTCATCGAAGGTAGCGTTGACACCGAGAAACTCCATTTGCCCGAAGGTGTGGAGGTTTACGAGATTGAAGGACCTTTCTTTTTTGGGGTGGCCAATAAGTTTGAAGAAACCATGAAAACCATTAGCGACCGCAATAAAATTCAGATTATCCGGATGCGCAAAGTGCCGTTTATGGATTCCACCGGGGCTCACAATCTTAAGAATCTGATAAAATCGGCGCAAAAAGACAAGGTGCAGATTTTACTTTCGGGAGTGAATGAAAACGTCCATGCTGTACTTGAAAAAAACGGAATTGTGGAATTGCTAAGCTCTGAAAATGTATGCAGCAATATCAACGAAGCATTGGCTCGAGCAGAGGAAATTGTAAAAATAAAATCATCAAAAGTTGATTTGAAATAAGTTATTTCATAAAAAATTAATAATTTGCTTTCTTATTCCAAAGCAAAAGCTTATTTTTGTATAGATTTTTTTGAAAAATGGCCAATAAATACGAAGAACTAATATACGCGTTTGAGAAAAAACTGCGAAAATTGATTACGAAGTATAAGTCATTACAAGAACAAAACGCTGTGCTGACAGTCGAATTAGAACGCAAGCAAACTGATTTGATGGAGGCGCACAAGGAAATTCTGGAACTTCGAAAAAATTACGACCATTTGCGTATGGCAAATAATTTGAGCGGTTCGGATGCTGAAAAAGCCGAATCTCAAAAACAGATTGCAAAAATGGTGCGGGAAATTGACAAATGTATAGCTCTTTTAGATGAATAGAGCTTATGAAAGACGATAATTTTATAATAAATGTTCAAATTAGTGGCCTCAGAATGCCACTTAATATTCCCCGTAAAGACGAGGAATTATATCGGAAAGCGGAGAAACTGGTAAATACATATCTGGCTCGATTTCAGAAAATGTATAATCAGCGTCCTTCCGAAGAAATACTTATTATGGTGGCATTTCAAATAGCCGTTATTGTTTCAAAACAGGAACTTAGCGAGGATAAAACTCCACTGGCAGAAAAAATTAAAGAATTGGATAAAGAACTTGAAAAGCTTTTATCCGTCGAGTAAATCGTTTTCAATACATTATTTCACGCATTACGTTGTCAAGTAAAGAATTCAGGGGTTTCCTGTAGTTCTCAATGTGTCGATGTCAATGCGTTTTTTATTTTAAATAAAACAAGAACTAAAATAATTTAATTAACTAAGAAAAACATGGTAGATATATTAATCGGTCTGATTGCCCTTGTTGCAGGAGCCGGTGGAACATTCGTTCTGCTACGCTTTGTCAACAAACGAGCCATTCAGGAAGCAGCGGCAGAAGCCGAATTGCTCAAAAAAAACAAACTCATTGAGGCAAAAGAAAAATTCATAGCACTAAAAGCAGAGCACGAACAGCAAGTTCAGGAACGCAACGCCAAAGTTCAGGAAAGAGAAGTAAAAATTCAACAACGCGAAATGCAGTTGAACCAGAAACAAAGTGAGGCTCAACGAAAAATCAATGAAGTTGATGCATTGAAAGATAATCACGAGCAACAAATTCACGCACTGGAAATAAAGAAAAAAGAACTTGATCATTTGCAACATCAGGCGCAAGTTGAACTCGAAACCATTTCTGGACTTTCGGCAGAACAAGCCAAAGAACGCTTGGTAGAAGCATTGAAAGAAGAAGCGAAAACCAATGCCATGTCGTATGTGAACGACATCATGGAAGAAGCTAAAATGACTGCCAACAAAGAAGCCAAGAAAATCATTGTTCAAAGCATTCAACGTGTGGCAACCGAAACAGCCATTGAAAATTCTGTAACCGTTTTCCATATTGAGTCCGACGAAATTAAAGGACGTATTATCGGTCGCGAAGGCCGTAACATACGTGCTTTGGAAGCTGCCACCGGTGTTGAAATCATTGTTGACGATACCCCTGAGGCTATTGTACTTTCGGCTTTCGATCCTGTTCGCCGCGAAATTGCACGTCTATCGCTTCACCAATTAGTAACCGACGGACGCATACACCCTGCTCGTATTGAGGAAGTGGTAAACAAAGTCCGCAAACAAGTGGAAGAAGAAATTATTGAAATAGGTAAACGTACCACTATCGACCTTGGAATTCATGGATTACATCCTGAACTTATCCGTTTGGTGGGTAAAATGAAATACCGCTCGTCGTACGGACAAAACTTGCTGCAACACGCCCGCGAAACAGCCAATCTTTGCGCTACCATGGCTTCGGAACTTGGCTTGAATCCTAAAAAAGCAAAACGCGCCGGACTGTTACACGATATTGGTAAAGTGCCTGATGATGAACCGGAATTGCCACACGCAATTCTTGGCATGCGTCTTGCAGAGAAATACAAAGAAAAGCCGGACATTTGCAATGCCATTGGTTCTCACCACGACGAAGTGGAAATGGAAACACTCATTGCACCAATTGTTCAAGTTTGTGATGCTATCTCAGGAGCACGTCCTGGAGCACGCCGCGAAATTGTGGAAGCCTATATCAAGCGTTTGAACGATTTGGAAGCATTGGCGTTATCTTATCCTGGAGTTTTGAAAACCTATGCCATTCAGGCAGGGCGTGAGTTGCGCGTAATTGTTGGTGCTGACAAAATTGACGATAAAGAAACCGAATTACTTTCGTTTGATATTGCCAAGAAAATTCAGGACGAAATGACTTATCCGGGGCAGGTAAAAATCACGGTTATTCGTGAAACACGCGCAGTAAGCTACGCGAAATAATTCATAATTCATAATTCACAATTAATCATTATGCATTGTGAATTATGAATTAAAAAAGGGGCTGTTTGGTTTTGACAGCAGGTAGAACTGATATGTAAGCATGTGGAGCA
>Ga0302293_10001659_pt1 | contig 10856 bp, 7 predicted proteins | sample III_Fen_N2_2_FD_198758 | JGI IMG/M metagenome (GOLD analysis project Ga0302293, IMG submission 198758) | Peat permafrost microbial communities from Stordalen Mire near Abisko, Sweden - III_Fen_N2_2 | ecosystem: Environmental > Terrestrial > Soil > Wetlands > Permafrost | place: Sweden: Abisko... | reverse complement strand
TAGTATTAAAATGAAGATTTCTATGCCGCCAAATGATGATATTGCAAATGCGATACGACTGTCGCCGGGAAGAAATACTGGTTTTACAAATTTTTGTGCTTCAACTGAGACCAACGAAGCGGCTCCCCCATCCACAACTTTGAAAAACACCATCTGGTTTAAGTTTCAGGCACCCTCAAGTGGATTCATCAGTATCGATACTCACGGTTTTAACGACAGAATTGCTGTCTACGATGCAAACGCCTATTCGAATTTAATATCGGGTAATTCTTCATCTTATAAGCTTGTTGCATCGAATGATGACCGTTCATCGTCCGACAACACCGCTCTAATCAGCAATATAACGGTCGCGCCTTACAAGATATATTGGTTACAGGTCGATGGATCGGGTGGTGCAACCGGAAATTGCGTGATCGATTTATTAACTAACAGTCTTGAGCTCTATCCAAACCCTTCATCAGGCGAGATCAATGTTATTATTTCGAACAATAATGATGGCAATGCTGAAGTTCAGGTTGTTTCGGTATCGGGAAAAATATTCTATTCGAATGTTTTCAATGTGACAAAAGAGAATAATACTTTTAAATTCAATTTGTCCAATTGTTCGGCCGGGCTTTATTTCCTGGTTGTAAGAATCAATGGAAGTACGATGAAAACTAAGTTGCTGCTCAAATAAAGATTCATATCCACTAAATCATTTTATTTCTTTGGAACTTTGGAGTTGATGATGCTCACTTCCGTGATGATGGTCCTGAACGGGTAAATGTTAATCCACATTGTGGAAAGAGCGATCAACAAAGTGCTAATGCTGACAAGTAAGAGGGCCATAATAACCCACATAGGTAATCATTCTTTAGCACTGAGCTTTGTGAATTTAGCTTTCGCTGATTTTAAATTAGTTAATTTTCAATTCAACTAACAATTAAAACATGTTTCACAACAGACTTACGCTCCTGCAAAGCTTTGCGAAACAATCTATGGAAAGAAGAGTTAAACTGGCTGTTGATATTCTGGCTTAAATTCCTGAGTTTTGTACAACATTTCAATCAATCACATAATTTATATGAAACGAATTTTTATTCTGTGTTATACAATTTTGGCCGGATTGTTCGCCCTGAATGCGCAATCCAAACTTCATCCCGACAGTCTTGCCTTTCTTAAATATGCTCCTACACCACCAATGGGTTGGAACAGCTGGGATTGCTATGGCCCGACTGTCGTCGAGAGCGAAGTAAAAGCCAATGCCGACTATATGGCAAAATATCTCAAAAAATCGGGTTGGGAATATATTGTGGTTGATATCCGTTGGTATGTCGAGAATGATAAGGCACATGGCTACAACGAGAAAGATGCCATTTATGTGATGGATGAGTACGGACGTTTACAACCAAGTCCGTTGCGATTTCCTTCCTCAGCAAATGGAAAAGGGTTCAAACCATTGGCCGATTATGTTCATAGTAAAGGACTTAAATTCGGGATTCATGTTATGCGTGGGATCCCTGTTGAGGCGGTTAAAAAGAATACACCCATCATGGGAAGCAAAGTAAAAGCTAAGGATATTTACAGCACCGATTTGCAATGTCCCTGGTTGAAGGATATGTATACGATAGTCGCTAAAAAGGAAGGAGCACAGGCTTATTACAATTCTCTTTTGAATCTTTATGCATCATGGGGCGTTGATTTTTTGAAGATTGATGATTTATCGGTTCCTTATCATCAGGGTGAAATTGAGTTGATCCGTAAAGCAATCGACCAGAGTGGTCGTAAAATCGTATTAAGCACATCGCCTGGCGAGACACCGGTTGCAAATGCAGAACATGTAAAAAATCATGCCAATATGTGGCGCATTGTCGGTGATTTCTGGGACAACTGGAAGCAATTAAAAGAACATTTTGAAGTTTGTAACCGATGGGCTCCCTATATTGGCGACGGACATTTTCCCGATGCTGATATGTTACCGCTTGGTCGTATTGGTATCAGGGCTGAACGTGGCGACAACCGGATGTGCGGATTTACGAAAGATGAGCAGAAAACGGTGATGACACTCTTCTCAATATTCCGGTCTCCGTTAATGTTTGGAGGCGATCTGCCAAGCAATGATGAATTTACACGCTCGTTGTTAACCAATCAGGAAGTGCTCTACATTAATAAATACAGTCAGAACAATAAACAGCTTTTCAGTAAGGATAATCTGATTGCCTGGATTGCCGATGACCGAAAAACAGGCGACAAATTTCTGGCCGTTTTTAATGCTCAGGATCAGAATAAAACGAATGAAATAAAAGAAGAGATTAAAATACCAGTAAATCTTGATGAGATTGGAATTAAGGGGACATGTACCATTCAGGATGTTTGGACCAACAAAAGTTTGGGAACTTTTAGCAAAGAATTTGCGCCGGTCATTAGACGACATGCTTCAGGACTATACAGGGTTTCAATAAAGAAATAGATATTTACAAGACCTGACAGGTTTTTGAAACCTGTCAGGTCTTGTAAATATATCCGACACAAATCAGCTGTTTATCGATAAAAATCGATTATTGATCTATTTAATTTGATTGACAACTTAAAGAATAGCATCTTTCTTTTTTTAACAATTTAGTTATTAACGCTTCTAAAATTAATGTAATGAAAAAGATTCTCTCTGTATTTGTATTTTTACTGATTGCATCCTATGGTTTTGCAGCAGGTATTGAAGGAAACTGGGTCGCCAACATGAAAGGACCCGATGGCGGTGATGGTATGACGTTGACTTTCACATTTAAAATGGATGGTGATAAACTTACCGGAGCAATAAAGACACCTAATGGTGATATGCCGATTTCGAACACCAAAATTAATGGCAAGACATTTTCTTTCGATGTGTCATTTAACGATATGACAGTCACGCACAATTGTGTCTTAAAGGAAGATGACACCATCAGCATGAAGATTGTCGGATCTCCAATGGGCGATTCTGAGATGATATTAAAACGTGAAAAATAAGGCAGTGTTAGCTGCTTAGCATAAATAATAAGTCGCTCAAACAGCCAGTTCATTCAGGATGTTAAGTGACTTATTTTTTTAGAATTAACTATAAAATAATTACTTAACAGATGAAAGCAAGACTATTTTCTATCTTTTTCTTTGTGATACTGTTTGTGGGCATGAACCACACGGTATCGGCTCAAACGATAAGCGCCTCAGGCACCTGGAAAGCAAATATCGATACACCCATCGGTTTATTTAAATATACCTTGATCGTTCAGCAGGATGGCGAAAAACTCACCGGGAAAATCCTTCGCAGCTTAGAAAATGAAAAGAGCGAAATCGTGCTTGAAGAAGGAAAACTAAAGGGCGATTTAATTTCGTTTGTTGAATCATTTTCAATGCAGGATCAGGTAATTAAAATCACTTACAGCGGAAAAATTGCAGCAAATGAGATGCAGCTCACACGGCAGGTGGGCGAATTTGCAACCGAACAGGTAACATTCAAACGCGAAGTTTCGGCCAGCGCACAGTAAGTGCACTTTCGGAAAATCAATAACAGACGATTTTATTACAGCTTCCAACGATCAGGCAGCTTTTCATTTGAGTCTATGGTATAAGACCTGACAGGTTTCAAAAACCCGTCAGGTCTGTTTTTTGAAATCGATGCTAAATGATTTTATTCCAGTGTTTTTTTAAACAGCATAAAAAGTGTTACTTTGAATCTGGAAAAAAATCAAATCGAACGTTGTGAAAATAAAAATTAAATGCCTGATTGCGGGCTTATTGCTTTCGGTAAGCTCGATGGCTCAGCCTGCACAACCCATTGTAGTAAAGGTTAATAAGCCAATAGCCGACATCCAGCCAACAATGTGGGGAATCTTTTTTGAAGACATCAACCTGGCGGCTGACGGCGGTATTTATGCCGAACTTGTGAAGAACCGTTCATTCGAGTTTGCGCAACCGCTGATGGGCTGGAGAATTTTGAAACCCGATACAACAACCGGAGTTTTGATTCTCAATCAGGGTGCTGCAAACCCCGCGAATCCCCGTTTTGCCAGAATTACGATAGCCGATGGCGAAAAATCGTTTGGAATATCGAATGAAGGATTCAGGGGAATGGGTATCAAAAAGGGGATGAACTATCATTTTTCTGTATTGGCTCGTCAGTCTGAAGGGTCTAAAATTAAAATGAGGCTTGATCTCGTAAATTCCAAAGGGGAAGTTATCGGATCGGCCAATTTGACGCCCGATTCAAAGGAGTGGAAAAAATGTGAAGTTAGTTTTATGGCAACTGCCACCGAACCAAAGGGAAAACTGAATATCTGGTTTGAAGGGACTGGTTCTTTGGATCTCGATATGATTTCGCTTTTCCCAGATAATACGTGGAAAAATCGGCCGGGAGGGTTACGTGCCGATCTGGTACAACTATTAGCCGATTTAAAACCCGGTTTTCTTCGCTTCCCGGGTGGTTGTATTGTCGAAGGGCGCGAACTGGCGACACGCTATCAATGGAAAAAAACAGTTGGTGACATCAATGAGCGGCAGGTAATTGTTAATCGCTGGAATACAGAGTTCAAACACCGACTTACGCCCGATTATTTTCAGTCATTCGGGATGGGTTTTTTCGAATACTTTCAAATGGCCGAAGACATTGGTGCTTCACCACTACCAATTCTTAGCTGTGGTATGGCCTGCCAGTTTAATACCGCAGAAGTCGTTCCGATTGATCAGCTTGATCCATATATTCAGGATGCACTCGATTTAATCGAATTTGCCAACGGAACCATTGATTCGAAATGGGGGAAAGTCCGGAATGAAATGGGACATCCATCTCCTTTCAATCTGAAAATGATTGGCGTCGGAAATGAACAGTGGGGACAACAATACATTGATCGTTATGAGGTTTTTGTAAAAGCCATTAAATCGAAATATCCTGAAATCAAAATTGTTACCGGGACGGGCCCTTCACCGGATGGAAAGCTTTTCGACTTTGCAGCCAAAGAACTGAAAAAGCGTCAGGCTGACATCGTTGATGAGCACTTTTACGCCAATCCCGAATGGTTTCTTCAAAATGCAACCCGTTATGATAATTATGACCGAAACAGTTATAAAATCTTTGCCGGCGAATATGCTGCACAGAGCATCGCTACCTGCAGTCCCGAAAACCAGAATAACTGGAAATGTGCTTTAGCTGAAGCCGCTTTTATGACCGGTCTCGAACGCAATGCTGCAGTGGTCAATCTGTGTTCATATGCCCCTTTGTTTGCACATGTTGAGGGGTGGCAATGGAAACCCGATCTTATCTGGTTCGATAACTTAGAGTCATTTGGAACGACGAATTATTACGTTCAAAAGATGTTTTCGAATAACAAAGGAACACAGGTTTTGCCGATATTTCAGGAAAATAAACCACTCACCGGTCAAAACGGAATCTATGCATCTGCTGCATTTGATCAGAATTCAAACGATATCATACTAAAACTTGTGAACTCAACCGATAAGGCGCTAACCGCCAGGGTTGTTTTGGAAGGCGCTAAAAGTCTTGATGCAAAAGGAAGACTAATCATTCTGAAAAGTGATGATCTTGAAAAAGTCAATTCTCTCGAAAAACCTACACTTGTAAGTCCGGTTGAAAAAGAATTAGTTATCAAGGGAAAAACTGTTAATCAGGTTCTTGCTCCTAATTCATTTTCCATAATCCGAATCAGGCAAACCAAGTAACGTCAAATCAATACAACTAAGATATAAATCTTTTATTATGAATATTCTTCAATTCAAAAAGTATCGCACCTTCCTGATAATTCCGGGGTTCCTGGTGATTTTATTTTTATCCTGTTCGAAAAAAAGTAGCGATCCTGTAATTACAACAGATCCCGTTACACCCGACGATCCGATTGTAGCTGCTGTCGATCCGCCTGTCGCTCCAACAATGGGACTGTTTTTAAATGAATGGCAACCTAAAATCTATACGGCTCCCTCCTACACTGAAGGAACGATAGCCCCAGCTGCCGGTTCTGTTGTGACAGTTGATGCATCAAATGTGATCACAAAAATACCATTGACCATATTTGGGCATAACGCCAATACCTGGATGACGCCAATGTATAATGAGCCGATATTTATGAATCATCTGACAAATTTAAAACCGAATATCATCCGTTTTCCGGCAGGAAGCGGCAGCGATTGTTTCTTTTGGAATTGCGATAATAATGTCCCTCCTGCTGATGCTCCAACCCGTTTACGTAACAGCGATGGGACCTATTCCACGGGTAGTTTATACGGTTATGGCAAGTCAGCAGGCAACTGGCAGGCCACTGTTGATAATTACTATTCAGTACTTTTACAGTCAAACAGTCAGGGTTTAATTACTGTAAATTATGGCTATGCCCGGTATGGAACCAGTTCAAATCCGGTTGCGGCTGCCGCACATTTGGCCGCCAATTGGGTTCGTTACGATAATGGGCGGACCAAATACTGGGAAATAGGAAATGAAAATTATGGCGATTGGGAGTGGGGCTATCGTATTGATGTGGCTGCGAATAAAGACGGGCAACCTGAATATTTGACTGGTAAACTCTATGCCCAGCATTTTAAAGTGTTTGCCGATTCAATGAGGAAAGCTGCACTTCAAATCGGAAAAACCATTTATATTGGTGCTGTGATGCAGGAATCGCAAACACAATCGTGGCAAACAGTAACCACCCAAACCTGGAATTCAACAATGATTCCTGAAGTAAATAATACCCCCGATTTTTATATCGGACACAATTACATCACACCATACGGTCAAAATTCAGATGCAAGTACCGTGTTAAACGCGGCACTCTCAGTTCCAGGGCAGATGATGACATTTATGAAAAATGAGCTTGTCCAGAATAACGGCACTATCAAACCTATTATATTGTCGGAGTGGAATATGTGGGCACAAGATTCGAAACAGCAGGTTTCAAATACCAGTGGAACCTATGCTGTAATTGTGCAGGCTGAAGCGTTAAAAAACAAATTTGGACTGTCAGCCCGTTGGGATTTACTAAACGGATGGAGCAATGGAAATGATCATGGATTGTTCAGTGCTGGTGACGAACCAGGAGTCGATAAATGGAGTCCGCGACCATCGTTTTATTATATGTATTATTTTCAAAAATGTATTGGCGATCGTTTAGTCGCTGCAACAGTGAGCGGAGGGAATAATGTATTGGCATACGCTTCAACATATACCACCGGGCAAGGAAGTGTGGCGCTATTAAACACTACAGGAACAGCTCAAAATACGGAAGTAGATTTCAAAAATATAAAGTTGGGGACCCGTTTTTACTGGTATACATTATCAGGAGGTACCGATAATGGCGAATTTTCTAGAAAAGTATTTGTAAATGGATCAGGACCAACCGCGATAGCCGGAGGGCCGTCGGATTATGCAACGTTGAAAGCACAATCTGCGCTGACGGCCAAAGGTATAAAGCTTACGATTCCTGCATGGAGCGCCGTTTTTGTAATGATCGATACAAAATAGGATTGAAATTGACGGGGAAAATCGTTACAGGACATTTTTAAATCAAGATAATACAGTGTTCAAGAAAAAGTCATTTATACGACTGTTAATTAGCATCTTGCTGATATTATTTGTTGCAGGTTTTACCGAAGGGCAAGCACCGGCAGGCAAAAAGAGAAGTCCTGCGAGAGCGACTTATATTTCCCTTACGGGCGAAGCCTTTTCAAAAGGAAATTCAGTTGAAGCTGATGGAAATATTCATCAATTCAGTTCGCCTGTTATGAAAATCGTACACACCAAATCTAAGGCACCAAAAGGGATTGTTTTGTTAATTCCTGGTGGGGGTTACGAAGTTGTTTATTTGAAAAACGAAGGTGAAAAGGCGGCCCAATTTCTTAATGATGAAGATTTTGATGTCGCCATTCTTGAATATCATATCGGCAAAGACTTACAGATCCGTAACCTGGCACTCCTTGATGCACTTCAGGCATTTCGACTTTTAAAGGCAGAACGGAAATTGTTGGGATTAAACGGTGATCAATTGGTTATTATGGGCATCGCTTCTGGTGGACATCTAGCGGCCAGAACTGTTCAAAAGCTTGGTGACAAAGAACAACCAAATAATCTCATCCTAATTTCACCTTCCTATCTTGACGAAACTTTAACAGGAACCGTTTATCCGGCAGTAATGCCACCAGTTCAGCCAATGGCAAGGCTTTTTACCACCTTTTCGGCCAACGATAATAAATCATGGATCTATCATTGTCAGGAGTATTCAAAAACATGGAAAGGATATGATGGGATTGCATCCTTCAATTTACTAAATGATAGTGCCTTCGTAGGCGAGAAAGATATTGATCCGCTTGACGGAAAATTTAAATTGGCAGGTCTGCTGAAGACATTTTTGGAATCAAAGCCCGTTACTGAAGTTTTGACTCCCAATCCGGCAACAATTCCGGTCGAAGGATATGCAAAGAAACGTCATGAAGAAAAGGTGGAACTTATCAAAGATGAAAAGTTTGATCTGATAATGATTGGAAATTCAATTACTCATAATTTTGAAAAGCCCGAATATCAACCAATCTGGAATCAGTTTTTTGCTCCGCGTAAAGCTTTAAACCTGGGAACCAGCGCCTATCGCACCGAAAATCTCATTTGGGAAATTCAGAACTGCGGACTTGAAAAACAATCGCCTAAAGTTGTAGTGTTAGAAATCGGCACCAACAACATTGATGAGAAAAATTACCCAACACGCCACACGGCAGGTCAGTTGGCTGGTGGCATTGAAACAATTGTCAAACTGTTACACGAAAAACTTCCTGAAACAAAAATAATCGTGATGCGTTGTTTTCCGGGCTGTTACGGAGGCCCAAATCCAACCTCGCACCGTGCCATTCTCGAACGGGCATCAGAAATTGTTTCTAAGCTTGCTGACGGGAAGCATATCTTTTATTGTGATGTAAATCATGTGTTTCTCAATATGGATGGATCGCTCAACCACGAAATGATGGGAGACTGGTTGCACCCCACACCTGCCGGAGCCAAAGCCTGGGCGCAGGCTATGGAACCGCTGTTATCTGAATTGATGGGCGATAAATCGTTGGATACTGAAATCCCGTCAAACTCAGCCATCGTTCCGGTCTCAAAACTAGAAAACGATAGCTATGATTGGTGGACCCGTCACGCTGATGTTCTTCACATCAAAGATTCAATCAATCCGGAAATTGTTCTAATTGGCAATTCGATCACCCATTTTTGGGGAGGGGAACCAAGATTGAAATATGCCGATGGAAAACCCAGAGACTCCAACGGGCCAAATGCATGGGTCTCAATATTTGGCACTTACCGGGTGCTAAATCTTGGCTTTGGGTGGGATCGCACTCAGAATGTACTTTGGCGGCTGGATCATGGCGAACTCGACGGGCTTCATCCCCGCAAAGTAATTATCGATCTTGGAACTAATAACACAAGCCAAACGAGTAATGCACGAATGAACACCGCAACTGAAATTGTTGAGGGCATCCGCACTGTTTGTATGCGCGTCCGTTCCAAGATTCCGGGTGCAAGAATTATCCTGATGGCTGTTTTTCCCCGTGAACAAAGTCCGACACATCCGCGTCGAATCCTGATTAATGAGATCAATAAACAACTTGAAGTTTTTGCCAAAGAAAATAAAATCGATTTTGTGGATATCGGTCCGCAAATGCTCGCACCTGATGGAACTTTGCCCCATGAAATTGCCAGTGATTTCTGCCATCCGACCGATAAAGGTTATCAAATTTGGGCAGATGCGATTCGTTCACTTGTAACTGAACCATAAAATTATAGACATCTAACCCGCAAAAAACTGGTTTAAAAAAAGAAGGATTGAGTTTTTAACATTGAATATTTACCCGAATAAAACCAAGTATGAAAAAATGCATTTCTACTTTTCTGCTGATTTTGATAATCACAATAGTATGTCTGGCTCAGAGTGCAATTCCGGGAAATCGTTCATCGATGGAAAGGAGGCCAAACCAGAATGGAATAGTGAGCCTTGATAGCCTTCGGTGGCGGGATATGTGCATTGTTGCTGACCATTCTACTAAAACATATTACATCGTGGGTCCGGGTGGAAGAGGGGTGAGGTTTTATAAAAGCAAGGATCTGAAAACGTGGGAAGGCCCTGTCACAATCTATTCTGCGCCGCAAGATGTTTGGGGTACAATTCCTATCATAAGTATCTGGGCGCCTGAAATGCATATTTACAAAGGGAAATACTACCTTTTCCTGACTTTCGATACCCGGAACAAATTATGTGAGCAGTGGCCCAACTGGGAACCGAACGGCCGTGTTACGCGTGGTTCACAGGTTCTTGTCAGTGATTCACCTACTGGTCCCTACGCACCTTTTGCCAACCATTCAACAATGCCTGTGGAGATGATGACCCTCGATGGTACCTTATGGGTCGAGGATGGAATTCCTTATATGGTTTATAGCCACGAATGGGTACAGGTTGTAAATGGAGCGATTGGCTATGTCGAGCTAAAGGACGATCTCTCCGGGATTGTTGGTACGCCGAAAAATCTGTTTCGCGCAAGCCAGGCTCCCTGGAGCAAAATAAGTGACGAATGGGGTTGCAATGTTACTGATGGTCCATTTTTATATAAGGGGAAAACCGGGAAATTATACATGCTCTGGACAAGTGGTGGTTACACGGGTTATACACAGGGAATTGCAATATCAGAATCCGGAAAGATTGCCGGCCCGTGGAAACAACAGGAAGAGCCTATTTTTAAAGAAGATGGCGGTCATGGAATGGTGTTCACAACCTTTGAGGGCAAAATTATGATGGTTCTTCACGCTCCAAATAACAGAAATTCACGTCCTCGAATATTTGAAATGGAAGATACCG
>Ga0302293_10001658_pt1 | contig 10857 bp, 9 predicted proteins | sample III_Fen_N2_2_FD_198758 | JGI IMG/M metagenome (GOLD analysis project Ga0302293, IMG submission 198758) | Peat permafrost microbial communities from Stordalen Mire near Abisko, Sweden - III_Fen_N2_2 | ecosystem: Environmental > Terrestrial > Soil > Wetlands > Permafrost | place: Sweden: Abisko... | reverse complement strand
CCCATCACTGTTACCGCAAATGCACAGACGAAGGTCTATGGCGATGCCGATCCCGCGTTGACCTACGTGACTGTGGGCCTTGTGGGTTCTGATGTGCTCGCAGGCACGCTTTCCCGCGCAACCAGTGAAATCGTTGGCACCTATGCGATCTCGCTTGGAACTCTCGCCAATCCAAACTACGCAATCACATTTGTGGGCGCGAATCTTGTCATCACAGCGAAGCCCATAACCGTCACCGCAAATGCACAGACGAAGGTCTACGGAAGTACCGACCCCACGTTGACCTATACCGCAACTGGCCTTGTGGGCACCGATGTTCTCACCTGCTCGCTGTCCCGCGCAGTTGGTGAAATCGTTGGCACCTATGCGATTACTGGCACGCTCACCAATTCAAACTACACGGTCACATTCGTGGGTGCAAACTTGAGTATCACAGCCAAGCCCATCACCGTTACCGCAAACGCACAAAGCAAAACTTACGGCGATGCGCTGACTCTAGGGACCACGTCTTATGTTGTCACTAGTGGTACATTGGTCTATTCAGACGACATTACAGGCGTAACCCTTACGAGTGCTGGTACCGTTGGAACGGCCGCTGTAGGCTCTTATACAATCACCCCAAGCGCCGCTGTGGGTTCCAATCTTGCGAATTACACGATCACCTATGCAATAGGAACATTGACAGTGAATCCGCGCACAATCACCGTCACCGCAAATGCTGCCGCAAAACTCCGTGGATCAACAGACCCTGAGCTCACCTATACTTGCACCGGCACTCTTGTGAATGGAGATGTGTTTACGGGCTCGTTGACCCGTGCTTCTGGTGAAACAGTTGGCACCTATGCGATTGTGCAAGGAACCTTGGGTTTGACCAGCAACTATTCTTTGACCTTTGTGGGTGCCAACTTTACGATCAACGGCAACTCACAAACCTGTGCCTATGATGCTACGGCCAATACACTCACCTGCACCGAGCAAACGTACAAGACCGTGGTGATTGGCGCGCAGACTTGGATGGCCGAGAACCTGAACTACACGCCCACAGCAGGGAACTCCTGGTGTTACGGCAACGTGGCCAGCAACTGCACCACCTACGGTCGCCTCTACGACTACCCAACCGCGTTGTCTGTTTGCCCCACGGGCTGGCACCTGCCAGACACCACGGCGTGGAATACTCTGGAGGCCTATGTGGGAGCTGCTACGGCAGGCAACAAACTGAAAGCGGTAAGTTCCTTGTGGACAACGTATTCTGGTATCACAAACACGGATGACTATGGCTTTTCCGCTCTGCCCGCTGGCTACTACTACGGCCGTTTGTTCGGCAGTGTCGGTTACTACGGCGACTGGTGGACGGCCACGGCCAATGGCAGTTCCAACGCGTACGACCGGGGCATGAGTTACGACTACGCGTACGTGGACCACGGCATCAGCAGCCAGACATACGGGTTCTCGGCGCGTTGCCTAAAAGACGTGCCATAATCACATATACTCACAACTGATAAAGCCCCCTGCACCACGCAGAGGGCTTTTCTCTTATCCACTCACAGACACCCAAGCAGAACACACTCAAGCCCAAGCCAAATCACAGCCCAGGCAGCTTGGCTATGGCCGTGGGGGCTTGCTTCAACGAATTATATTTCCCTCATTACCAAACCCAACGGGGAACCTCACACATGAACAGAATCACTATCTCACTACTGGCCGCAACGCTTGCTCTGGTCTCTTGCGGTTCAAGCTCCACGGCTCCTAAGATCTCATCTTCCTCTGTAAGCGGACTCAGTAGCTCTGTGGCGGGTGGGTCTTCTATCGCAGTGGCGCAATCTTCTAGCGTGAAAGCGTCTAGCTCATCGCTAGCGGTTGCATCATCTTCGAGCAAGGCCGTTTCTTCTTCATCTGTGGTCGTGGTTTCTAGTTCTTCTGTGATCTTGGCAACCTCGTCGTCCTCGATTGCCCTATCTTCATCAAGCACACTCCCTATAAGCTACGGAACTCTCACAGATTCCCGTGATGGGCAGACCTATAAGACCGTGGTGATCGGTACACAGACGTGGATGGCTCAGAACTTGAACTATACCCCCACCAGTGGCAATAGCTGGTGTTACAGCAATACGGCAAGCAACTGTACCACCTATGGACGCTTGTACGACTACGCTATCGCCTTGACGGCTTGCCCCACGGGCTGGCACCTGCCCGACACCACGGCGTGGAATACTCTGGAGGCCTATGTGGGTGGTACTGGTACAGCAGGCAACAAACTGAAGGCGGTAAGTACCTTGTGGACAACGTGGCCTGGTATCACAAACACGGATGACTATGGCTTTTCTGCCCTGCCCGGTGGCTACTACTACGGCAGTTCGTCCCTCGATGTCGGTGACGGCGGCTACTGGTGGACGGCCACGGCCAATGGCAGTTCCAACGCGTACTCCCAGAGCATGTACTACAGCCACGCGAACGTGGGCCACGGCAACTACTACCAGACATATGGGTTCTCGGCGCGGTGCCTCAAGGACTGAAGCCAGCAAGGCCATGAGCCTACCCGCCATCCTGCGTACGTAGAACGGAATTACGCACAACATTTTGCAGCAAACTCAGCGCGTCGCTGATTCCCGCTAAAGCGAGAATGACATAGATCGCATTCCGTTATGGCGGGCTTGTCATCCTCACGCAGACAGGGATCAGCGATGCGCGGCGCGAAGCCCCAGACCTGAGTGGTTTTAATGCAGGGAATCCCCCTCCTCGCAGCCTCAAATTAATTTTGCTATTTCCCAATCACCACGCCGCCCACAAGCCCAATGAATAAGCCGCTTGCGAGCCAGACCCACCAATACGTGCTGTTTGCCTTTTCGAGTTGTACGGCTTGTTCTTTGCCGAGGTTTGTGCAGGTGCTGAGAGCTTGGCTGCATTGCTTTTGGGTGGCGAGGAGTTCGTTCCAAGAGCTTTCATAATTGGTGGTGCGTTCCGCTTGCAGTTCGCTTTGGTGTGCAGAGGTTGCAAGGCTTGCTTTGCAGAGGCTGTCTTTACGTTCATTCAAGGTCAATAAGCTATTCCAATCCTTTTTGCAGTCGTCAAAAGACTTGGCTACGGTTTCCATTGCACGCCAAGAGGGTAGGGGGGTAGTGATGCTTGTATCCCAGGCAGCAGTAGGGCTGTGAGTCGCTTTGTTCGTTTGCAACGAATAGGGAATGGGAATGTCTTTGCCATCGGCTTGCAAGTGCAAGGTGTCAGGCGCATTGGCGAATAGTGGATAATAAATAGCGATAATCGCGAGGAACATTGCACTGAAGATTTTCATGCGAGCCTTTTCTGATAAGAAGCATATAAGTCGTAATTTATAATTCAAATTGAGCTTACAGGCAAAGCGAATTGAGCCTTGCAGAAAACCATGACTCTGGCAATATCGCTACTTTACTTGAAGTGAAAATCATTCAACTCGAGGTGTCCATGAAAAAGAGAATGCTAGGGAATTCGCTTGAAGTGTCTTCGATAGGGCTTGGCTGTATGGGGATGAGCTTTGCCTATGGAGCCATTCCCGAAAAGTCCGCAATGATTGCCTTGATCCGTAAGGCATATGAGCTAGGGGAAACATTTTTTGACACAGCGGAAATCTACGGCCCCTATACCAATGAAGCACTGGTGGGGGAAGCCATTGCGCCGTTCAGAAAACAAATCGTTATTGCAACGAAGTTTGGATTTGATTTCCAAGATGGTCGCGTAGTTGGGTTGAACAGTCGCCCCGAAAATATCCGTAGGGCTTGCGAGGATTCTTTGCGGCGCTTGAAAATCGATTGCATCGACTTGTTCTATCAGCATCGCATTGATCCCAAGGTTCCTATTGAAGATGTGGCAGGAACAGTGAAAGAATTAATATGCGAAGGAAAAGTAAAACACTTTGGCATGTCGGAGGCGGGGGTGAAAAATATTCGTCGTGCCCATGCGGTGCAACCTGTAACTGCCTTGCAGAGCGAGTATTCACTCTGGTGGAGAGAACCCGAAGCCGAGATCCTTCCGACCTTGGAAGAACTGGGCATTGGCTTTGTTCCCTTCGCACCTTTGGGCAAAGGTTTTCTGACGGGGAAAATCGACGCGAAAACCACTTTTGCGGAGAATGATTTCCGTAGCACGGTGCCTCGTTTTTCTGCGGAGAACAGAGCCGCAAACATGGCTTTAGTTGACCTTGTGGGCGCCCTTGCCCAGAAGCGCAATGTGACGCAGGCACAAATCGCTTTGGCATGGATTCTTGCGCAGAAGCCTTGGATCGTTCCCATTCCTGGAACCACCAAAGAAGCGCGTCTAGTGGAGAACCTTCATGCTGCCGATGTCGTGTTGTCGGAAGGCGACCTTGCGGAAATCCAACAAGCTCTTGCGCAGATTCCGATTCATGGTGAACGATACAACGAGAGCAGCCAACGCATGGTGGATCGCTAACACTTTAGAAGGAAATATTTATGCAAAATGTGATTCTCAATAATGGCGTAGAGATGCCCATCCTTGGTTTTGGAGTGTTCCAGATGACCAATGCGGATGAATGCGAACAAAGCGTTCTGGAGGCGATTCGCACGGGCTACCGCTTACTCGATACGGCGGCCTCTTATGGCAATGAAGTGCAGGTGGGCAGGGCCATTCGCACAAGTGGTATTGATCGCAAAGAATTATTCGTCACCACAAAGCTGTGGGTGCAAGATTCAAGCTACGAAAAGGCGCACAAGGCGTTGCGGAAATCTTTGGAGAGACTCAAGCTCGATTACTTGGATCTCTATTTGATCCACCAACCCTTCGGCGATGTCCACGGAGCATGGCGTGCCATGGAGGAATTGCTTCAAGCGGGACTAGTGCGGGCCATTGGTGTGAGCAATTTTCATCCCGACCGTGTGATGGATCTGATGATTCATAATAAGGTTATTCCTGCGATCAACCAAATTGAAACGCATCCATTCTGCCAGCAAATTGACGCACAGAAATTTCTGTCTGAAAACAAAATCCAGACCGAGTCGTGGGGGCCTTTCGCGGAAGGCCGCAACAATTTATTTCAGAACGACATCCTGCTTGCGCTGGCAACGAAGCACAGGAAATCTGTCGCGCAGATCGTGCTGCGTTGGTTGATCCAGCGAGGCGTGGTTGCGATCCCTAAGTCTGTGAAGCCAGAACGAATCAGGGAAAATTTCCAAGTCTTCGATTTTAATCTACTCCCCGAAGAGATGGAACTGATCGCCAATCTGGATACCCGCGAGAGCCTATTCTTCAGCCATCGCGACCCTGCCATGGTGAAATGGCTGGGAACCCGCGTGTTGGATATTTAACAGGCTACGAGCGAGACAAAGCCAAAACGTTCCGCGTCATTCTCGCATCGCGGGAATCATCGCAACTCGCTGCTGCTACTGCACCACGCGCCGATGATCCCCGTCTACGCGGGGATGACAAGTTACAGACCGTTATCCACTTTGTGGATGAATGGGGTTGTTTAGTAGCCCGTTAAGGATATCTCTTAGCAATAATTAGTTTCCCAAGGAAATCACATGAAAAAGAAAATTCTGATTCTCTCTGCTAGTCCACGCCTCCAAGGGAACTCTGATTTATTGTGCGACCAATTTGCCAAAGGTGCGCAAGAAGCTGGGCATGAGACGGAGACGATCCATGTCCATGGCAAGAAGATTCATTATTGCACAGGCTGTGGTACTTGTTACGAGGGCGCCAAGAAGTGTCCTCAAAAAGATGACATGGCAGAAATCTTGGAGAAGATGGTCCAAGCAGATGTGCTTGTTCTGGCTACTCCCGTATACTTCTACACCATGAATGGGCAAATGAAGACGCTCATCGATCGCTGCTGTTCGCGCTATTTAGAAATGAAGGATAAGGAATTTTACTTCCTCGCCACCGCAGCAGATGGCAACAAGGATTCCATCGAGCGCACCATGGAATCCTTCCGTGGTTTTACCGCATGTCTTGAAGGCGCGGTGGAAAAAGGAATCGTGTATGGGGCAGGGGCTTGGGCTAAGGGCGACATCATCAAGACCAAGGCCTATGCCGAAGCATACGCGCTGGGAAAATCGGCATGAGTGAATCTGGGAATCAATTGCCTTTTTCAAACCAAGATCTTTCTCGGTTGTTCCTTCCTTTGGTGGTGGAGCAGTTCTTGGAATTTTCGGTTGGCTTAATTTCTTCCATCATGGTTGCGTCGGTGGGTGAGGCCGCGGTATCTGGCGTTTCCCTGGTGGATTTCATCATGATGCTTATGATCAATATTTTCACCGCGCTTGCGACCGGTGGAGCCGTGGTTGCAGGGCAATACTTGGGCCGCAAGGATTCTGGGTCTGCACAGAAAACGGCTGTGCAATTGATTTTGCTGAATGGCTTCGTTGCGATTCTGGTCATGCTCTTTCTTTACGCGATCAAAGGCTACGTGCTGCATTGGATTTTTGGTCGAGTCGATGAAAATGTGATGGAGCATGCGCGTACCTATTTGCTCTATGTCGCAGCCTCCATTCCTTTCATGGCGGTTTACATTGCCGGGGCGGCCATTTTTCGAACCATGGGAAATTCACTTGTGTCGATGAAGGTTGCGGCGTTCATGAATGTGGTGAACATCGCAGGTTGTGCGTTGTTTTTGTTTGGCTTGCATTGGGGAACGGCGGGTGTTGGCCTCGCAGCTCTAGTGTCGCGGGCGATTGCGGCGATCTTGATTCTCGGACTGCTCACCAATGCAAAGCTCGCCTTGCACATCGGAATCGGAACACTGTGGTCCTGGGACTGGTCCACCATCCGCAAAATTCTCGGCATCGGCGTTCCCTTTGGCCTAGAGAACAGCGTGTTCTATTTGGGACGGCTTCTTGTGCTTAGTCTGGTGGCCACCTTCGGCACCGCAGCCATTGCAGCCAATGCGGTGGGGGGAACCATCGTGATGTTCCAAGTGCTTCCAGGAATGGCGATCAACCTTGGGGTGACCGCGGTGATTTCGCGTTGTGTGGGTTGCAATGATTTTACCCTCGCCAAATTTTATCACAAAAAAATTCTGCGCATCATATTCCTTGCGCAGATCGCCATGAACCTGGTGATATGGGCTCTGCTACCATGGATCCTACGCCTCTACGGCTTATCGGAATTGACGGCATCCTTGACCAGACAAATCGTATTCGCGCACGGCATTGTTTCCATCTTGATCTGGCCCATTGCCTATACGCTCCCCGTGACTTTCCGCGCGGCAGGAGATGCTCGTTATCCCATGGCGGTGGGCATCGTGACCATGTTCGGCTGTCGTGTCCTCATGGCTCATGTTCTTGCAAGCACTTTTCATCTAGGCCTTATGGGGACTTGGTTTGCCATGTTCCTCGACTGGATTGTCCGTGCAGTCATGTTTACCGTACGCTATTTCAATGGACGCTGGATGAGATACCAAGTATTATAAACAACAAAGGAGAAACCATGTTCAACTTCAACTACTACAATCCGACCCACATTATCTTTGGCAAGGACCGCTTGCAGGAGCTAGGGAGTTTTATTCCTGCGCAGGCAAAGGTATTGATCACCTATGGAGGTGGAAGTGCCGTCCGTAGCGGTCTGATCGCCAAAGTGAAAGCAAGCCTTGGTGATCGTTATGTGCAAGAGTTCGGAGGCATTGAGCCCAACCCGCATTTTGAGACCTTGGTCAAAGCCGCAAACGTGGTCCGTCAAAACAAAATCGACTTCCTTTTGGCGGTTGGTGGTGGTTCCGTAATCGATGGAACCAAGTTCATTTCCCTGGCTGCAAGCTATGCTGGTGATGCTCTGGATCTTTTGAAGTATGGCTTTGCGATGATTCCGCATTCTGTGGTTGGGACGGTCATTCCTATTGGCACCATTCTGACTTTGCCAGCAACGGGTTCAGAAATGAACAGCGGAGCCGTGATCAGTCAGGGCCATGGCAAGTACGCGGTCATGAGCGATCTGGTGTTTCCAAAATTCTCGTTCCTCGACCCAACCTTGACCTACACTCTTCCCAAGATCCAGGTTGCCAATGGAATCATCGACGCTTTTGTCCATACCACCGAGCAGTATCTGACATTCCCCGTAGAGGCTCGGGTGCAAGATCGCATTGCAGAAGGGATTCTGCAGACGCTGGTGGAAATCGGTGTCGACTCCGTCAATAAGAATGAGGATTACGATACTCGTGCCAACCATGTCTGGGCTGCGACCATGGCTTTGAATGGCGTTGTCGGTGCAGGCGTTCCGCAGGATTGGGCAACCCATATGATTGGTCATGAATTGACGGCTCTCTTTGGAATCGATCATGGACAAACTTTGGCAATAATTCACCCCGCACTCCTTGAAGTACGAAAGGAAAAAAAGAAAGCCAAGCTCCTGCAATACGCTGAACGTGTCTGGCAAATTACCGAGGGAAGTGAAAATGAACGAATCGAATTATCGATTCAGAAAACACGAAACTTCTTTGAGAGCCTCGGCGTAAAAACCAAATTGTCTCAACACGGAGTGAGTGCAGACCGAATTCCTGAAGTCATCCAACAGTTGCAGGAACATGGCATGACTGCACTTTCGGAAACCCAAGACCAGAGTCTTGAAATCACCCAAAAGATTTTGGAACTGGCCTTTTAACTATAATCCCAAGGAGGGTTTCCCCAAGAAGCCTTCCTTTTTTGAAAATGGAAAAAACCATGGCTTTTGTTCCAACCGAGACACTTCGCTTCCGCTATGCCGATATCTTTTTCAGTTGCTATATCGACAACTACACCAGTTGTGCCAAGATGATTCACGACCACATGCTGGCATACGTTTATTCTGGTGAACTTGTGCTGCACGAAAAAGGTCATGATGTTTTTGTCCACAAGGGCGAATGCGTATTTTTGCGCCGTGACAACCAGGTTTCCATGGACAAGCGACCCTTGGGCGAAGAACAATTCCAAGGCATCTTCATGCAGTTCAAGCGTGAATTTCTGCGGGAGTTTTTCAAGACGCTTCCCAAGGAAGATATTCCCATTGATACACAAAGGAATAAGCCTAGCGTAATTAAGTTGCCCAAGACGCCCGATATCGATAGCCTTTTCCAGGCCATGGTCCCTTACTTTGACGCCTCGCAGAAACCCTCCGAAGCCTTGATGCGATTGAAACTACAAGAGGGTGTCCATTCTCTTTTGAATATCGACATTAAATTTTACTCCAGCCTTTTTGATTTTACCGAGCCTTGGAAAATTGATTTATTGGAATTCATGGAAAAGAATTTCATGTTTGACATGACCCTGGAAGAATTTGCGTCGTACACAGGGCGTAGCCTCGCGACTTTCAAACGCGATTTCAAAAAAATCAGTGATCTCTCTCCCCAGAAATGGCTGATCGACAAACGCCTACAAGCCGCACGCGATCTGATCAAGAACGGGCATAAGAAGGTTTCCGAAGTATATTTAGATGTAGGCTTTAAAAACCTTTCCCATTTTTCTTCAGCGTACAAGAAAATGTTTGGTGTGTCTCCAACGAAGTAGATATACCAAGGGTTAGATGACCTTAATGCTTTGCGTGGCGCTTGAAAAAATCCCATGCCATATCGGCAAAATCAATGTCTTGATTTGTTTTACCAAATTTTTCCCATAGGATACTTGGAGTCTGTGAAGGGTTGGGCCAGCGATGCCCCATTCCAATTGCTTTTAAGTACCAGAACTCTTGGCCATTCTCACCTTGTGGGTAACGAGTTCTCTCAATGCTGCTGCTTTTTAGGTGCGTGTCTGGTTCATAGGAATCGTCTTGCACAAGATCGGGAAGTGTATCGATTATGGGTTTACCTTGAATCCCCATCGCGTTTCGCCAATTGTCGCGAGTGGCTTCCATGCCTGGGTAGTGCGCATCTGGGTACCAACGCGAGTTGCCCGCGTTGTATGCAATGAAAGGATCGTCTGCTGCAGCGAGCATTAAGATCGAAATGTTCTGATAACCTTGATGTGTCGTGCAATGATGAAGCCATATTCCAGAAGGCTGGAAAGGCAGAGGAACTTCTGGAGCTACGGCTGCAACGAGATCTGGAGCTTCTAATGCGAGTTCAAAAGACATTCCACCACCGGCAGATTCACCGGTAGCGTAAATTCGCTTGCGATCAATTTTGAATTGAGTTGCCAATTGATTCAGAATTAGACGAACATACGAGACATCAACGCCTTCTGTTGTGTGATCCATGAGACATCCTTGTAGAAATCCACCCATAGGGATTGGAGGACCTTCCCAGGTTGCAGACGCGGCTGGAATTCCATTGCCATAGACCACAATGAAATGATCTCGATCTGCTAATGTCTCAAAACGAGTATGCGTTTCGTTGTAAGCCATAATTTCGGCGTTGACCCCCTTGCCTGGGAATACAAACACCACAGGAGCTGGTGCTGCGGGCAGGTTCTCTGGAACGTAAACGAGGTATCGTCTTTGCACTTGATTCGAACCGAGTTGATTTGCGATGGTCGCATCTGAAATACTTTGGACAAAATTCACAATACAGCCGCGGGACTGTTGGCCTTCAGCTTGGCGCGGAACAGCCCATGGAGATTCGTTGCATTGTTTAAAACGAAATGGTGAGTTTTGTGCAGAGAGGCTTGAGAGTAAGCCACAGAGGACAAGGATAAGGTTTCGCATACGAGATATATAGAATTTCGTGCATCGAATATTTTCTCACTTTGTTATGTTATTATGGATGTTACGTATCGATAAAAGCTGCGCGTAGCTTCACTGTTGTCCCATTCTTGTTTTTCCAAAACGATTGTAAATTTTTAAACTGCTCCTTTTGAATGGCGATGAAATTTGCATTTCATGTATGCTCCAGATGGAGTATCCGTCCGTTATGGATGTGCATGTAGATGTTCAGATGGTGAGCCAAATTCTCAAGCTTCTTCGTGG
>Ga0302293_10001657_pt1 | contig 10857 bp, 5 predicted proteins | sample III_Fen_N2_2_FD_198758 | JGI IMG/M metagenome (GOLD analysis project Ga0302293, IMG submission 198758) | Peat permafrost microbial communities from Stordalen Mire near Abisko, Sweden - III_Fen_N2_2 | ecosystem: Environmental > Terrestrial > Soil > Wetlands > Permafrost | place: Sweden: Abisko... | reverse complement strand
CCAAATTGTCCGTTCAGGCAAGGTTAAAAACAACTTTGAAGTTCTGGCAGGCAGCTCCGGCATCGTCACCTCCAAACGGGTGAATGCAGGTGATTATGTCAGTTCCGGTTCCGTCCTGTTCGAAATCGCCAACCTATCTCACGTTTGGGTTTTGTTTGACGCCTACGAAAGCGATCTGCCCTTTCTTAAAGTGGGCAACAGCATCGCGTTCAGCCTTCAAGCCCTGCCGGGGACAAAATTCACAGCCGAAATCAAGTTCATCGACCCGGTGATGGATCCGACCAGCCGTGTGGCCAAAGTCCGCGTGGAAGTGAACAATTCAAATGGCAAGCTTAAGCCTGAAATGTTTGCTACCGGCGTCGTGAAAGCCAACCAGAACCAGTACAAAAGCAACTTGGTCATCCCCTCCACCGCCGTTTTATGGACGGGCAAGCGTTCCATCGTCTATGTGAAACAATCCGACGGTTCCTTTAAGATGCGGGAAATCGATTTGGGTCCAATGCTGGGCAACAGCTACGTGGTGTTGGACGGGCTAAAGGATGGCGAGGAAATCGTGACCGAAGGCAGCTTCAGCGTGGACGCCGCCTCGCAGTTGGAGGGAAAGGCAAGCATGATGAATCAATGACAACTGCAGTCGCAGGCTTTGCTTTTGGCTTTTTCAAAGGCTTCCCTGCCCTCATGGATGGAAAAATAAATCAAACCTGCTGTTCCGATCACATCGGCATAAGCAAAACCCGTGAGTTCGTAAACAAGACTTGAAACCAATAGAACAACCGACATATAGACACAGATTTTGGTGCAGTTCGCATCCGAGAGGATGGGCGCTGAACCAAGGTCTTTGCCAACCTTCCTTTTGGCATTCATCAGCCAAACCATCACAACGATGGAAATCAGCGAGATGACAGTTCCCCACAGGGTGGTTTCCGGTTTGTGGTGGTTTATGATATTGACCACGATACCGACCAGCAAGCCTAAGGAAAGGATGTAAAAAGCTGTTCCGGTTAACTTCAAGGCTGTTTTCTCAAAGCCCGACTTTAAACTTTCCGGATGCTGCTGAATGCGCCAAATCATTACCGCCACGCCAATGCCGGAAAGCACTTCGATGAAACTGTCAATACCGAAACCGAACAAGGCCAATGTTTCGTCTCGGTAACCCAACAACATCGAAACCACGCCTTCGACCACATTGTAGAAAATGGTGAAAAGACTGAGCTGATAGGCTTTTTTATAGAGCGTTGATTCTTGGTTCATGGTGCAAAGGAAAGGTTTTTTACAGGAGTGTGCAATCACCAAAAACCATTATTTTTCAATGGATCAGTTATTGCACGCTATGGTGAAATAAAAGGTGGAACCTTTTCCCAGTTCACTTTCAACCCAGATGGTGCCGTCCAGCATTTTCACAAAGGCTTTTGAAATGGCCAAGCCCAAACCTGCTCCTTCGTAATTCCGGTTGAGCAAGTCACTGCCTTGCCTGAATCGTTCAAAAATAAGTTCCTGCTGTTCATGAGAGATGCCATCTCCTGTATCACTGACAAAAAATTCGAGGACGTTGGTCTTCTTTACATAACCGAATTCAATAGAACCAGCTTTTGTGAATTTAATGGCATTATTAACAAGGTTTTTCAGAATGGAATAAACTTTCTTGCCATCCGTTCGTATGATGGATGCTTCTGCTGTCAAAGCATTTGAAAAGGAAAAATGAAGCCCTTTTTGTTCAACTTCGGTCTTGAAATTCTTGTATAGCTCCTCCGTTTGCTCGTTGATATTTGTTTCGGACATGGATAGTCCAATTTCACCGGATTCAATTTTTGATATATCGATGATGTCGTTCAGGATAGCAAGCATCCGCACGCCGCTTTGCTTGATGATGCGACCATATTCTTGTTGCTTTTTACCGCTTAGATTTGGTTCGTTCAGTAAATCGGCGAAACCAAGGATGCCATTCATCGGTGTTCTGATTTCATGACTCATATTGGCCAAGAATGCTGATTTCAGACGGTCGCTCTCCTGTGCTTTTTCTTTGGCGACGATTAACTCGGCTTCAGCATGCTTTCGCTCGGTGATATCAAGAAAAGACCAAACCCTTCCGTTGGGCAATCCCTCCAGATACAATGGATTCGTAATGCGTTCGAAAATACGTCCGTCCTTGAAGAAAACCATATCCATCATACTCGCATTGGGTTTCTCGTACATTTCGGATACAGTAGTGATAAATTCATCAGGATCAATCACTTGCTCAACAGCGCATGCCAAAAGTGTTTGATCATCTCCAGTTGCGATAATTTCGGCTGGAATGCACCACATCTCACCAAATTTCGCATTGGTCTTGAAAATTTTGCCTTGGTTGCTCACAACTAGAATACCGTTGTGAATCGATTCCAGCGTTGCTTCCGTCAAAGCGAGTGAATGCTTCAATTCCTCATCGATACGCTTGTGTTCGGTAATGTTATTTACCAAAACATGTCGTGCCTTTCTCCCGTTAAACACCAACGAATGAGAGGTGATCTCTACAAAAATAAGTTCTCCGTTTTTCTTTAGATGCCTCCATTCCCTCGCCAAATCACTCATTTGGGCGGTAGCTTCAAGTACTTTATAAAGTTCTGGTAAATCTTCAACGGGTCGGATATCCTTAAGCGTCATCGACAAGAACTCTTCTCTTGAATAACCATAGAGGTTCAATGCAGTATTGTTGACTTCTAGAAAAGCATGGGTTTCAATGTCGTGAATCCACATGGGCTGTGGATTATTGGCAAACATATAACGGTAATTCTCTTCGCTCTGCCACTTTGTGGAGTCCGTTACCTGTTTTTCCGTCTGAATGTCCTCCATGTCACTTAATTTCAATGTCATTTGAGCTTTCCAAATGTATGAAAATTAGACTAAAGAAATCCAATAAAGTTTAAAAAATGCAAAAATACAACCACAGGTTGGAATTCTGTCCAAATTGAGCAAAATAATTACTCAATAATGAAACGGGTGCTGCCTATCAAAACATGGTTCTGAAAGCATTTGATGAAGTACACGCCTGTTTTCAAACCATTCAGGTTCATTTGACTCCGACTTGCAAGCAAATCTTGTTGCAAAACCTTACTGCCCAATATGTTATAGACTTCAGCCTTAACTAGGGCTGAACCCTCGAATTCAACAGTCAAATGATCTTTGGTTGGAACGGGGTAGACAGAAAACTTCGTTTTAGTTTGCTCCACCGCCACAGCCGACGGATTCCACTTGACATTCAGGGCATTGAGTTCAGACGGAGTGATGGGAATGATGGTACCGTGACGCGGCGTGAAATCGAAGGAAACCGTATTGGGAACCACTGAGAAATTGACCAGATCCGTGCTTTGCGTAAACTGATAGGCGCCGCTGGTGTACATGTCGTACATCAATATCCAGGTACTCGAATCGATTAATTTGAAGACACAGCCACCCTCCACGGCATTGGTTGTGGATTGCAAGTACTTGTCATACAATACATAACCTGAAGTCAATGATGCGGAAACCGCTTTTTTGATGCCGTTGCCATTGCCTTCTGTCTTGAAGAAAAGCTGATACTGACCATTTGCAAAAACGATGTCCGCGTCAATGGTAGACAACCCGTTGTTGTTGAACAGCACTTTGGGGGCCGATTCAAGTGCCGTAAAGCTGCTGTTTGCATAGGCGTAGTAAATTTTGTCGAAATCCGTAGAACCCAGACGCATGGCGAAATAGACCATGTACTTACCCACGGCAGGGTCGTAAATGGTTTGCGGAGCCCAGACGCGGTCTGCCGCGCTGTATTCCGGATACGTATTCGGTATGTTGACAATGGCCGACGTCCAATCGGTCAGGTTGTTGGATTTCAGCAACACCATGGCTCGGTTCGAAGCCCATCCGAGTGCCGATACCATATCGGTAGCCACCATGTAATAGGAGTTGACTTCATTACCGCGCAAAATGTGCGGATCACGGATGCCGCCGGATGAACTGATGGCTGCTGAACTCAATACCGGATTGTTGCTGTTGATGGCTTTATAGACGTAGCCGTCGCTGCTTGTGGCAAAGCGGATGGCTTCCTGATTGCCGGTGTTTCCGGTAAAATAAGCAAACAGATAGGCCGAAAAGTTCTCCCATTCGGCCACTTGAACGGTAAAGGTCTTTTGATAGGAAGTGCTGCCCTTGGTGATGGTCGCCGTCATCGTCACCGTCACTTTTCCGCTCCCTGCAGCCGGTCGTTGGACAATGGCACCCGTATTGGACAAAACACTGCTGTTGTTTGAACTCCAGGTGATGGTCGAACCCTGCAAACCGGAGGCCGGGAGTGACAAATTGGAAACCAGATTGGTCAGATTCCCAACCAATGCCAGGTTGTCGGCATCCATCTGCGCACTGGCCGCATCGGTGTAAAATGGAACCACCGTGGCCACGAACGTTTTTTTGACGGTCACGAAGGAACTGGTCACGGTCGCCGTCAAGGTAACATTGACAGAAGCAGCGCCCTGTGCGGGACGTGTCACTGCCCCTGCATTCGTAATCACTGCGGTGTTGGAGGAACTCCAAGTGATGGCTGCCCCGTTCGAAGCGGTGGCGGGCAAGGTCAAGCTGGCTGAAACGGCACTCAGGCTGCCCAGCGAAATACTGGCCGCGGCAGTATTGGCCAGGTCCGTGTAGGTCAAGGTATCCAACGTGGCAATCTTGGTGGCAAGGGCGGCCACCTGCGTAGCGTTCAGCGCCGCGTTGTAAATGCGAAAGTCGCTGAACATGGTGTTCAGCAGGTACTGGTCGGAGGCATAGGCCGATTTGGCCAAGTAATTGAACGGGGTGGCTCCCAAGGTGGAAGGCAACACGGAAATGGTTCCCGTTTTTTTCTGAACGCCATCGATGTAAACGGTGCCCGTGGTTCCGGACTGGGTGTACGTGACGTGGGTCCACTCGCCTTTAACGGAAGCAATGTTGTAGTTGACTGTTTTCTCGTTGTTCCAGTTGGTGGTGCAAATGGCATATCTGGAAGCCTTGACCGAATAAAACATGCAACCGGTGGCGGAAGTGTTGATGTCGGCCGCATTTGAAAACGACCAGACGAAATTTCCGTTGTTGGTCAGCACCAAGGAGGGATCGATGTACAAATAGGTGGAAACGGTAAAATCGGTAAGCGTTTTGACCAGGTTTCCCAATTTGGACTGCAAATCCAGGTAACCGGTGGTGGAACCGATTTGAAGCACTTTATACGCACCAAGCGTCTTAACTGAAGCACTTCCGTTTAATTTTGCATTGAATCCATTGCCGGTTTCGTCCAAAATGGAGTCGGAGCTGGCTTTCAGATTAAAATTGTATTGAAGCTTCAGATTGGCCTCTTGAGCCTGTAAAGTAGTCAACGTTACAAGTGCAAAACCAAGGATAAAGGAACGTCTATTTTTCAATTTATGCGGATTTATGTGATTCATTGGAACTTGAGGGTACAAAAATAGACAAGTTAAATGAATAATTGGAGGGATATCTCGTCAAAATCAGACTATAAATCAAGCAACAAATGTTCTAAAACATGAATTTAGTTGATTGACATCAGGTTTCAGGTGAATTGACTAATTTTGCAACCTTGGATGAACCTTAAACGCCTGTCGATGAAAACGAAACTTGCACTTTTCCTTTTCTTTTGCCCCCTGATGGTTTTCGCTGAAAGCTATACGATTGAGAAGTTGGGCATGGAACAAGGATTGTCCAACAGTTACATTGTCGGCATCACACAAGACAAGCAGGGTTACATGTGGTTCGCTACGGAATCGGGGCTGAACCGGTTCGACGGGCACAGCTTCAGGGTTTACCGCAAGAATGGCCAGAAGGGACGGAGCATCAACAGCAACGAACTGAATCAGGTCTATGCGGACAGTTCGGACAACACCATCTGGATTGCCACCCAACGAACCGGCCTGAACGCCTTCGACACCAAAACCGAAAAATTCACCTATTATACCTACGACTCCGCGAATCCCAATTCCGTCGTTACCAACGACATCACCAACATACAACCGGCCACCGAAAACAGGCTATGGGTATGCACCTATCACTTCGGAGTGGACTTGTTGGACAAAAAAACAAAGATCTTCAAACATTTCAACATGGCCACGGTACCTGGCATGGTGAGCAACCACGTCTGGTGCGTGGCGGACGATCTGCACGGAAAACTTTATATCGGTCATGTCTTCAATGGTTTGAGTGTCTTGTCCGTCAACGCCGGCAAAATCAGGAATTTCATGCCTAACCCGTCCGACCCTAGTTCGTTGCCTGGCGAGGAAGTCACCGCCATCCACATCGACAAGCGAAACAACATCTGGGTGGGCACGAACAAAGGATTGGCCTTGTTCGATCCGATTACCGAAAAATTCACCGTCATCCGAAACTCCCCCGGAAATCCGAACTCATTGACTAGCGATAGGATACAGTGTATCAAGGAATTGGGGAACGACAAACTATGGATTGGCACCAACCAAGGCGGCATCAACATCCTGGACTTGCGGCAGGTCCTGTTCATGAATCCGAAAAACATCACGTTTCAGCACCTCGAAGCGAACGACGACAAGAGCGGCTTGTCGAACCTATCGGTCAAATGCATTTTTCAGGACTCGTTCAATAACCTGTGGATAGGCACGTTGGGTGGCGGTGTCAACATCATAAGCAATCGTAACCCCTTTTTCAAAACGTGGAAATATTCCCCCTACCGCGGCGCCAAAAACAGTTTGAGCACGAAATTGACCTGGGGCATCTGCACGGATGGTGAAAATCGAGTTTGGATTGGCACCGATGGCGGTCTGGACGTGTATGACAATGGGCTGAAAGTCGATCATTTCAGCAAAGAGACTGGAGATTTGCCGGATAATTTCATCATGGCCGCACTCAAAGATTCCCAAGGAAATCTCTGGTTCGGTTCATCCGAACGGTATGTGGTTCGCTACACGCCCAAAAACAAACGCTTCACGGTGATGAATGCCATCAAGACGGTAGCCAGTGTCCGTTGCTTTTACGAAGACAGGGAAAAACGCATCTGGATTGGCACGAACAATGGATTGTTCATCTACAACTTAAAAACAGGTGAGGTCAGAAACCTCACTTCTGAAACCTCCAATCTGCCGGACAACGTCATCCTGAGCGTCGCCGAAGACGAAAAAGGGAACTTGTGGATAGGGACCTTCGGGCAGGGCATAGCCATTCTAAACCCCGATTTGAAGCTTCTCCGCTACATCAACATCAACACCGGATTCTGTTCGAACGCCATCTACCACCTGCTCCAGGATTCCAAAAACAGGATGTGGGTGGCCACCCGCGAAGGGCTGGCGGTATTCAAGTCGAACGAAGACATAAACTACAAGGTGTTCAGTGAAAAGGACGGAATGGCTGACAGTTATACCTGCGCCTTGGCAGAAGGAAAACCGGGCGAACTTTGGGCCAGCACGAACTCAGGCATCAGCCATCTAAACGTTCAGACCGTCAAATTCGAGAATTTCAATTACCTGGACGGCATACCCATCGGTAATTTCATGCCCGGTGCCGTCACGACCACTTCGGAGGGAATCATTTGCTTCGCTTCTCAAAACGGCGTCTGCTACTTCAATTCCAATGAAACCCCAACCAGTTACAAAGCACCTAAGGCTCAGATCACAGAGTTCAAATACTTCGACAGACGCAAAACCCAACCCGAAAACGCATTCAATTTACCCATTGCCGGTAAAATCGTTCTGAAATATTTCCAAAATACGTTCAGTATCGCCTTCAACATACTGGATTACAGCCTGAACGAAGAAACGGAATATGCTTATATGCTGAAAGGGTTGGAAGACAACTGGTACAACCTCGGCGGCGAAAAACAGGTGACGTTCCGCAACATCCCCCATGGCAGTTACGAATTCAAGTTGAAGTCCCGACTGCGCAATCAGGAATGGTCGTCTGAAATCACCACCTTGCAGATAGCCATTGAACCACCGTTCTGGCTGACCTGGTGGGCCAAAACCCTGTATTTCATCCTGATTGTCTGGTTGATATTATTCATCGTCAATTTCTACAAGCGCAGGTTGAATCTTGAAAACGACCTGTATCTGGAGCAAAAGAACCATCAGCAGGAGCAGGAACTCAACGACGAACGGATGAGCTTCTACACCAACATCACCCACGAATTGAGAACGCCGTTGACGCTGATTATCGGCCCTTTGAAGGATCTTGAAACGGATGAGACGCTGTCTCAGGGTCATCTCAAAAAGATATCTTTAATCAGCCGAAGCGCCAACCGCTTGCTGAACCTGATCAACCAAATCATGGAATTCCGCAAAACGGAAACACAAAACAGAAAACTGAGCGTCATCAAAGGAAATTTGGCTGAACTCATTCAGGAAATAGGCGTCAAATACGAGGGGCTGAACCAAAACCCCAGGGTGAAGTTCAGGATTTCGATCGATACCATTCATGCTAAACTGGAGTTTGACCCGGAAATCATCACCATTATCCTGGACAATCTGATTTCGAATGCGCTCAAATATACCAAGCAAGGGGAAATTGGTTTGTCCATGAAAACCATTACTCAAAACAAGGTCAAATACACCGAAATCGAAGTGAGCGACACGGGTTGCGGTATTCCGCAGGAGGCACTTTCCCGCATTTTCGACCGGTATTATCAAGTGAACAACGAAAATCAAGTGGCCGGTTCTGGCATCGGACTTTCGTTGGTTAAGAATCTGGCCGAACTGCATCAGGGGACCATTCAGGTGGAAAGCACGATGAGCGAAGGCTCTACCTTCCGGTTCCGCTTTAGGACGAACAACCACTATCCCGAAGCCAATCATATGGACATGCAAACCAAAGTTCCTGATGTGGATGAAACAAACATCACCAAGGATTTGATCCTCGTTGTAGAAGACAATGACGAAATACGGGAATACATTGCTCGGTCACTTTCCGACACCTTCAACATTCTGCAGGCAACCAACGGAAAGAAAGGCGTGGAACTGGCTTTTGAACACATTCCGGACATGATTGTCAGTGATGTCATGATGCCGGTGATGGACGGCATGGCGTTCTGCAAAATCATGAAAGAAGACATGCGCACCAGCCATATACCGCTCATCTTACTAACGGCAAGGGACACCATGCAAGACCGAATGGACGGTTATTCCATCGGCGCCGATTCCTACATCACCAAACCATTCAGTGCAGGCCTGCTGCAAACCAGGGTGAAAAACCTGCTGGAAGCCAAGCAAAAATTGGCCTTGCTATACTCCTCTTCCCTGAATCAGAAGCAAGCTTTCATGACCGAATCGCTGAATAAGCTTGACAAGGAATTCATGGACAAGGTGAACCGCATCATCGAAGACAACCTGGACTCGGAACAAATCAATGTAGCCTTCATTGCCGAACAAATGAACATGAGCCACTCGACGCTCTACCGTAAAATCAAGGCGCTGACCTCCCTTTCCGCCAACGACATCATCAAAAAAATGAAGCTTCAGAAAGCTGAACAGTTGCTTCTGTCGGGCAAACATTCCATTTCAGAGATATCGTACATGATTGGTTTCAGTACGCCGACCTACTTCCGCCAATGCTTTAAGGACGAATTCGGCCAATCGCCAACCGAATATCTGAAACGAATCAAGGGTTCCAACTCATTTTCCTAATAAATCCCTTCAAATGAAAAAAGTACCATTTTTTATTGCATGCTTGCTACTCAGTAGTGCACCGCTTTTAGCACAATCCGGTTACCATATGGTCGGTAAAATCCATTTGGAGGGTGAAGGCGGCTGGGATTATTTGTCGGTCGATGCGACAAATGCTCGGATTTTCGTTTCCCATAGCACTGTTGCACAAGCCGTTGACCTAAAAACCGGAACCCTGGCCGGTACGATTTTGGACACCAAAGGCATTCACGGAATCGCTGTGGCGGCTGAACTCAATAAAGGTTTTACCAGCAACGGTCGCGACTCCTCGGTCACCGTGTTCAATCTCAAGACGTTGGAAGTCCTTGCCAAAGTGAAGGTTACGGGCAAGAATCCGGATTGCATCCTATACGACGCCTTCTCCCAAAGAGTATTCACCTTTAACGGCGGTAGCAGCAACGCGACAGTAATCAATGCCAAGGACTACAAAGTGCTCGGAACCATTGCCTTGGACGGCAAACCGGAGTTCTCGCAGGCCGACGGCAAAGGGCTGGTTTATGTCAACATCGAAGACAAAAGCATGATCAACGTGATCAATACGACGAAGTTGACCGTTGAACAGCATTGGTCCATCGCACCGGGTGAAGAACCCAGCGGCCTTGCACTGGACAACGAAACGCACCGCTTGTTCAGCGTTTGCAGCAATAAATTGATGGTGGTTACGGATGCCCTGACTGGGAAAGTCATCACCACCTTGCCCATCGGCGACCGTTGCGACGGCGTGGCTTTCGACCCGAAACTAAAACGGGCGTACAGTTCAAACGGTGAAGGAACCATGACCGTGGTTCAGGAAGTGGATGCCAATACGTTCAAAGTGCTGGAAACCGTGCAGACATTACCGGGTGCCAGAACCATCACCATCGATAAAAGCACGGGCCATTTGTACCTGACCACGGCTGAATTCGAAGTTGCCGCTACCGGAAGCAACCGCAGACCGGCCGCAAAGCTTAATTCCTTTATGATATTGGATATCGCACCGAATTAACTTAAAAAATTTCCACCAATTTCTGCTCCACCACTCCGGATATGATTTGGAAGGCTTTCACAACAGGCTTGGTATCTGCCAGTGAAACAATCACATACAAAATGTTGGGGTCGAACGCCAGCCGAATGTCTTCCTCGGAAGGCCTGGCTGGCGTTGCAGGATGACTGTGGTAGTTGGCGATGATGCCCAAGCCTTCCG
>Ga0302293_10001656_pt1 | contig 10858 bp, 8 predicted proteins | sample III_Fen_N2_2_FD_198758 | JGI IMG/M metagenome (GOLD analysis project Ga0302293, IMG submission 198758) | Peat permafrost microbial communities from Stordalen Mire near Abisko, Sweden - III_Fen_N2_2 | ecosystem: Environmental > Terrestrial > Soil > Wetlands > Permafrost | place: Sweden: Abisko... | reverse complement strand
AACCATCTGTTTTCGCGCACATATTCAGATCTTTCCTGAGCTGAGCAGTCCGCGAAGCACAAGCCTCACCCAACTCTGTTTCTGTGCGGTATATGGCTTCCCTGCAAGAATCAGCTGATTCACTGAAATATCCTTCAGATTTTCTTTGAGCGTTGTCAGGGGATTTCCACCCAGAATAACCATATCGGCAATCTTCCCCCTCTCCAGGGAACCTCTCTCCTTTTCATCGAAGCTGGTCCAGTATCCCCAGTAAGTCGACATGCGGAGGGCTTCTTCCACGGTAAGCGCCTGGGTTGGGTCCGGGTGATTGCAGGCGTTATGGATCCAGAGCATGGGATCGGGATCCGTACATGGCGAATCTGATCCGGCAGAAATCACAATGCCGTTATCGACAAAGCTTCTAAGAGGATTCAGAAGTGCTTCCCTGTCGCCCAAAATACCCTTCAGATACCAGTCGGGCTCCTGAGGCCAGACGATAAATGAAGTCTGCAGCGGAATCTGGATCTTATACTTACTGCATATTTCCAGACCCTCACGGGTCGGAAGGCAGGCATGAATGATACCATGGCGGTGATCGTCCCGCGGAAAGTCATCAAGTGCGGCTTTCATCGCCTTCGCTGCCTGATTGAAAGCGGCGTCACCGATGGCATGCAGCTCAATCTGCAGACCAAGCCGGTTGGCTTTTTTACAGAATTCCGTAACTTCTTCATCCGAATAATAGAGAATACCGCAGTTTTCGGAACCTTCATACGGTTTTGTAAGTGCCGCGTCGACAGAGCCGAAACAGCCGTCGAGTGCCGTTGCAAAACACCCGCCGATACGTGGAAGCTTACGTTTCAATACCTTTTTCGTGTCCATTGTCTGGAAAAATAATCTCGACTGAAAGCCTCCCTCGGCCCCCCTGCCGACGTACTTCTCGAGATCCACATCCATATCCCTGGGAAACCCCACGCCGCTTACCGAATGCATCAGTCCGATTCCCTTCGATGCCATGTAGTCAATCGCCCTTTGCATGCACTTAATCAGTTCCGGTACAGAGACCGTGCTGGAAACATAATCCGTCACGGCAAAAAAAGCTTCCTGATTCATTTCACCCGACTCCGGATTGTATCCGCGCAGGGTGCGGATTTTTTCCGGCAATTTCCCCAGAAGGGCAGAATTAATTATACAGGCGTGACCGTCGTACTTTACCACCATGATCGGCCGTTCGGAGGATACCTTGTCGAGATCCTCCCGGGAAAGAAGTTTTCTCTCTTTGACCGAATGCGGGGATGCGCCGAAGGCTATGACCACCCCGGCACGGGTACGCGGAAGAAAGGCTGCCAGCTTTATCTTAATCTCTTCATTACTTTCCTCTTTCATGACATTCACACCGGCATGAAAAAGTGCCATGCTGGCAAAGTGCAGATGCGTATCGGCAAAGGATGGCGCAAGTACCTGCTCACCGAGCTCCATAACGGGATATCCGGCATATTCCGAAGGGAGAATATCCCCTGTAAAACAGATCATCCCCTTATCCTCCGCAAGATAACGGAATACCTGATTCTGATTGTCACAGGTCAAAATATTGCCGTGGTAAACCTTCATACTTCTGCCTCCCTGCAATGTGGAACTCATATTTCCATCTGTATGTATATAGAATTACAAAAGGACAGACACTCTGATCATTTTCCATGATCAATGCATCTGTCCATTCAAACAAATTACAGTATATACGCTTGGAAGCCTGTTGAAAAGTATGAACTGTCCGGTTATCTGTGTGCTTATATCTAAGATTACTTATTCTTATCAGTCAGGCGTTTCAGCCGTAAATACTTTATGACAAGAAAGAGAATAACCAGTACAAAAAGTCCGATTACAAACCATATCCATATAGGATAACTTGTTTTAATCTCAGGATTTATTTTCACCTGTGCCTGTTGGGCTTCCGTGACATCTTTCTGATTAATGGCAAACGATTTATCGAAACTGGTTTCCGCCCCGTCCACATTGAGTTTGAGCGACAGGGTATAGGTGCCTTTTTCCAGTGTCTTATATTGCCAGGACAGAGATTTCCGGAATTCTGCCATCGGGGACATTCTGAATTCATCAATCGTGCCGGTAAACAGCACCGTATTAACTTTATCGCGGATATCATAGGTACCGGAGATCTTTTCCTGAATCATAGCGGCCTGATTCACAAACCACAAACTAACACCTATATTTTCTCCGTCAAAGATGGGGTCACCAACAGAAATGGATGTCTTATCTTGTTGGGAAAAATCGATCTGGATTGCAAAATCCAGCGCCTGATATTTATCGATTAGGATTTGGGAATTCCCCAGATCTTTATCTCCCTTTTGAAGTTCCTGTGTTCCGTCAAAAACAATAAATCGGATCCCGCCCAGTAACGTACCGGTATTGAGATCAGGTACAGAGACAGTAAATGAAACAACTTGCGTCTGATTGGCCGTCAGTGTAACCGGTTCGACTGCCGTAATATACTGTGCCATATTGTATTTTTCATCGGTCAAAGCATAATGTTCTGCGTTGGCTTCCAATGGGCTTTGATAAAATATGCCCTCCTGCGAGCTATACGCATTCATTGGTACTACTTTAATCTCAAGCGATTCACTGGTAAGATTGCTCAGTTTGGCCTGCAGTGTTATTTCTTCTCCGGACTGACCGGGGATGTGGTAGTATCCTACATTTCCGATCTGGTCGACCGGAGCTATGATTTCTGCGGTAAACGGGAAACCCTGGCTTTCTGCTGCAAAACAGTCTGTAGGATATAAGCTTAAAACCGTCAGCGAGATAAGCAATAGTATTAATATTTTTTTCACAAAAGTCTCCCCTTACTCCACCTGTAATTATCCTTTAAAAAGCACACCTCAATATGATAAGGTGTGCTTTTTAAAGGTAAAGCTAACTACTAATTATATTTATTATGGTGCTACAACAATAGTAACTGTTGCGTCAGTCTTGTATGTAGCTACATATGCACTGGCAGGAATTGAAAGTTCCACTGAAAAATCAGACACAGCATAACTGCCCATTCCGGTATCCTTTGCTGCAGTTAACAATGATGCACCAGTTACGGTATCAAAGGCTGTATTGATCGGAATGACAACAATGTCAGCTGAATCTGATGATGATGCATCCACCATAGAAACATCTGGTACCGCTGTTACTTTTATTGATGAAGAAGCAAAAGTTCTGCCATCAGTCTTATAAGCCGTATCAACATACTCTTTGAGTGGTGTGAGAGTTAGTTTCAAATCCCAGCCTGCACCTGTTCCACGGGCATCTACTACATCACTGATTTTCCATACTGCGGTTAATGTCTTCGCTGTACCATCCAGAGCAACAGTTCCGAAAGGTACATAAGTAATAACCCCACCTGTTAAATCTCCTCCAGTAATAGAAACCTCGGTATTAGCAGCTGCAAAAGCAGGTGTAGCCATCAAGGCAAGTACTGTGGCTGAAGCAACCATCACTGAAACAAATTTTCTACTAAAATTCTTACTTAACATAACAATATCTCCTCTATTTTTATTTTTTATTTTCCACCCTTACTTGTAAGTACTGAGATCATAACTCCTCTCATTTTTCGTCTATTGGGGACAAAAAAAACAACTTCCCTGTTCTACAGGTCAGTTGCCGGACAATCAAATAAGACTTCTTGCGAAGCTGATAATCATCTCCAGGGCAACCGGCTGCCGTTGATGCTGCGCATCTTTAGGCCCAATAGCTTTGCGTCCTGCCCTTTCGGACAGTTTGCCTTTTTCAAAGAAATGCGTCTCATTTCAATGTTCATAATATGGACTTATATTTTATGCATGTCAACACATAAACAAGAATTATTTTTGTACAATTAGACAAATATGTTAATAATTTAGTCACAGATCCATTTAATGTTAATAATTATATGCTGCTTTGCATGTTTTCGAAACATTCCTCAAATCCAGCAGTGAAAGCGCAGCTGTATTCACCGTATATTACCCCTTTGAACGGATGGTCTGTGAGGCTGCATTTTCAGAGCAGATACGCCCATATTACCCTTTGCCATCGATTGATTCAAAATGGCGATCTGCTCATTCTCATCTGATGATAATTTCCGTAATTCCCTGAGTGTGACTTCAACGGCTTCCTCTGTCATAGGGGATTTGATTTTTACCCTGAATTCCATGAACCGGAACATTTTTGCTTTCAATGGTTCTGATACAGATTCCAGAACACGATATTTTTTCGGGTACAATTCTGTAACAGGTACGGGCGATGTTACTCTTGGCCGCAAAGATAAAGCCAGGATGAAAAATAATCCGGTCTGTGCACCCATAATCGGTGCATCGGTAATGCCGTGTGTAAAAGTTGCCGCAATCAGGCCTCCGCAAAGGGCAACACGCGCTTTAATCTTCTCATTGCCGGATTTCCAGGAAACGGCAAGGTCTCTGAGGACCGACCCGATATAGAGAACAGCAATACTCGTTCCGACGATGCCGGTTGATTCCAGACACTCAATGAAAATATTGTGAGCATGCGGCTGGATTTCACTGCCGCTGATCTGGGAATAGGCAAACAGCCCCCTGCCGAAAAAAGGATGTGCAAAGAAATCCGCAAGTGCTTTTCTCCAGATCGTAAGCCTGTCGATCAGTGAAAAATCCAGATCGTCGTACCGGGGCAGAATATCAGGATTAAAATAGATCGCTGCGGCAAGCGTCAGGGAAATGGCTGTTAGGACAATAAATGCCGTCTTGTTCTTCTGGATCACGCTGAAAATTAAAAGCCCGATCAGCAGGGCTAACCAGGCCGAACGGCAGCCCGTTAAGATAAGGGCCGCGATATTGACGGCAAAGATAAAAATATATGCAAGTTTTTTTGTTGTGACAAATTTGTAGAAGCAAATAATAACCATCAGTTCAATCAGATAGGCATAGTAATTTGCATTGCCTGTCAGGGCATCCACCCGGATTTGTATACCGAATAATTTTTCCGCTGCCGCGATTGCGGCACAGAACAAACTCATGCCGCAGCATAATGTGCAGATGGTACTGAAAAGATCCTTTGTCATTACCCGCCTGATATAGAATTCCAGAACGAAAAAGAGAATTACTAAAATACCGCAGAAAAAGCCGACATAATTATTGTAGATGAGCGGGACGACTAATAGCAGAAGACCCATAAACGCATACAGCATCAAATCGGGCGCCACTAAGATGGATTTTCGCATTTCATCATCCCTGATGATGAAGATACAGACCGTGACAACAATAGGAATCGTAATATATAAGGGGAAGAATATACTGACGGTTAAGATAAGTAATAATCTTACGGGCAAGGGTTGTTTAATAAAATATATATCAAATCTGTCTTTTTTTGTCAAAATCATTCATATCTCCTGTTGTGCTGCAAACTTCTTCGCTGCACGCTTTTAAAAACATATTCAGGTTTGTGAATCCTGATGCCCTTAAAGTTCATATAAATATATGTCAGGAAATTACATTGAAATCAAAATGACCTCACGCATTTCCGAGTGTTTTTTTATTCAGGACCGCATCAAAACAGCATTGATTTACTGGCTGCTGTTGAAGATTAACAACTTATTATACCCGATCAGTCAAATTTTACGTGATATTTTATTATGTGCAATTTGTCAATATTGCTTCCACAGGGCAGTCAGAAGCCTGATGGGACCTGGGTTAACCCTTTGCTGTCAGGTGTTTGCGGCTTATTATCGCCGGCCCTGCAATTCGCACAGTATCCGCATTGCTTTTTCGCTTTTGCTCCGAAATACGTAAGGATATACTCCCGAAGGCATGTTCTGGTAAGGCAGTAATCGACCATATCCTGCAGCCTGGCTTTTTCCTTTTGCCGGATTTGCAGCTGCATGTGTTCCTCAAGATCCGGATTACCTTCCGACTGGTCAAGCAAATAACGGATAGTCTCCACATCTGCTGCATTATATAAAATAACGCATTCGGCCGGTCGGCCGTCCCTTCCAGCCCTGCCGGCTTCCTGATAATAGTTTTCAATACTCTGCGGCATATTATAATGCACAACGAAGGACACGTTGGATTTGTCGATACCCATTCCAAAGGCATTTGTCGCAACCATGATCTTTATACGGTCACTGCTGAATGCATCCTGGTTTTCTATGCGTTCCTGATCTTCGAGGCCGGCATGATACCGCGTTGCCGGAAATCCGTTCCTGCAAAGGGTACCGCATACATCTTCGACATTTTTCCGGGTGGAACAGTACACGATGCCGCACAATCCGGTATGCTCCTTCATAAACCGCAGGAGCCGCTGCATCTTGCCCGTTGGCTGCAGGACCTGAAAAAACAAATTGCTTCTGTTGAATCCTGTCGTAATCCTAAATGGGTCTTCAAGCTGCAGTACTCTTACTATATCCGCTTCAATTTCTTTAGTGGCGGTTGCCGTGAAAGCACTGATGACCGGGCGGCAGGAAAGCATATTTATAAAGTCAATTATCTTAAGATAGCTCGGACGGAAATCATGACCCCACTGGGAGACACAATGCGCTTCGTCAACAGTTATCATCGAGATCTTCACAGAATTCGCAAAATTGAAAAACCGGCTGGTCAGAAGCCGTTCCGGCGCGGCATAGATGATCTTATACATACCGTTTCCAGCCTGAATCAGTGCTTTATCATATTGTTTATCCGTAAGGGAGCTGTTCAAATAGGCTGCAGGAATTCCCGCCTGTATCAGGGACATTACCTGATCATTCATCAGGGAGATAAGAGGAGAAACAACAATCGTTATTCCCTCGAGGAGAACCGCAGGCACCTGATAACACAGTGACTTGCCGGCGCCGGTCGGCATAATGCACATCACATCGCGTCCGTCCATAATCCTGTCAATAATATCATCCTGTCCGTCCCGGAATTCCGCATGTCCGAAATATTGCTTCAGTACTTCGTCCTTATTCATTCTTTATCGCAATCTATGCCAAAAAGCTGCCGGTATATCCGCTGCCCGGTCGGTGTGCCGGCGAGTCCGCCTTCTCCCGTTTCCTTCAGCGATGACGGCATACCGTCTCCTACGTTTTTCATTGCACTGATTGTTTCATCTGCGGGTATTGCACTTTTTATGCCTGCAAGCGCAAGCTCGGCTGCCACAAATGCATTGGCGACACCGGATGCATTGCGTTTGATGCAGGGAATCTCGACAAGCCCCGCAACCGGGTCGCAGACAAGTCCCAGCGTGTTTTTGATTGCAATTGCTACAGCATGACCGATCATATCCGGAGTCCCCCCCGCAAGTTCCACGATTGCTGCTGCGGCCATTGCACCGGCAGATCCGCATTCCGCCTGGCATCCTCCCTGCGCACCCGACAGGCAGGCATTTTTAGCTATCACCATACCGACGGCGGAAGCAGTGAACAGCGACATAACACAGTCCTTTTTTGAAATGCCTTTTTCAAGCTGCATGGTGATTACTGCCGCAGGTAATATTCCGCAGGAGCCGGCGGTCGGAGCCGCGACTATGCAGCCCATCGCAGCGTTAATTTCCGCAACGGCCATAGCCCGTGCCAGGGCTCCGGTAAACAAATCGCCGCAAATGTGTGTGTTTCCGCTGATTGAAGCGGCAAGCCGGTTCGCGTCCCCGCCTGTCAATCCGCTGTTGGAAATGACACCCGGCTCGAGACCTTTGTGAACAGCCTGTGTCATCACGTCGTACTGATGCTCCATGCGTTCGAAAACACTTTGGGGCGAGCATTCCATTTCCTTTGCCTGCTGCTGCAGGACAAGGCTCGAAAGAGTTGAGTCTTCCACCCGTGCAGCTTCCAGAAGCTGCTCCAACGTATCATAATGTAAATCCATTTGTTTCTCCTAGTGAAGCCGCAGTGCAATTGAGCGGAGGATATTCGGCAGCTTCATGATATGCTCGTTCATAAACGGCTCCACTTCACCGTCTACTTCTATTGTCATAATGGCTATTCCGCCCTTTGCACTGCGGGACAGGCGGAAATTCGATACATTTATGCCAAGTTCTCCGAGATACTGGGATACTTCCCCTATGACACCGGATGTGTCCCTGTGCAGTACGATAAGGGTGTCACATTGTCCGGAAAATTCTACATTCAGTCCATTGATTTGGTTGATCACAATATTCCCGCCGCCGATGGAAGATCCCTGTACGGTTATCTGTTCACCTTCCGCACTTGTTAAAATAATGCGGGCGGTGTTGGGGTGGGCTCCGGGTATGGAGTCAGGAATAATCGTCACAGCAAGCCCTTTTTCTTTGGCAATAAGCGGACTGCTGCGGATCCGCTCATCATCAGGCTGCATTCCTAAAATGCCTGCAATCAGAGCCTTATCTGTTCCATGACCCTTGTAGGTTTTGGCAAAGGATCCATGGAGATGGATTTCTGCTTTTACCGCAGGTCTGCCCAAAATAAGACCGGCCACATACCCGATACGCACCGCGCCGGCAGTATGGGAACTTGAAGGTCCGATCATAACAGGGCCGACTATATCAAATACGTTCATGGATGAAGGCCTTCCTGCGCAAAAGCGTTCTTTAACATGTCCATCTCGGGCAAAATACAGATCGGCTGTCCGCCTGCCAGAATTGCGTTATTGACGTCTTTAAGACCATTACCGGTAATAATCGATACAACAGATGCATCAGAAGGGATCATGCCCAGTTCACATGCCTTTTTGAGGCCTGCTGTGCCTGTCACTCCGGCAGGCTCGCCAAAGACTCCGCAGGTCCGTCCCAGAAGGCGCATAGCGTCAAGGATTTCCTCGTCAGATACATTGATGGCAATACCGTTGGATTCCCGGATTGCGTTGAGCGCCTTATCGGGATTGCGGGGCACACCTACAGCTATGGAATCCGCCAGAGTATTCTCCTCCATCGGTTCCCAGGGCTTGCCGGTCTGGATACTGCGGTTAAGAGGGCAGCAGCCTTCTGCCTGGACAGAAATCAGTCGGGGAAGATGATCAATCAATCCCATCGCAAACATATCTTTAAATCCCTTCCAGACTCCTGCAATCGTGCAGCCGTCCCCGACGGAAAGTGCAACAAAATCAGGTGCCTGGAAGCCAAGCTGTTCACATATTTCCAGCGCAACTGTTTTCTTTCCTTCAGACAGATAAGGATTGATCGCCGCATTCCGGTTATACCAGCCCCAGTGGTCGATCGCCTCCGCCGAAAGACGGAAAGTATCTTCATAGGAACCGTCAACTGTAATGACATGGGCGCCAAAGATCATAAGCTGGGCAATCTTGCCCTTAGGTGCGCGCGACGGAACGAAAATATAGGTCGTCAGTCCTGCCGCTGCGGCATTTCCGGCCAGTGAAGATGCGGCATTTCCGGTCGATGAGCAGGCAATTGTGCGTGCTCCGGCTTCCAATGCTTTAGCAACGGCCATTGCTGATGCCCTGTCCTTGAGGGAAGCAGTGGGGTTTTGCCCGTCATCTTTTATATGAAGCGATTTGATGCCTAACTGCGCTGCAAGTTTCTTTTCTTCATACAGGGGACTCCAGCCGACGCGAAGAGGTGTATCGGGGGTGTTCTCCTCGACAGGCAGTATCTCACGGTACCGCCACATGGTATGAGGCCGCTGTGCAAGGGCTTGCGGCGTCATCCGCGCCTTTGCATAGTCGTAATCATAAAGGATATCGAGTATGCCGCCGCAGGAACAGATTGTCACATTGGGCACAGCCGGATACTCTTTGCCGCATCTGACACATTTTGCACTTAATACATTATTCATAGCTTATTACAGCCCTTTCAGAACGCCGGTTGCATCGTTGAATTCGTTAATGAGGTCATCGAGTTGGTCTGCCTGATTATGAATGGCCTTCCAGGTATTATCCTCGTCGTACCAGAGGTCGTTGAGTTCTTCGACGGTCCTGCCCTGCTGTTCAACCCATGTGTAGTATTTCAGGTTATGAATGCGCTTCTTACCTATATATGTCAGTTCTTCCATGTTGTCCGTACGGATTCCCAGCATATGGAGGCTATGATCAACTTCCGCAGATGCCGCATTATAGGGGCCGAACTCCTCGTCAAGTTCATCGATTCGTGAACCGTACATCTCAACAGAGTCCGTAAGAACCGTCGCAATAACGTCGCGCTCCGTCATTTCATAATATTTAGCCATCTTGATACAGCAAAGCACATTGGCTATGCCGGAAATACCTAGGTAGCCGAGTTTATCAATAAGCTCAGGATCCACTTTGGCAGACTCTTTAAGATACTTGCGGCCGGCAGGCGTATTGAGCAGGCGAAGCAGGCGCTGGCTGTCCTCATCGTCAATATCAATTACCATATCGGTATTCTTGACATTGTGAATCCACGGAATATGCTTGTCGCCAATGCCTTCAATGCGGTGGCCGCCGAACCCGTTATTGAGAATTGTCGGGCACTGCAGAGCTTCGCCGACTGCAAGCTTCATCAGCGGATACTGTTCTTTCAGATAATCACCGCAGCCTATCGTACCGGCGGAACCGGACGTAAAGCAGGCACCCGCAAGACGGTCGCCGGGCTTTTTGGCAAGTTCAAAGGCTTCCTGGATCGCATGTCCCGTTACCTGGTAATGCCACAGGTGATTGCCCATCTCCTCAAACTGATTAAAAATCATAACATCATCGCGCGTCGTCTTGAGTTCCCAGGTCTTGTCAAAAATTTCCTTAACGTTGGACTCACAGCCTGGGGTCGCAATAATCTCCCCTGCAATTGTCTTGAGCCATTCAAAACGCTCCTTGCTCATCTCTGCAGGCAGGATTGCTATGGAATCGCATGCAAGAAGCTTGGAGTTGAAAGCACCGCCGCGGCAGTAATTGCCCGTGGAAGGCCAGACGGCTTTATGGCGCGTAGCATCAAACTGTCCGGTTACCAGACG
>Ga0302293_10001655_pt1 | contig 10858 bp, 6 predicted proteins | sample III_Fen_N2_2_FD_198758 | JGI IMG/M metagenome (GOLD analysis project Ga0302293, IMG submission 198758) | Peat permafrost microbial communities from Stordalen Mire near Abisko, Sweden - III_Fen_N2_2 | ecosystem: Environmental > Terrestrial > Soil > Wetlands > Permafrost | place: Sweden: Abisko... | reverse complement strand
ATAAGCACTACTGCTGCTACCAGAGACGAGAGCAATGCAAAGGTAATCGTCAGTGCCTGATCGCGGAATAATGCTCCGGCGGCTCCGTGAAGGTATACAATTGGCAGGAAAACAATGACAGCCGTTATAGTTGATGAAGTGATTGCTCCACTAACTTGCGCTGTACCGATAATAGCAGAGTCTTTGACTGACATACCCGTTTCACGCAACCTGAAAATATTCTCCATTACCACAATGGCATTATCGACAAGCATACCTGCACCAAGTGCAAGCCCTCCCAAAGTCATAATATTCAGGCTAAGCCCGTTAAAATACATCAGGTTAAATGTAGCAATAATGGAAACTGGCATTGAAACACTAATGATCATGGTTGTTCCAATGCGTCGCAGGAAAAGAAATACAACAAAAATAGCCAGAGCCATACCTATCATGGAAGTTTGTTCAACCTCGCGAATAGAGCTGCTGATAAATACTCCCTGGTTAGAGACTACTTTCATTTTATATCCAGGTAAAGCTTTTTCCATGGAAGCCAATTCCGTAGATATTTCTTCAACTGCTTTAACTGTGTTGTAACGCGTTTCTTTAAAAATTGACAAACCAAGGCAACGAACTCCGTTCATTCGGACAATATTCTCAGGGGCTTTGTTCGCGAAACTCACTTTGGCTACTTCCTGAAGAAGAATCGGAGCCTTTGTTGAAGCTGTATTACTAGCACTAGTTGCTTTATATCCTACAATGACATTTTTGAAATCATTCAGGTCGGTAAGCAAGCTGATTCCTTTAACAGTATATCTTGTTCCCATTTCGGTGATCGAACCACCTGATACACTTTGATTAAAGTTTTTTATGCGGCTTGAAATTTCATCAAGTGTTAGGCCAAAAGCATCGAGCATGTACTGATTGGTCTCAATCAGTACTTCATTTTCTTCAACTCCCGAAACTTCTACATCAGCAACTCCTTCCAGCCTGACCAATTCGTTCCGGATATAGTTTTGGGCAACTTTCCGAAGTTCGTTCATGTCGGTAATGCTTTCGTGAGACAACCCAACCACTATTACAGGCGCGGTATTTGGGTCGTGCTGCGTAATAGTCAATGCATCGACTTCTGAATTTTGAGAGTATGAACTACATGCTTTCTGGAGATCGAGGAAAGCCTCGTCCATATCTTTGTTCCAGCTATATTCCACAGTTATTTGGGCTGTCCCGACTTTCGAAACAGAGGAAACCTGTACAACATCCGATTGGCGTATGGCAAGAGCTTCGAGGTTTTGAACAAATTGTTTTTCAATTTCCTCCGGAGGACGTTCTCCCGATGAAAGCTCAATAAACAATTTTGGATTGTTTATGTCCGGGAACAGATCGATGCCCAGCTTGTCGAAAGAAATGTATCCCAGCAGAACAATGGCTAGTACTACCATCAGGATAGATACTGGATAGTTGACAGCAAATTGTGTTAACTTCTTCATTCGTTTTTTTATATATTATTTCGAATATTCGTGATCTATATGTAAGTCACTACCATTCTGCCATTTTTAATGACAGCCTTCATGACTAGCTTTTTAACAGGACAGGTTTATTTCACAATTTTGACCTTCGAACGGTTTCTAAGGGTTTCGAAACCTTTAGTTACCATCTGATCACCAACTGTTAATCCTGTAAGCACTTCAGCCTGAGTTTGAGTGTCAAAACCAATAGATATCCTTTTTTCTACGGCAGTTCCATTGTCGACCACAAAAACTGATTTTCCACGCTGATTAGAAACGATAATTTCTTTAGGGATTACAATTACTCCGACGTGACTGTCAAGAACGATGTCGGCTTTTGCAAACATTCCCGGACGAAGTTTCAACGCAGAGTTGTCGACAGAGATTACTCCTTTGAAGGTGCGTGTTTCGCTGCTAACTGCAGGAGATAATTCTTTTATAACACCATGTAATGTATCATCAGGAAGAGTGTAATTCATAATTTTTACAGGTTGGTCAATTTTCACTTCGTTAATATATTTTTCAGGAAGATTGACATCAATTGTCATCACACTATAGTCCATTAACGTAACTGCTGCGGTTCCGGAAGAAACCTGTGTCCCGTTCGTGACATATGTAAGATCAGTGATAACTCCTTTGAAGGGAGCTTTAACCTGCATTTTTGCAAGTTGCAAATTTGCCTTGTCTAAACTCGTTTTGGCGTTTAGGTAACTTACTTCGGAATTGCGTATATCAAGCTCGGTAACTCCACCTTTTTCGTAAAGCGATTGCTGTTTTTGGTTGTTTTTTTGTGCAATCTCAAGATTCAGTTTTTGAGTTTCAAGTCCGATGCCAAGTACAAATTCAGCATCATCCATCTCAATTACTGTCTGGCCAGCCTCTACAACATCACCCAATGCAAACGGACGTTGTGTCCTGGGATTAATCAAAAGCTTATACTTACCAGCCATCAGTGTGTTGAGTGTTGTGGTTTTGGTAGATAAAAGCGTACCAGTAGTGTTAATGATCTTTTCGATCGACGAAGTTTTTACATCTTCCACCGTAACTGGTGTCGCTACTTCGGTTGTGGTTGTGGTTGTAGGGTTGCTACAGGCAGTTGCCAATCCAACCAACGCAATTAGGACAAAATTTTGATAAATTGATTTCATATTAGGATTTGTTATTATTTTTTCTGGTTGATAATTGTTTCAGGAACGACTGGTGTGTTTTTCTCAAAATCGTAAAGCGATTGAATTTTAAGGTTCAGCAGTTCTAGTTTATAATCAATCAAAGACTGAGCAGAAGACATTTTTTTGCTTGAGAGCTGAGTCTGATAAAGATTCATATCCATACTGGTCAAATCGCCGTTTTTATATTTTTCCTGATTGATTTCGTAGGTCCTTTGGGCGTTTTCCTCATTCTGCTTGGCTATGTCAATTTGGTTAACGAGGTTTTTAAGATTACGGCAAACCTGACGGATGTCGAGTGTTATTTGTATCTGCTGATTTGACAAGCTAAGTTTTGCGCTCTCGATGGATGCTTCCTGTGCAGCGATTCTGGCTTTCTTTTCGCCCCAGTCATATAGCGGGATGTTAAACGAAACTGATACTTTAGGGTTGCTGGTAGGAGTCTGATAAATATCGGCTAAATGGCTATCAGTACCAATAATACCAACTGAAAGGTTCATATTGCCTTTAAACTCATTTTGAGCTTTTGTCTGAATCATCGAAAACTGAGAAGTCTCAATACTTATCTGGCGTTGACGAAGTTCCATTCTCGATTTTTGACCATATTCGATGGCTTTGGCCATATCGACGGTTACCGGGGTCGATTTAATATCGGCCATTACCGTAATTTCTTCATTAATATCCATTCCGATATATTGTTTGAAATCGTCGTTTGTATTGTCGAGGCTCACCTGGTTGTTTTGCACAGTCGATTTAGCGGATGCCAGATTGACGTCGGCCTGGTATAATTCTTCCTTAGCGGCGAGTCCGGCATCTACTTTATTTTTGGTGAGTTCATAAGTTTTTTGGGTATTTTCAAGTTCAGATTTTGAAATATCCAGTCGCATTTGTGCAAAATAAACGTTGTAGAACATTTGAGTTACCTGTTTCTCGAGGTTGAGTTTTTGCATAGCATAGTTCAACTGCGCGTTTTCAAGGTCAAACTCCAGCGATTTTAAGTTAAGTTTGGTCCTGTTATAGGTAAATAAAGGCTGGCTTACGCTTAAATACAGGTTATTACTGAACGATTTATTTACTTTATTACCAGCAGATTCACTTTTGTTGTTTTGCCATCCAAAATTGTTATTCAAACTGATGGTTCCATCGGTTGGAAGAATAGGCTGTGAAATGGTGAACGTTCCGGAAGATGAAGTAGATTCACTGGTATTCCAAACAGATTGATAATCCTGAAACGATCGGTTTTTGCTATAGCTGATTGGAGTCACATTGAGTGAAAATGACGACTTTAAAGCGGCATTTGAAGCTTTAAGCGATTGTTCAGATCTTTCAAGACTTAACAGTGTACTTTTGATACTGGGACTGTTTGAGTTTGCAATTTCGAGCGACTTGTCCAGCGTTAGAATTTGCTGAGCGTTTGCCAAAAGAAAAAACTGACACAAAGCTACGATCAGTAATCCTTTTTGAATGATTTTTTTAATAAGCATAATGTTATCAAGTTTTAATTAGTTCCTGATTTAATTTATTCTTTGATCAAATTTTACTGTTTGACTAGTTTAATCGCGTCGGCAACAACGACCTGTGCTTCAGTTTTATTACTCAATTCAACTTTTACAGTATCACCGGTAAAATTAAATGTTCCAAGATTGTTCCATCCTTCGTCAGCTGTTTGAAGGTCAATAACCACGTTCTCTTTTTTGCTGTTGCTATAGATAGTATAAGTGTATTCTCCAGCAGTCTCCTGACCACGATCCATGCCTGGTCCGAAACCACCACCTCCAGGGCCACCACCACCAGGGGCACCACCACCACCACCAGTACGGGCACCGCCGCCGCCGCCTCCGCCGCCTCCGCCGCCTCCGCCGCCGCGCTGTCCGCCGCCGCCGCCTCTTCCTCCCCGGGTTCTAACCAGGTAAGTAAAGACTTCATAATTTCCTCCTTGAGGAATTGCTATTTTCCATTCGGCTTTTTTACTTCCATCACCTGATTTGATGAAATGAGCTGATCTGATATATTTTCCGAAGAAAGAACTATTGGTAGTTGATTTCCATGATCTGGGCGCTCTATATGTATTAAAAGCTACAAAGCGTTCTTTGTCTTGTGGATCTTCCTGCAGTAAAATTCGTTGCAACAGACTATAGTCGGCAGTTTCTGTAAACTTAAACGTTGGGTCCTCATCATCGCATATATACTCACCATCCTCGATTAAACGGACAGGGTTATTTGATATCAGTTCTCCTTCGAAGGGGAAAGCCTTATTATCTTCTTTAATAGTGTTATTAAGTTGAATGTTCAGTTCAGCAGGAATATTTTTTGAAGTAAGTGTATTAATGGTGATATTAAATGGAGTACCTTCAAGGAGATAACTCACTTCCTTGGTCTGGTGTCCTTCAAGGTATAGTAATTTGCTGATATTGTCAACACTACTGGCACCCGATGAACGGCCGAAGCCCCCTCCACCGAATCCAAGTCTGAATTGTGAAACTACAATTCCTTCAGTCGATTCGGTATTGGTGATTTTAAATTTCACCATTGTTTTTTGGCGGTCACCATCGATTAAGCTTACCGCACTCACTTTACCGACCAGATAGCCGGGTAGCTCCTTGCTTTTAAACCATTTATCCATGTATGGCAATAAATCTGTACTAAATTGTTGCTGAAGTTTCGAACTGAAATCTTCGATGGATCCTGAACTAAACTTAATGCTTTTCAGGTAGTTAAACATGAAGTCATTAAAGGCTTCATCACCTGCTTTACGTTTAATAATTGAAAATAACGTTTCGCCTTTAAGTTGAACCACATTGTCGATGATTTCCAACTTGCTTGGGTCATTAAGCAATTCCTGAAAAGAATTTCCGAGTAAGGCAATGTTAGCCTGTTCGTTTTGTGTTGTTCCTGTACCACCACCCATCATGAAGCTCATACCTCCACCAGATTCTGCAGTTTTTTTCAGATATGATTCAAAGATGCGGTCGGTAATTGGCCATTCCTTTGACTGAACGAAATATGCATAGTTGTAAAATAATGGGTAAAAATATAAGGGATTTGGTTGGGCTGCAATTTGCACCAAACCCTGAACCTGACCTCCACCCCTGTTAATTTGTGTAGTTTGAGTAAATGTCCTAAAAAAGCTTGTAAAAGCCATCACTTTCTTCTCTTCAGGAGTTGTTTGGGCCATTCCTCCTCCGCCTCCTCCGAAACCACCGCCACCACCACCGCGGCCACTTGATTGTTCCATTCGTTTCATAAATCCTGCAAAATTGGCTGCTTCAACTTGCAAACCTTTTTCAGGAAATAGTATGGTTTCAGGTTGTATCTGGTCGCGTTCTCCAATGAAAGTGCGCTGATAGGACACGAACTGCGCAGGAACTTCAATCACTGTAACCCGACTAAACGGATAGAACATATCAACAGTACGCTCATAATCCGCCATCGCTTCCTTAATTAATTCAGGGATAGTATCCTTAATGGGTTCAAAGAATTTGGTAAAGTAATCGTGATCAACATGGTTATACAGACTGTAAGTCAGTCCGTCGATAACCTGAGTTTTTAAATCGTATTTTCCAATTACAAGTGAAATTTGTGACAGATTTTGTTTGTTGGTAAAATGGAATTCACCTTCTTTTTGTTGTGGTTCCCCTTGTGAAATGGCTGTCAGACCAGATTTGGTCTTAACAGTTAAATCAAACTGGCTAAACTGCTTTTGTACCCATTGTTTGCTTTTCACCCCAAATCCAGTGCCAGCAACCGGATACCAATTGCTTTCACGAGTCAGCAACACATAATCAGAAGAAACAATAGCATATCGTTTGTCAATCTGGTACATGCTAACTTTAAATGGTGCTTCAATCGTTTTATCGTCAACATCCAAATAGCAGGCAGCTTCATTGGGCGTTCCACTGTAACTGAATTCAAGTTCTGCCGTTTCTGATGGCTGAAGTTTCATTCCTGAAAATTCAATAAGCTGCAAATCTCTTTTAGCATCAACAACCTGTCCGTTGACTTTTACCTCGTTAAGTTTCAGACCAGGGTTTAGGCTAAAGACAAAATGGTCGATTGTTTCTTTTTGAGAGTTTTCAACCTTAATCTTTGCTGTAATATCCAATTTGTCGCCGTCGTGGGTAACATTGATTTGATAACTGTCGACTTTCAGGATTTTAGTGTCTATATTATTGTCATTCAGCACCCGCATGTTTTCTCTCATATCCTGATTATTTATAAAGGTAGAGACATGCATTTTACCAAGCCAAATTCCGAAAAAGAAAAATATAACAGCCGGAATCAGGGTAATTTTATTGCTAAAAGGACTTTGTGGCAAACGTTTCAAAAGTGTAACGGTCAGGAAGATAAAAGCCACACCAAAAGAGGCATACATCCCGCGGTGAATTAGAATGGCAGGTAGATTCCCCAATCCGATAAAATCCGATTTTAAAAGGGGAATGCTGTATGCCATATAATCGAAAAGGTAATAATACTTGGTATTGAGGTAAAATATTGTGACAGCGACATATCCTAATAATAGGATAAATGTGATTGCTTGATTTTTCAGGACACTCATTACAAAAAATGACAATCCTAGGATGAAAAGCAATGTTGGAAGACTGATAAGAAGGTAATAAATAAAATAAGCCATCCAATCGACTGCTACTCCGTCGATCATCATGTTAAATATAAGTGCTTCTGAGAGAATAATCAGGTTGAGAATAGTAAAAACGATAATATTCCCTATCGTTTTCCCGGCGACATATTCTCCGTTCGACATAGAACGGATGTAGATAACGTCAGTTGTATCAAGTTTTTTATCCCTTTTCAAAAAGTCGGATGCCAGAAAAATAGCAATAATTGCCTGCACCGTATTTAATATCAATAAATTGACATAGGGGATAGCAGATGGTATTGCCACCAGACTCCAGGATGGCCCCATGCCTGAAAGCATCAGTGTTGCGAGGTTATAAACAAACAGCGATACCATGGCCAGAATGGCAAAAATGCGAAAAAACCAACTACGTAATAAGGTAGTAATTTCGTATTTGGCAATGGAGGTTATGTTATGAAGTGAGATCATATTTTTTAAGGTTTTATATGGCTGTCCATTGGTTTAGGTTACTTTCCATGAAATACACATAGGCATGCTCCAGATTTGGCTGAATATTTTGTCCGCTATACCCGTTGATTGAGTCGGCCACAACCTGAATTTCCCAACCATCGGCGGTTGGTACGTTGGAAATGACCGGGTACTTTTCGTTGATTTGGAGATATTCGTCTTCCGTTGCCTCGATGAGCCATACTTTTCCTTCGGCCTGGGCAACCAGATCGTCAGGAGCGCCTGCGAAAGCAAGTCCCCCATTATTTAATAAAGCCATATCTGTACATGAACTTGAAATATCTCCAACAATATGTGTTGATAAGATAATGATCACATCTTTTGCAGATAAGGTAGAAAGAAGATTCCTGAAACGGATTCGTTCTTCAGGGTCGAGACCGGTAGTTGGCTCATCAACGATAATAATTTTAGGTTCGTTAATCAGGGCCTGGGCAATACCAAGTCTTCTTTTCATACCTCCTGAAAGGTTGTTGGCTTTACGGTCACGTGCTTCAAAAAGCCCTACTTCCTCAAGCATTTTATCAACCGCCTGTTTTCTGATCTTGTTGTCCTTCATTCCGGCTAGCCGAGCTGCGTAATCGAGGAATTCGTATGTTTTTAAATGAGAGAAAAAACGGAAATCCTGGGGGAGGTATCCAAGCAAAGATCTGATTTGCTGACGGTCTTTGGTTAGGTCGTATCCATCCATGGTTATTTTTCCCGATGAGGGCTGCATTAGGGTAACAAGGATTCGCATCAAGCTTGATTTGCCCGCTCCGTTTGGTCCAAGTAGCCCAAACATACCATTATTAATTTCAAGATTGATATCTTTGAGGGCTTGGTTCCCGTTAGGATAAACTTTATTCAGGTGTTCTATTGATATCTTCACAGTTAGGAATTTAAGTCACGCAAGCTATGACTATAATGAAAGCAATAGGTTTAATCGACCCCATAAGGCTTATTGTATGAAATTGAAAGAATTTTTATTTTTTTTCGATGTATTCGGTTGTTTTGATGATGAAGTGGCGATTAATCAAGACATAAAAACACCTTGAAGAACTGTTACAAAACCATAAAAAATCTGTTTCAAACAAAATAAGCTGCTAAATTTGCAGACCAAATTCAGAAGTAGATACATGAAAAAGAAAATCAATTCAAAACAGCAGGAGGTAAATGAATACGCTGTACTCATCTTTCGCTTCCTGATTTTAATGATTTTCTATTCGACTTGCCGGATTTTGTTCTACCTGTTCAACCCTGCATCATTTCCAAAAGTGACTTTTACTTCTTTCCTAACCATCATGGAAGGTGGTTTGATGTTCGATGTCAGTGCATTGCTATATCTGAATGCCGTTTACATTCTTTTGTTCCTGTTGCCTTTGCGGTTTAAATTCGATCGGTGGTACCAGATATTGCTGAAATGGTTTTTTATGATCACCAATAGTGTTGGGTTGGCTTTCAATCTAATCGACATGATTTATTATCGCTATATCCTGAAGCGAACAACGGCCAGTGCTTTCGACATTGTGGCTTTTGATGCTGGCAATACCAAACTGATCGGACGTTTCTTTTACGATTTTTGGTTTATTCCGGCTATTCTCATTGCGATGATCATTTTCTTGTCTATTCTTTATTCAAAGTATAAAGCAAGACCTTTCAGGATAAAAAATCAATTTGTTTATTTTTTGTCAGGTCTTCCGGTAATTTTTCTGGTGGCTGTTTTATCTGTCATTGGAATGAGAGGTGGTTGGCGTCACAGTACACGACCGATCAATATGAACAATGCTGGCGCGTTTGTCAATGCTCCCGAAGAAATGGCCTTGGTACAGAATACTCCTTTTTGCATTTTCAGGACCTGGGGGAAAAAGGCATTCGAGCATAAAAGCTATTTTTCATTAGAGGCCGAAATGGAGAAGATATACAATCCTGTCCATATTCCCGATAGCGTTGGTCCAGCCCGAAAAGACAATGTGGTTGTTATTATTCTTGAAAGTTTTAGCAAAGCCTTTGTTGGTGCACTCAATCCACAATATAATGATCCCCTCGACCGAACTTATACACCTTTTCTGGATTCGCTCATTCACGAGAGTCTGATTTTCACCAATGCCTTTGCCAATGGCAGAAAATCGATTGATGCCATTCCGTCGGTAACAGCCAGTATTCCTGCATTGGTACTGCCATACGTAGTTTCTGAGCGTTCAGGAAATATGATCAACAGTTTGGCCAGTCTGCTGAATGTACAGGGATACGAATCAGCTTTTTATCACGGGGCTCCCAACGGTTCAATGGGGTTCGATGCGTTTACAAAAATAGCTGGTTTTCAGCATTACTACGGAAGAAACGAATATGGCAATACGGCCGATTTCGACGGTATCTGGGGAATCTGGGATGAGCCTTTTATGCAATATTTTGCCAAAGGGATGGACAAAATGAAAGAACCGTTCTTTACCACGCTGTTCTCTATTTCTTCTCATCATCCGTTTGATATTCCTGAAAAATATAAAGGAGTATTTCCTGAAGGACGAATTCCCATTAATAAATGTATCCGGTATACCGATCGCTCACTTCAGAAATTTTTCGATACGGCAAGGAAGATGCCCTGGTTTAAAAATACGTTGTTTGTTATTACTGCCGATCATTCTGTCGATTCGGATATAAAGGAATACTATACTTCAGTCAACCGGTTTGCCATTCCAATTTTGTTCTTTAAAGGCGATGGCACGATGAAGGGTGTCGACAGCGGGCTTGCCGAACAAATTGATATTATGCCAACCATCCTGAGCTATCTGAATTATCCACTTCCTTATATGGCTTTCGGGAACAATCTTTTTGATCCCAAAGGGAAGCGCTTTGCCATTAATTATATCGAGGAATCATATCAGTTCCTGATGGGCGACTTCGCACTTTACATGACTGCCGATAAACTCAATGCCATTTATAACTGGAAAGAAGATCCTGAACTTCGGAATAATTTACTTGGAAAAGTTAAATTGTTGGAAGCAGAACAGCTTCAGAGAGCCATCATCCAGCAATTCAATAACCGAATGGCCGACAACCGAATGGTCATAGGGAAATAGAAAATTTACATTTTCAGTAGACAGTTTTTGGTAGATCAAATCTGATCCCAG
>Ga0302293_10001652_pt1 | contig 10878 bp, 8 predicted proteins | sample III_Fen_N2_2_FD_198758 | JGI IMG/M metagenome (GOLD analysis project Ga0302293, IMG submission 198758) | Peat permafrost microbial communities from Stordalen Mire near Abisko, Sweden - III_Fen_N2_2 | ecosystem: Environmental > Terrestrial > Soil > Wetlands > Permafrost | place: Sweden: Abisko... | reverse complement strand
TCCGGATGCGGCAAAATAAAAAAAATATTTCAATTTTTTTTATTTATTTTCGAAGAGAAGCTCTCTGCTACTTGATAAACAATTAAAACCGTGTAAATATCTAATATCAATATTCTAAGGAGTCTCTATGTCCGTAAAAGCACTCGCAACGAAAGTTGCCGCATTGAAAGCAAAATCAGCCAAACTTACCGCTGATATCGCAGCTATTGAAAAAGCCGTCGCTATCGAAGTTAAAGCCGAAGAAAAAGCAAAAGTTCTCGCCGCAAAAAAACCGGTAGCGAAAAAAGCCCCCGCAAAAGCCAAGGCACCCGCCAAGGCCAAAGTCGCCAAAAAACCCGCAGCAAAAAAAGCCGCCCCTAAAAAAGCCGCAGCTAAGCCCGCAGCAAAACCCGCGGAAGCAAAAAAAGTTGCCCCCCTCATCACCAAACCGGTAACCGCACAATAATTTAAAGCCGCCAGTTTATTCCTGCTTTGAATCATCATGGCGGCTATTTTTTCCATCAATACAAAAAAAAACCTGGATAAGCATATTTCATTTACGTGGAAAAAGCACCGTTACGTTTATGGCCTATAAGTAGCGGTAAAGCCTGCAAGAAAATTACGAAGCATCTGATCCTGACAGACGCGATAATTGGAATGCTCTTTTTTGCGGAAAAAAGCGCTCAGTTCGGATTTACCGATTTCCATCCCGCCTTTTCTCAGTATCGCCAGAATGTCATCATCACGAAGAGAAAGCGCGATTCGAAGATACCAAAGGACATCGTTGCCCGTGAGCCGGTCCGCGCGCACGGGAGAAGGGGGATCAGAATCCTTTTGCCCGCGCAGGGAAATGATCAAACCGGAAAAAAAACAATGGGCAATCGCATCGGTACAGAGAACGAAATCCGCTTCATCGTCTTTCGTAAACATCGATTTAAGGCAAGCATCGTCGAGGACATGTCCCGTAAGGGCGAAAAGCTCGATTACTTTGGCGTCATTGAGGTCGAGGGCATAACGCACCCGGCGCAGGATATCATTAGTCAACATGGATCCATCATGCACATAACGGGGACTTATGTCACGTAATATCGTATACTATCAATATATATGAAATGTGGGCGGGCTTTTTTTGCGCTTTTCATCCTGATACAATTCCCCCAATCGCTTCAGGCAGAAGGAGTTGGCTGCGCCTTCGGCGAACTGCCGCGCAATTCGCCGTCAAACGGGCTTTCAATATATACGGAATTCAAAAACGATTCATATTCAGTTTTGCCAAAAGACAAAATGGACTGGGATGACCTGCGCAGTTACGGTTTTTTTTCGGGTATTTCCGTTAATCAATGGAGATTCGGGATCACCGCGGACGCGCTGATCCATCGGACGGAAAACGCCGCAGACGAAAAACGAATTGACGAACTGTACTTCACCGCAGACCGCACTCTTTTAAATTTTACGGAAGGCCCGATTTCGGGCGGACTGACCCTTGGCGCGGGCATTATCCAACTTGGAAATCTGCACAGCAGCTGGTTACAGGAGACAACCCATGCGATTTACGGGACTTTCCGCAAAATGCCAATGAATTACGAATCCATCGGGACGCCGTTGGCTTTTTCAGGATATATATCCAGCGGACTGAAATCTGCCCTGTTCGGGATTCCCGTTGAGATTACGGGATCGATTGAAGGATCTCACACCGGATTCCTGCGCGCACAAACGCTCATTGCGCTCGGTCTGCTTCCGGGCGATCCGCACTGGACAGTATATGCAGGAAATATTTATCCGGCTCATTATGATTCTTTCGGCACGGTCTTTGCGGCAGTGACAGATTCCGAGGCAGGTACTTACATCGGCACAACCTTTTGCGCCGGAAATCTTCGAACGGGTTTTGCGTATAATATCCAAACAGGCAGACCGGCGGGCTATGCCGCGTTACTGTATCCAAAAACCAAAACGTCTATTGCCGTAAAAACCGAAACATCGATGGAATTTCTTGTCGTTCCCCTTATTGCGGGCATTCGTATCAGGCAGATTTACCGGAATGCGCGTATTGCGTGGAGTCCCTGTCTTGGCGCGGAAAGCGGTCCGTCGGGATTTGACGTCGGAGGGGGAATACATTACAGACATTCATTGGTATATCTCGGAATGGACATGGCGTACTCGTTTTTCGATGAGCTTGATTTGTATATCCTTTCAGCGATTGGAACGAGAATCGACCAACAACGAACCTGCCTTGCCGATGCTTCAAAAATATTGAAGGAGGCGACATCGCAAGAAATCCTCGGAGAAGGCGGAATACGGCTGTTCATGCCGTCCTCGTTCGCAAGCAAACCCGAGTGGGGAATCGCTATCGCGGGCGGAATGGAATATTACACGACGATCAGGTACGGATTTTTCCCCTACTTCAGACTTGCGCTCGTCTCGAACTCGGGCCGACCGGTAATCGGGCAGTAATTATCAAAGCTGCTCGAAATGCCAAATCGAAACTTTGTCTGCGGGATTATCAGCAATAATCCTCTCGAACGCCTTTTTTGCCTCGGTCTTGCGATTTTCGGTAACGAGGGCAACGGCGGCCTCAAATTGCTTGTGCGAAGAAGCCTTTGATTGCCGGCTTTCTCCCGGATCCTGGTCAAAAACCTCAAAGACCCCGATCTTTTCTTCTTTACCCTTAAAATACGTCGTACCGATAAAGCGCGTCATAAACGCGTCAGAATCCTCAAGCCGGTTATAAACGTCACGGCTGATCAAAAGCAGGGAGCCTGTTTCCTTCGTCATATTTTCGAGGCGCGAGGCAAGATTCACGGAGTCGGCGATAACCGTCGTCTGCATCCGCTTCGCTTCTCCGATCGTTCCCATCATCATGGTTCCGCAATGGATTCCGGTCCCCGTAGCGATCGGGGGAAGGCTTTCTTTTTCGCGCTCAAGATTCAGCTTTCGAATTTCCAGAACCATATCCAGGGCGCAGCGCACCGCATCGTCGACCCGTCCCGGAAATATTGCCATGATGCCGTCGCCTACGTACTTGTCGATGAATCCGCCATGACGCCGGATAATGGGCGCGATGCGCGAAAGGTAATCATTCAGAAAATTAAAAGTTTGCTTGGGCGTCAAATGCTCCGAGATGGTCGTAAAACCGCGGATATCCGAAAACATGATGGTCATGTCTTTTTGTATCTGGTCGCCAAGCTCCACGTCGATGATGCTTTCCTTGGAGAGAAAGGTAAGAAACGCCTCGGGAACAAAACGTTCCATCGATCGGTTCAGCTTCAGGAGATGTTCCTGATAATTCTGTATCTTGTCCGCCATGCCGTTGAAGTTGTTTTTTAGGTCATCAAGTTCCTTGATTGAGGACTTGAGCTCCGCGCGCGATGCCATATCCGAATTACCGAAGCGCCGGACGGCGTCGGTAAGGGAAATGATAGGCGCGCTGATCCGCCATGCGAGCAAAAAAGAACCCAGCATGATGATAAGGAGAAGCCCCCCCGCGACGATGAAGGCAACAAGAAAAACAGAGGACATAAATGCCGAATAATTTTTATTCGATATATCGACGCCCAGAGATCCCAAAAAAACTCCTGTCTTATGGTCAAATATGGGAGCGAGTCCCATGAGAGAGTACGTTTTATAGTCGGGATCGAAAATAAAACGGTCTCCGACCTGCGGGGTCTTTTGGGTCAATGCAAGGATTGTCTTTTGCTGGTCATGGATGTCATATCCGAGGTTAAACCCCGAAATGGAATCGCTCGCCTTTCCCGTGCGGGATTCTTCCTCGCGAAGAGCGAGCACGTCGGCGTCGACGACAAACCGCGCGCGATCGGGACTGGAATCAGGGGCGAGGATATACACATAAAGAATCAGAGAAGGATTAGTACTGCGAATTTTATTGAGATAATTGGAAACGCTTGCATATTCAACCGTAGTCTCGACCTTGCGCGAGCCCTGATCGTCGAGCGCAGGATTTAGTTTCTCGATCAAAACGCCGAGATCCTGAGTATTCACCCCTTCGGCTCCGAGAATTGCGGTCGCCTTGAGGCGATCCGATATCTCTGCAAATAATCGCGACTCCAGGGTTATATATAAACTTGAAAATATTATCGCCAATACTATCAAACTTGAAACAACCAGAATTGTCCCGATATATATCCTGTATTTTATGCCTGCCATCATCTTTCCTTTCATATACATAGTGATGGGAAAAATCCATTTTGTCAAACACTTGCGAAACGGGAGCGAAACTGATATATCTTGAATAATGATAAAAGTGTGTTTGATTACTATCTTTTTTTCTCTTTGCCTATATTCAACGCTTTACGGCGAACCAAATACAATGCCTGTCGGCGAAACGGGAAAAACAGAAACAAACGACGCGCTTCATTTCAGGATTGAGATGAAAAACGACTCCACGGCATCTCTCTCCGACAGTGACTGGGATGATCTTCGTTCCTTTGGGATGTATTACGGAATTTCATGGAAAAAATGGGCGTTTGAATTCACGCAGGATGGACTTACAAACAGGGGAACAAACTCGGCAGACAGAGGCCGAATAGACGAGGCGTACGGGATGCTTTCCCGTAAACTTTTCCAATTTTCGGGAAAGCACATAACAAGCGGCTTTACGGCCGGAGCCGGGATGCTTGCACTCGGGAATAGTTATGGATATGAGATACAGAAATCGTACCATGCGATGATCCTTAACAAACGGCCGATTCCCGACGTTTACGACACTATTGAAAAAAACGTTTTTTGCATCGCCTATGGGCGCACGCAGCTTACGGCGCATTTCCCCGTTCTTCCGCTGCAATTTTCCGCGTCACTCGAAAAAGGAATCCCGGATTTTTACCGCGTTCAGACTTTTGCCGAAACCGGAAATATCGAAGGCTTGTTTGGATTGTCAATGTTTATCGGGTATGTTTATGCCGGTGATTATGACGGGTTAGGAACCACTTTTATCAATACCGTAAATTCCGAAAACGGCGTAATCATTGGCGCGCGTTTCGACGCGGGGATACTTGAAACGGGAATATCATATGACGCCACGACCTCGCGGCAGGCAGGCTATCTGGCAATCAGCTTTCCGGCCGACAAAGCAACAGCGAAACCCTCACAAAAAGGAATCATCAGTTCGATAGATTTTAATGTCTATCTTTTCAACCCGTCAGTCCGTGTCAAAGCGGCAATACCGGGAATACACCTGCCGCTTTATTTTTCGGTTAACCCCGTCATCGGCGTTGATTCGGGAACATTTCAGCCAACAAGCGTGCAAGCAAATGAAACGCTCAATTACCGGTTTCAGGAATGCTATGGCGGCGTTGATCTTTCAAGAAGTTTCACTTCATGGCTTGACTTGTATGCGATGGGTGCGCTCGGTATCCGTCAGGAGCAAAAAAGGACGAGACTTCTCGAGAAATCGCAGATTCTCGGCCAGATAACCGAACCGCTTTTCCTTGCCGAGGGCGGAATGCGCCTGTTTCTTCCAACTTCCCCCCGTACCGATATCCGCTGGGGGCTCGATGCGGGCGGCGGTATCTGGTACTCAGACACTTACGATTCCGACATCCGCCCGTACGCGCAAGCGAGGCTTATCGCAATGAACGGATGGAAGCAGTCCAGGCGGCATAAGTGAACGGGCGCGCCGGCGAAGAGAGTGCCATCGAAGAGCTCGCTGTTTTTTTTTCCGGTCTGATCGCTGAAATAAAATTCCTTTATCCCGGCGGTCATTTTCCCGATAAAAACGCCATTCTCGTTCACTCGGCGCTTTCATCTTTCGGCATCGTTCCGGGGGCAGAACGATCCGTGACGGAAGCCCTCGTCCGCTCCTGCGAGCGCGAGGGCCTAACCCTGGTAATGCCGGCTCACGGCGGAAATAACCGCACGGGAAAAGACTGCCTTGCGATGGGAAGAATACCGGAATATTTCAGGCGAAGGCGCGGGACCAAACGATCAGCGCACCCGGACCTTTCGTTTTGCGCGAGAGGGCCTTGCGCGAGAAAGATTCTCCGCAGCCATCGCGCACGGACGGGAGTCGGAATGGAATCGCCCGCGGGAACGCTCTACCGGACGGACGCGATTGTCCTCATGCTGGGAACGGGATATGAGTCGTGCACGGTCATGCATTTGGCCGAATATGCCGAAGCCGAAAGGATGCGCGCGGAAAACATGGTTCCCGACACGGTTACGTGCTGGAGCAAGGGAAAGTCATGGGAAGAACCGGCATTTCGCGCCGAACGATTTCCGGCGCTCGGCGAGGCATTTGAAAAAGAAAATCCGGAACATATCGTCATCCGCCCGCTGCCCGACATTAGCTCGCAGAAAGGACCGGCACGATACGGGCGCGCAAAGGCGATGCGCATTCGGGACCTCGTTGATTTTTCCATAGACAGATACCGCTATTTGAGGTAACTTTACCCCGTATGTTGCGATTTTTAAAACGTATTTTTAGCGCGCGAAATGCACCGATCGTCGATCCGGATATTTCTCCGGAAGAATTCTGGCAAACCGATTTCAGCAAACCCGCACGATCCCGTTTTCTTGACGAAACGGGCGACTCGTATTCAGCGCGAATTTCCCAAGCAGGGCTCACCCTCGCCTTTGAAAAAAAGAACGTGTATGCGTGGACTATCAACCCGATTTACCAATACAAGGATTTTATACTCGAGGCACTGCTGAAATTTCCGGAAAGCAAAAACTCGCGAACCGGAGCCCTCACTCCGGACGGATCGACGGCGACGCTCTCATGCGCGGGTTCCATGTCCGCGGGCTTTCTTTTTCGATATCAGGGCGAATCGACTTTCTACGGCGTGCTGCTCTCGGACGAAGGCCTTATCCGCATGGACGCAGTGGTAAACGGAACGCCGATGCCCATACTCGGGTGGACGGAGATCCGCAAAACAGAAACAGGAGAGGCGTTCAAAGACGTGGAAGCGCCGCCGTACATTACAAATCCTTCCGTATATTCTTTGAGAATTATTTCTCAGGGGACAAGTTTCACGATCATCGTAAATGACGCGTGGATTGCCGAATGCGCGGATGACACCATTCAGTCTTCCGGGCGAGTTGCCTTTGCCGGACAAAACTGGGCAAAAGCGGATAAAACCGAGGCAATATTGAAAGCCATCGCGATCGATTCGCGTCCCGTGGAAATTGAAACGATCCAGACGCGATGGAACCAGTACATAAAGATACCGCCCGAGGCGCATATAAATCTCGCCAGAACCTGGTTCGCAATGGGACGATACGTCCCCGCGATTCTTGAGCTCAAACGCGCATGGAAAGGACGAAAACCGGGAACGGAAGAATTACTTCTGTCAGGGCAGGCATATCTCGCGCAACGGCTGCTTCCGGAAGCGGAAGAACAGGTGCGAAAGGCGCTCTCGATAGAAGCGAATAACGAACAGGCCGCGGCAGACCTTGGCGGGATACTGTACCTGCAGAACCGGTTTATTGAACTTGAGGATTTACTGAACACGCTTTCAAGGGAATCGATCGAGCAATCCGCGTTCATCGCCAACCTTGAGGGACATTTGCTCAACTGGAAAGGCCGCCATGAGGACGCCGCAAAAGCATATCACCGGGCGAGTTTGCTGCAAAAGAACCAGGGATTATTTTTCCTGCACGAGGGCAACGAATGGAAAGCCGCCGGAAAATCGGAAGAAGCGACCGTTGCCTGGCTCGAAGCCGCACGGCTTTTTCTTGGCGACGAATCCTATGACGATCTTGCCGAGGTTATACGCCTTCTCGAAGAGGCCTCACCCGGTGATCCGCGAGCGGCGGGAATCACGGGTAAATACCTTTATGCGACGGACAGACCGGAGGAAGCGCTCGAAAAACTGGAAACTGCGATTCGCGCAGACGCTCCCGATTCTTCGGTCTGGTATATTTACGGAATGCTGATCGCGTCGAAATCTTTGTCGCAATCGATAACGGCGCTCAGAAAGGCCGTAGAACTCGAAAGCGCTTACGGCCCATATCATTTCAGGCTCGCCGAAACTCTTTTTTTCGCGGGCGAAGACTGCGACTCGGAACTGGAAAAGGCGATCGCGGCGGACGGAGACAATGGATGGGCGTATAATCTCGCGGCCTTGAAAGCCCTCGGAGAAAACAACCTCGACGCCGCAAAAGCCCATATCCTCGAAGCGCGCAAAAAACTTCCCGACGAAATATCGGTACTGATAAACTTCGCCGAAATATGCAGGCGAACCGGAGTCCTCGACGAAGCGCTTCCGCTCCTTGATACCGATAATCCCGACGCGCTCCGCGCCGGGGCGAATCTGCTTGTCGAAGACCGGCGCTTTGAGGAAGCAGAGGCATGGTACATCAAGTCGCTGAGATATCGCCCTTTTGACGCCGGGACGCTGACGGACCGCGCGGCAAACTGCCTCGAGCTCGACATGCTCAACGAGGCCGACGATCTTTTGGGGCGCGCGCTTGATATCGAAACCTCTCCGCGCATCTATCAGCTTATAAGCTACCTCGCAGGAAGGAAAGGCGAGTTCGCCCGCTCGGAAGTCGCGCTTCAGCAAGGTCTTTCCGAATTTCCGGATAATCCCGACCTCCTGTACGAATTGAGCGGCGTGTATCTCGCGACAAAACGGCCGAAAAAGGCCGCAGAAATAGCGGTACGCCTCAGAAACGCGGAGGATTCGGAGCGTTCCGATCTTCTCGACGAAGAAATTTCGGAAACTAACACAAACAAGATTGATTGCTTTTCATGCGGCCGGGTTTGGTGCGTGCCGAAGGATATACCGGCGCAGGGCTCCCTGCATCTGACGGCCCAGCCCCCGGACGAGCTTCCCGCAGGAACATGCCCGGAATGCATGAAAACATATTGCATTGGATGCGCGAAAGAAGCGCTCGGGGAAGACGGACGATTCAGATGCAAGACATGCGGGGCAAAGCTTAAGCTGATAGACCAGAACGCAATCTATATCCTGAGCAAATGGCAGGAAACGCAGGACTGACATTGAGCGCGCGGAAGCGGACCCGCAGGACGAAGGACAAAAAAAAGGATCGGGCAACAATCGCCCGATCTTTTTTTTTCTTACGGTTTCATGCTGACTTGCCAGGTAGCGTCAAGCTGATCCCGGGCGTTCTCGAGGGACTCGATCGCCTTTTGAAGCTGGTATTTTGCCGACAGCAGGTTGCCGTTAGCCAAATCAAGATCCGCCTGCGATGCCTCGCCCTTTTGCAACTGCAAATCCGTTTCGGTATACGACAGCTCGGACGACTCCACGAAACGGTTTGCATTCTCGTAATTCGTCTGGGCTTTTACCACCGCATTCTGCTGGTTCAGCCAGGCGGTCCGCACGGAACGTTCGGTATTCGCATAGGACCTTTCCTGCATCGCAAGGTTTTCCGACGCGGTCGAACTTGCTTTTTGGAATATCAGATCGGGAGAAAATGAAACCTTCGCGGTTACCGACCAGTCAAGCGTATTCGAAACGTCCGCCCCTACCGAAAGATCGGGAAGAGTCGTGCTCGAATTTTTCGATTGCTTCGCGGCGTCAAGATTCGCCTTTGCGTTTACCATATCCGCGGACGATTCGACCCAAAGGTTTTCATCGACAAGCGTTCGTCCGTCGACGATAGTCAGGGCGTCAAAATCGGTCAGGGCCGATTCTGCCAGGCCGGTGCGGAGCGAAAGGTTCTGGATCGCAGTTGACAGATTTGTCTGAGCCGTATCCAGATCGCTCTGGGCGCTTATCAGCGTCGAGTAGATGGTTATTTCCTTCGATGACCGTTCCTTGCCAAGTTCGACCAAATACTGAATGCGCGACAGATCGTTCTTGGAGGTTTGCACGACCGCCTGCCGCCAGGCAACTTCGGTCTGCGCCGTCAAAACGGCGCGATATTCTTTTCTCGCGGAAAGAAGCGTATTGCGGATTGCGCTCTGGGCGTCTACAAGAGCCTTGTTCCACGCCGCTTCCGCAGACGTGTCGACTTTGGCGAACGGAATCAGGCTTAATGAAACCGAACCGGAAGTCGTGCTCGCATCCGTCGTGCCGGTAACACCGAGCGAAAGCCATTTGGCCAGCGGAATGGCGAGATTCGCGGATACCGATTTTTTGAGCGCGTTCGCGGAGCTGCTGCTCGTGCTACTCGCCGAATTTCCCGAAGAACCGCCGGCTGCCGTCGACGAACCCGTTGAGGATGCCGTGGCGGCTTTCTGGCTCAACGACCCCGAGAAAGAAAGATTCGTGCCAAACAACGAAGCCGATTTGAACAAATTGTTCTTGGCGATCTCAAGCTTGCTCCTTGAATCTGCCAGGGTCGAGTCATGGGCGAGAGCTTCGTTCATGACGCCATCGAGACTGATTGCGGAAAGGGGCATCAGGGCACAGGATAGCAGGCTCAGGGCCACCGCTACTTTTTGCGCCGTGGATAACAATGTCTTTTTCATGTTACGACTCCTGTAATACCTTTATTCCTTTAACCCGCTTACGATGGAGGATGCGGCGGCTTTGGCCGCAGGAAGCAAGCTGAACACAAAGGCGAGAGAAAGCGCCGCGATTGGCGCAAGCAATGTCCTGATTTCGAAGATTCTCGAAGTCAGGTCAGTCGATCCGATTCCGAGCGCCGTAAGGTAGGGCACAAGGATTTCCCGCATCGGCACCGAAAGGGACGTGGCGAGAAGTAGACCGATGATTCCGCCGGCGCCGGCCAAAGCCATGCTTCGGAGGCACAATTCAAACGTACCGCGGGCAACGGTCATACCGATTGCCCTCTTCACGGCCATCTCCTTCGCGCGGTCAGCCGCATCGACGAGAAGACCCGAAACTATCCCAAACGCCGCGATTATCAGAATAAGGAAACCCAAGCCGGAAGTGACCAAAGAAAGATCATTAAGCGATTGTCTCGCTTTTTCGATCGTCGACACGCCGGGGCTGTCGGGAGATCCTTCCCAGG
>Ga0302293_10001651_pt1 | contig 10886 bp, 11 predicted proteins | sample III_Fen_N2_2_FD_198758 | JGI IMG/M metagenome (GOLD analysis project Ga0302293, IMG submission 198758) | Peat permafrost microbial communities from Stordalen Mire near Abisko, Sweden - III_Fen_N2_2 | ecosystem: Environmental > Terrestrial > Soil > Wetlands > Permafrost | place: Sweden: Abisko... | reverse complement strand
TGCTACAGGTGGTTGGTAATACCTGAAATCAGTCATTTCGGCGGGTTCAGCCGACAAAACAGATTTGGCACGGATTTTGAATTCAACAGTACTATACATTTAAAATAATTTGTAATCAATGAAAAAAGGTACCATCATCGGCCTCTCTATCGCAGGCCTTATCGTAATCATTTTCTTATGGGGAAACGGTCTTTACAACAGTATGGTAACGTCCGATGAAGTTGTTTCAAAGTCTTGGGCCAATGTGGAAAGCCAATACCAACGTCGTTCCGACCTGATTCCAAATTTGGTTGCCACCGTTAAAGGGTATGCAACGCACGAAAACAAAACCTTGACGGAAGTGGTGGAAGCCCGTGCCAAAGCGACACAGGTAACAGTTGATCCTACAAACATCACACCGGAGAAACTGGCTGAATATCAGGCCGCCCAATCACAGGTAGGTTCTGCCATCGGGCGTCTTTTAGTTAGTGTGGAAGCGTATCCCGACTTAAAAGCCAATCAGAACTTCAAGGAACTGCAGGCTCAATTGGAAGGCACCGAAAATCGCATTTCTGTGGAACGTCAGCGCTTCAACGACGATGTTATGGCTTATAATGTGTTGATTCGTAGATTTCCATCAAACATCGTTGCCGGCATCACTGGTTTTGAAAAGAAAGCCAATTTCAAGGCGGATGCAGGAACTGAAAAAGCTCCTGAAGTAAAATTCTAACATAACCGGGGATTTCCTCCTTTGACGTTTTTTTGCGATATTTGCAGCCTAATTAAAAAACTGATTCATGTTTTCTGGAATAGTTGAAGAAGCAGCCGTGGTAACCGGTTTGGAAAGGGAGGGTGGAAATCTGCACCTTAAAATGAAATGCAGTTTTACCGACGAACTCAAAATTGACCAAAGTGTTGCACACAATGGTGTTTGTTTGACCGTTGTCAAATTGGAAGGCGATGAATATACTGTCACAGCCATTCAGGAAACATTGGACAAAACAAACCTTGGCCTGCTGAAAATCGGCGATAAGGTGAATCTGGAGCGTAGCATGATGATGAATGGCCGCTTGGACGGACATATTGTCCAGGGTCATGTGGATCAAACCGCAACCTGTGTCAGTGTGGATGAAACCGACGGAAGCTGGCGCTATCGCTTTGAATACCCACTCAATGCAAAGAAGGCTGTCGAAGGCTATATGACCGTGGAGAAGGGTTCAGTCACCGTCAACGGCGTCAGCCTGACTGTTTGCAACTCCGGTGACAACAGCTTTGAAGTGTCCATCATACCCTACACGCACGAACACACGAATTTCCATCAGATCCAGGCTGGTTCGGAGGTCAACCTGGAGTTTGACATCATCGGCAAATATTTGAGCCGTATGATGCATTTCTCCCAACTTTGACATGAGCAGGATTCTCGCCATCGATTATGGAAGAAAACGCACCGGATTGGCAGTGACCGATACCTTGCAATTGATTCCAGGAGGTTTGACGACAGTTTCCAGCCACGAATTGTTGAGGTTTTTGGAAGACTATTTTAAGAAGGAACCGGTGGAACGCATCGTGGTCGGCCTTCCAAAACAAATGAACAACCAGCCTTCGGAATCAATGAAGTACATTGAACCGTTTGTTCGGTCGTTAAAAAAGAAATGGCCGGAAATGCCGGTTGAATATTATGACGAACGCTTTACTTCCGTATTGGCACACCAGACCATGTTGGAAGCAGGCCTCAAAAAAAAGGATAGGCAGAATAAGGCTTTAGTTGACGAAATCAGCGCTGTCATCATTCTGCAATCCTATTTGGAATCAAAAAAATAAAGTATGCAATTGCCCATTTACCTGTATGGTCAGCAGGCGCTTAGAAAAGCAACGACCGACATTTCCGCCGAATATCCAGGATTGCTGGAACTGATCGCCAATATGTATGAAACCATGACCAAGGCAGACGGAGTAGGATTGGCCGCACCACAGGTCGGACTGTCCATTCGACTGTTTGTCATAGACTTGTCTGCATTGGGTGAAGATGATGAACAATATAGGGATTATAGAAAAACGTTCATCAATCCCGAAATTTTGGAATTTTCGGAAGAAACTTGTTCCTACGAAGAAGGTTGTCTGAGTTTGCCGGATATTCACGAGAATGTGATCCGAAGCACCGATATAAAAATACGCTATTGCGACGAGAAGTTCGTGGAACACGTGGATACTTTCAATGAATTTGCCGCCAGGGTCATCCAACACGAATACGACCATCTGGAAGGTAAGGTTTTCACGGACAGGATTGCAGCCATTCGTCGTCAACTCATCAAATCCAAACTGACCAATATACTGAAGGGAAAGTCGAAACCCTTCTATAAAGTGAAAAGTCTTTAAAATCGGCTCTATTCACCGAAATTGCTTGATTCTTTACGGAAAGCCAGTATCTTTGAATCTATTAATTCAAGGATACGGGCTTTTTTTATCAGCATGAAACGAATTGTATTTTCCCTTACTTTTTTTATGATTTCCCTGCTATCGATGCAGGCGCAAATCAATACCGACCACATGATGACGATTGGTCGGAATGCGCTTTATTTCGAGGATTATGTACTCTCCATCCAATATTTCAATCAAGTAATCAAAGCGAAACCCTATTTGGCGGAACCCTATTTTTTCAGAGGGGTGGCAAAACTCTATTTAGAAGATTATGCCGGAGCGGAAGACGATTGCTCCAAATCATTGGAACGGAATGAATTCATTGTAAAAGCATACATTTGCAGGAGTTTTGCCCGCATGAAACTGGGTGATAACGATGGAGCAGTAAGCGATTGCAACAAAGGATTGGAATTTGACATTGAAAACAAAGCGCTTCTGTATCATAAGGGATTTGCATTGGTTGCTGCCAAGAAGTGGGCAGAAGCCGACATTTGCCTGAACGAAATGATCCGACGGTTTCCAAACGATGTAGACGCCTATATGTTCAAGGGGCAAATGAATGTGGAAAGGGGCGATACCTTGACGGCTATTGAAGATTTTAGCCGTACCATCGCCATTGACAAATATTATGCACCGGGATGGGCATCAAGAGGCTGGGTTTCGTTGATGAAAGACAAGTACAGCAATGCGTTAGCCGATTTTAACGAGGCCATCCGGCTTAAATCCGATGATCCGACTTATTTCATGAACCGTGCCTTGGCGCGTTATAATTTGAATGACCTCCGAGGTACGATGGAGGATTTCGACAAGAGCATCAGTTTGGACCCGAATTCCAAACTCAGTTACCTGAACCGTGCAATCATGCGTACCAATGTGGGTGACCTGAATCGTGCGCTTGAAGACTTCGACAAAGCCCTACTCCTTGATCCTGAGGATTATCAGGCCATCTACAACCGTGGTTTGGTTCGTAAGGATTTGGGTAACAACAAGGATGCCATCGCAGATTTCACCACCATCCTCAACAAGTACCCGAAATTCGTACCTGCCTATTATCAACGCTCCGAATTAAAAAAACGTTTGGGTGACGCAAAAGGTGCTGACAGAGATTATTTTGCAGCTTGGAACATTGAGGAAAAAGCAAAAGCCGACAAGGCTGCTGGGAAAAAGGCTAAGAAAACCACTGAAGCAGCCGATTCCACCAAGGAGATGTTTGACATCAACAAGTACAACCGTATGATAGCCGGGGTGACGCTCGACAAGGATAAAGATCAATACCAGAACCCGATGCGGGGTAGAGTTCAGGATAAGATGGCTGAAATTGAATTGGAACCGTTGTTTAGCCTGACCTATTATGAGAAGTTAAAACCGGGGCCGGTCCGTCGCATTCTGGACCTAAGCAAATATTTGCCTGATGGTTCAGTCGCATCTATAAAGAATCTAGGTAACTTATTGATATCCAATAGTGAGCAAGCATTGACCACCGAACAGGCAGAAGCTCATTTCACTTCCTTGGACGAATATTCTCAACGTATTGGTCAAGCACCGGACGATGCAAACTTGTTTTTTGCCAGAGGTCTGGATTTTGCTTTGGTACAGGATATCAACAATGCCATGCAGGATTTGGATCGTGCAATCGTACTCAATAACAAAATGGTATTGGCCTATTTTGAACGAGCAATCTTGCGTTACCGGAAGATGAACGTCGATTATGCCAATAAGCAATCGGAAGATGAAGCAGCGGCTAGTAATCTTCAGCGAAGAAGTGATGCATCAAAGAACACGAATTCCGATGTTTCACCCAAGACCGGAAGTTTCAGTTTGGGTGAAAAAGCGTTCGGAAATGATTTTGAATTTGTGTTGCGTGACCTAGATAAAGTGGTGACCATAGAACCCAATTTCATCTATGCGTATTACAATAGGGGCAATATCCGCTGCCTGCAACGCGATTACCGCAATGCATTGATTGACTATTCCAAAGCACTGGATATCAATCCGGATTTTGCTGAAGCTTGGTTCAATAGGGGGATAACACAAATTTACCTGGGGGATCGTGAACATGGATTAGCCGATCTTCGAATGGCCGGTCAGTTGGGTTTGTACAAAGCCTACAGCATCATCAAACGACTTGGGGATTAGTCATTTCAAGTGTCTGGTATAGCAAAAAATCACCTGTCCCTGAGAATAGGTTTCTGCAAAATGCATTCCTTTGGTAGTCAAAGCCTTTATGACAACTTCTGCTTCTGATTGACTTTCAAGGTTATAAACTAGGTATTGTTTTTCTTTTTGCTCGATGGGGAATAGGCAATCCATTATTTTCTGCCCGTTGTTTGAAAAGCCGAAATAGCAGTCTCCCATGCTTTGACTATAGTATTCCATGGATTTCAGAATGCGATTGACGACCTCTCCGGATTTTAATAAAGGGGTGTTTTTAGCCTGAGAAATCTTAATATTAGCTGGTTTGGTTGAATTTAAAGGCCACATGCCCCCTAAAAGTGGGTACGAATTATTCCTGTTCATGCTTGCGAATCCATCTGGCCAGATCTGGCTCAGCATACCGTATACATTGAATTTGAATGCGATACCCTTTTGATTCATACAATGGATGGTTGGATTTTCGATTGGTTCCAAATTGGGAAGCGTCCAGGTGAGTTGGTTTTTGATTCCCGAGTTGAACAATTGTTGTTTGAAACCCGGATGAACCTGCATGGTAAAGTAAACTGTAAAGTTATCCCGATAAAAAAACAATTGCTTGAATTCAGAAGTGGATAATGGTAGACGCATGGTTGCCAAGTAATAATTGTCCAAAGAAAAGGCAGCATCCATAATTTCTGTTTCTGCCTTGTAATCCGACCGCAAGAAATGGCAATTGCCAGTAAGTACAAATCGGAACTTTTCGAACAACAGTCCAGCCGACTGGTATTTCTCCCAAACCTGCAATAGCTTGTAAACCACGGTTTCCTGAGCATCGGCTATTTGCTGAATGCTTTTTGTCTTTAACTCCTGAACCATTTGATCCAGTACAGGATCGCAATTCCAATGAATACCAGAGGGTAGGTTTTCATTTACATAAACCACACTGTTTTGAATGCCTTTCAGGAAAGCTTTTGGCGTCATATTGGTGAAATCGGGTTCATCGTACTTGAAAAACGCATTGGCATCTCTGGTGTCAAACTTAGCCAAACCAGAGGCATTGCACAAGTAACGGCAGACGATGTCGGGTAGGTTCAGCCACACGACAACATTTCCGGATTGTTCTGATTTTTCCAACCATGCAGGAAAAACATGTGTTTCAATAGTTGATGCATCCAACGATTGTTTGTTCAGGGAATCGTATTCAGCCTTAAAAATCTCTGGATTCTGAAACGCTTTTCTGATTTGAGGAAACATGCTTTTTTGAACGTTGAAAAGTGAATCCATCCTAACAGACTCCCATTCGCTCAAGGCTCTTTCTTCAATGGATTCAAAGGGGTCGGTTTCGGTTTCATTTTTCTTGAATGTATAAATTTCATCACCATCCGTGCCGTTGTTTTCGTATTGATTACCCTTTAAAACAACGTTCCTGTTTTGCTCCTGAAAAAGGAAGGCAGAGGCTGAATTGTTGTGAATAAGGCATTTGCTAAGTTCAAGGTTGCTGACGGATTGTACAAACAGACCAGTGACACCATTGTTTTCAAGGTCTGCATTATAAATCTTAATGTTCTGAGATTGAAACAGGTAAAAACCGGAACCGAAACTTTTTGTTTCTTCAGAAATTTGGTGTTTGAATGTTCCGTTATACAGATGAATGCCAGTACAATTCTGAATTACAAAGATATCCTGAAATTGAGACGAGCAGGTGACCGTTGTTCCTTCCTCAAAAATAAGGGTTAGATATTTTCTACCCGTTAAGGTGACACTGTTGTCAGAAATGTAATCGTTTTTTTCAATGTACAAGGTATCGCCGTCATTGGTTTCATCCAATATCTTTTGCAAGATGGATTGGGCAGACAAGGTTGGAGGAAAAATGCAGGACAAAACCAGAAAAAGGACTGTGGTGGCTGTAGATTTTCTCATGACTTCAAATCTACAAAATTATTGAAATCGAAAGGCATTTATGCAATCTTTATTTCTAATGGATCAAAGTCTGGACATAATGCGTATTTTCGTATTTGAAAACCCTTAAAGCCCAAACCATGCGTAGCATTTCATTATCCATCTTTGTTTTTTTACTGTTCTGTTCCACTTTGGATGCTTTTTCAGCCAAGACCTTGCCTTATTGCATTGGTGCCGATGTATCCTGGGTTCAGCAACAGGAAGACAAAGGTCTGACATACAATGATAAAGGTGTAAAGAAGGATGTGCTGACCATTCTGTCGGATAATGGTTTCAATTGGATTCGTTTGCGGCTTTTTGTGGATCCTAAGGCAGCAAAAGGGTATTCCAAGGAAGGGTATTGCGATCTGGAACATACGCTGGCAATGGCAAAACGCATCAAAGCTTCGGGAATGAAATTCCTGCTCGATTTTCATTACAGCGATACCTGGGCCGATCCAGGCAAACAATTTACGCCTTCCTCTTGGGACAGTTTGAAGGATAAAGCGTTGGAAGGCAAGATTTTCAATTATACGAAGGAGGTTCTTATCCGTTTTAAGAAAGAAGGCGTTTCACCGGATATGGTTCAGATTGGCAATGAAATCAACCATGGTATGGTATGGCCTGGCGGAAAGACCGACAGCACCTTGGTTCCGCTTTCAAATTTACTTCGTCGGGCAAGTGAAGCGGTACGTGCCGTTGATCCTAAGACTAAAATCATGGTCCATATTGCACTTGGAGGGCAAAACAAGGAGTCGGTCTGGTTTCTGGATAGGATATTGAAAAATGGTGTGAAGTTCGATATTATCGGTGAGTCTTATTATCCCGAATACCATGGCACCCTGGACGATTTAAAGAGTAATCTGACGGATTTGATTGCCCGTTACCATAAACCCATCGTCGTGGTTGAATATCAGGTGTTCAGAAAGGAAGTCAACGAAATTGTACTGAATCTGCCTGATAATAAGGGTCTCGGCACCTTTATCTGGGAAGCGACTTCGCCACGTTGGGGCAATCTTTTTGACAAAGACGGTATGACCACCGAATTCATGAAATTGTATCCGGAGTTGGCTGATAAATTTAAAAAGAGGCGTTAGTTAATGCCAAAAATCAATGGAAAACCGATGACTACGATTAAGGTCCAAACCGCGTAAACGGGTAAATAGCGCGAAACGGTATCCTCCACTAGTTCAATGCCCTTCTTGTTAAAGGTTGACTTAAACAAACTGACGGCTATCCAAATCAAATGTACAAACAATAGGAGGTTGGATCCCAATACGGCAGTTCGGTTTGGTGTGAATCCGTATTCGCCCAACCGGTAGATGATGGCAGACAAAGCTACCGTATTGATGATTAATGCGACAAATGCCAATAGGGTGAGAATGACCTTGTTGAATTGTTGTTTTTGGATTTTTGAAGTTTCGGAAACGGAGAAAACAATAATTGCCATCACTCCCAAAAGCAAGATGTTGAATATCAGTAGGAAATCTCTGTCATTGAAGGGATCTTTTCCAGAAAAGGGAAGGCTGATCAAAAAAATAGTCAGCATCAAGAGTACCATCGGGCTAAAAATATTGGCGATGATGGGGGCAATTTTATTGGTTACCAGGGCATTGTTTTTAATGACGTACGTGGCGACAATGGGAATGGACACTGCACCACAAACAGCGATGGTTTCTCCGAATAGTTGATCAATATTGAATCCAATCAACTTAAACAATCCAATGGTGATGGCAGAAAAAAGGCCGCCTGCCATCGAAATGATGGCGGATAATACAACCAAGTCTCCGTTGTACCGAATGTAGTCCATCCGCTTTTTAACTTTACGAGTCATCCCAATGAAAATAATGCCGTAAACACACCACATGAGCAGAGCCATGTGCAAATAGACCAATATGACCGTGTTATTTTTGAGGCTTCCAGGTAAGAGGTTTAAATACACGGTTGGAATCAAAAATGCCAGAGCGGCCCACAGCCAGTAGATTTTTTTCTTAAAACCCTTTGTTAGCGAGACATAGAGTGATAAGCCAAAAAAACAGATGAAGAATCCGTTTTTAAGATAAAAATCGGAATCAGTTTGTTGAAGGGGTAAAATGGAAGGGAGTTTGATGAGCAACGATGTCACAATACAAGCGACCAGTAACATAATTAGGTTCTTGATAGTAGAATTTTGTTTTGCTTCCATTTTAAATTCGTTTTTACATTTTATTATAAATGAAGTTGGGAATTCTTCTAAGTATCCAGACCACAAATCCCCATCGCTTAGTTACATAAATGACCCGCTTTTCGTGCATCAATGCTTTGTACATTTGTTTGGCTGCTTTCTCAACAGAAGCAACCCAAAACAGTCCGTCACCTTTTGCCATATCGGTGTTGACGAAACCTGGGCGAATATCTGTGACAGTGATGGGTAGCATCAGTTTGCCAGCTTTTTGGCGAAGCGCCTGTAAGTAATTGATTTGATAGGCTTTGGTTGAACCGTATGAAGGAGCTTGACGCATTCCGCGAATGCCTGCGATGGAACTGATGGCTGCCAGATGGCCAAATCCTTGATTTCTGAAATAATTGAAAGCCCAGTCAGCAATGGCGGTGAATCCGGTCACATTGGTGTCGATGGTTCGTTTTTCGGGCTCAAAATCCAGGTTGTCGTTTAATTCTCCGGTTCCTGAACTGATGATCAGCAAATCCAGACCTCCAAGTTCAATGACCAATTCGTTTAACTCCAAAATAGATAGGGTAGTGTCCGTGACGTCGAATATTTTGATGAAAAAGGACTCCGGTTGTGCTTGTTTCAATGCAACCAATAGGGCTTTACGTCGACCGGTAACGCCGACCAAATAACCATTTTTAGCCAACAAACGTGCAAGTTCTTTTCCAATGCCGGAAGTGGCTCCGACGACTATGGCTTTCTTCATGGTGTCAAAACGTAATTTTATGTGTTCAATTGCTTTATTAACAAACTTTTATACTGAATTCAGAATTCAATGAAAAAAGCGATGAATGCCAAAATGATTAAAACAATTCCAGTGATACCTTTTTCGTGATGTTCTAGGAAATGGGAATTCAAGCGGTTCATGCCTTTCATCCCTAAAAACACCAAGGAAAACATGACCAAGAGTGTGATGAGTAAATAGACCGTGGAAACAATCAGAATGCCGGTCCAGCCAATTGTCGAGGCTTGAAAATAGTAGGCTTCAATTTCAATACAAGGTGTCAGGAACATGGCAATGCTCAACGATGTAATGACGGCAATCTTTGTTTTTTTTCGGTCGCGATCTTTCAGTTCAAAGTGATGGTGGTGATGGTGTCCTGTTCTGATGTCCATTAGGAAATAGGTGACCCCTATAACCAACAAAATGGCGGGGGCAGCGACTTTGGTCAGGTGACCATAGTTTTCAGACAATTCTATGCCTGCAAATCCGACAATGATCCCGATAATGATGGTGCTGATGGTGTGGGAGAATCCCGTAATGAAGGTTGCGAAAAGCGTTTCACGCGTGTTCCAACGTTCGGTTTTGGATAAGGCAATCAATGGAATCCAATGATTTGGAATAAAAGCGTGAATGACGCTTAGAAACAAGCTACCCAGGAATATTTGCCACATAATGGACTATTTTTTGCAAAGATAGGGTAATTGGTCCTAAAACAGACAAAGGCCCCGCATAACTGCTGAGCCTTTGCTGTTTGGGAAGAAGCCGTATCAATGAGATGTGTGAAAACTCCGGTCGACAAGATTTGAGTGCCAGGTTTCCTTTTGTAATCCGTTGCGCCTACGCGACCTTTTCAGGTTTACGGCCCGCCATTGGAATATCTGAGCGTGTCTCGGTGTTCGTTATATAATTGATGAGTCTACCAATCAATGTTGACACGACTTCTATATGACAAATATATAGAAACATCCCATAAATAGCAACTTTTAGGTCCTTTTATTGCAAAAAGAAAGCCCCGAATTTCTTCGAGGCTTCCGATGCTGAATAAGAGCTTTTTATGCGTTATTTTTGGCTTGCTGAACGATGGCTTTGAAGGCCTGTGGTTCGTTCATGGCCAAATCGGCCAATACTTTGCGGTTGATTTCGATACCGGCTTTGTGCAGGGCACCCATCAAACGGCTGTAAGACATTCCTTCCAAGCGTGCACCAGCGTTGATACGTTGAATCCACAAAGCGCGGAATTCGCGTTTTTTGGTTTTACGGTCGCGGTAGGCATATTGTTGACCTTTTTCCCAAGTGTTCTTGGCAACAGTCCAGACATTCTTTCTGGAACCGAAATATCCCCTGGTCAGGGATAAGATTTTTTTTCTACGTGCTCTGGAGGCAACGTGGTTGACTGATCTAGGCATTTTGTTTCTTTTTTTTGAATGTTAGCGTCATGCTTCTCAGATGAACTTTTGAGCTAATGCATTCGGTTAAAAATGTTGT
>Ga0302293_10001644_pt1 | contig 10895 bp, 9 predicted proteins | sample III_Fen_N2_2_FD_198758 | JGI IMG/M metagenome (GOLD analysis project Ga0302293, IMG submission 198758) | Peat permafrost microbial communities from Stordalen Mire near Abisko, Sweden - III_Fen_N2_2 | ecosystem: Environmental > Terrestrial > Soil > Wetlands > Permafrost | place: Sweden: Abisko... | reverse complement strand
ACGGGTTATTTTAACCCATCTTGTTTCCAGATAAGAATAAGCCGGTAAAATAATTCCTGTGGCTATAATAATTAATAGGAGTTTGGTTCTTTTCTTAAGTTTCATGTGTAAATAATTGTTTTTTAAAGGTCACATGGAACTCGCATGTCAGATTTTCATCTACTTTGGGGAACGCCTGCGTTCATGCTCGTTTCATTTGTTGTTTTAAATTGGGAATAAAATTACTGTAATAACGCCGGAAGCTTTCATATAGTTTTATTCTGTCCTCTTTTCCATTGGTGCTATATTAAGTAAGAAAATACTGTATGGTGGTACCTGATCTTCTAATTAAAATTAATGATTATCTTTGTTTCTCCTAAAATAATTATATTTGAAGGATTCAATCATAAAATGTAGGATAAAGAATCTGTTTATCTTGCTAAAATAAAGAACAAATATACGTATAACAATTTAATATATCATGTTAAAAAAACTCCTTTTGTCCGCCGTGTTTATTGGCTCTTTAGTTCAGGCTCAACAAACATATAAATCACCATTAACTTCCGCCATTAAAGAATCAGATTTAAAAAAAGATTTGTATGCAATGGCTGACAACCACTTCCGGGGTCGTGAAGCCGGAACTTTGGATGAATTGAAAGCGGCAGTATGGCTTGCAGATGAAGCTAAAAAGGCGGGCATGCAACCCGCAGGTGATGATGGCACTTTTTTTCAGTTTTTTCATTTAATTCGCCATCGACCATCGGATAGAAGTACCATAAGCATTAACGGAAAAGGATTGGCTTTGTGGTCGGATGTGCTCATTGCACAACCGAACGAAGCAATTGTAGATGCTCCTATCGTATTTATTGATAAAGGCAGAGTGGAAGATTTGGAAAAAGCAGACCTTAAAGGAAAAGCAGTAGCCATTATGGCCTCCGACGAAGGTTTGAATCTCAATATGTCGTTACCCGAACGACGTTATCCGGTTTTTGTTCGCAATAAATTTTATGAGAAGCTGACAGCCAAAGGAGCAGTGGCTATTATTTTTATAGCAGATAAATTAGGTGAAGAGTCCTGGCCGGCAGTAGTTCCTCAAATGACAAGAGGTCTTTATGATATTGCAGGAGGAATTAATGAAAAAATATCTCCTAAAGCTCCGGTTATATGGGTTCATGAAAAAGAACTTGATGCATTGAAGAAAGCAGGAAGTAGATTGACAACGAATATTATAACCGAAACTTTCTGTTATCCTTCGGTCAATGTAATTGGAAAAATTGTTGGTACTGATTCCAAACTAAACAAAGAATACGTGCTTATCAGTGGTCATCACGACCATGAAGGTATCCGACAAAAATACGGTGAGGATTCAATTTATAACGGAGCTGACGATAATGCAAGTGTTTGCGTTGCTATGCTTGCTATGGCTCGTGCTTATAAAATACAACCTGCCAAACGCTCCCTGTTGTTTGTTTTTCATGGCTCTGAAGAACGGGGTTTGCTTGGTTCAAAATATCATGCTGCTCATCCTGTTGTTGATAAGTCTTCCATCATTGCTGTTCTCAACGGAGATATGATAGGTCGAAACGATGTAAATGAAGCAACCATATTAGGGGCTAATGATCCGCATAAAAATTCGGATGATTTGGTAGAGATAACGCTGAGAGCTAATGAAGAAGGCCCGAAGTTCAGATTGAATAAAGACTGGGATAAACCGGAACATGTGGAGTACTTCTATTTTCGAAGCGACCATCTGCCTTACGCTAAAACAGGAATTCCGGCCATCTTTTTTACCAGCATGCTTCACAGTCAGTATCACACACCAATGGATAAACCGGAAAACATCAATTACTTAAAATTAAAAAAGATGACCGACTGGATATATCGTACCAGCTGGATTTTGGCGAATGAGAAAGAAAGACCTGCTTTAGTCACAAATTTCAAGTTAGAAAGATAAAAAGACTGCATCGAAAATTTATACTTTTTCCTCACCAGAGCAGTAGAAACGTAAATCAGATAAGGTCTTATGGCAGTTGAATAACTACCTTTGCAGTCTGAAAGTAATAAGAGATGAAGCAAGGAAAAATTGTTGATATGACGTCAGGTCCTATCACCCCGCAGATTATTCATTTTACCATACCGTTAGTAATTGGAAATTTTTGCCTGCTTACCTATAATGCGGCTGACTCCATAATTGTAGGTCGTTTTATCGGAGCCAATGCGTTGGCAGCTGTTGGAGCAGCAAGTCCAATTATGAATATCGTTTTGTTTCTTATAGTGGGCATTTGTCTGGGCATGTCGGTTCTAATGGGTAATTTCTTTGGTTCTGGCGATATTGCCAAGCTGAAACGGGAAATATCGACAGCCATTATTGCAGGAGGGGTATTTACCCTGGGAATTGTTATTCTGGGACTGTTATTTTCGCATGCTATTCTGTCATTGATGCATACTCCGGCAGAAATCATTGATGATGCAACGCTTTTCCTGCGAATTATCTTCGTGGGAATGTTTTTTACCTTTATCTATAATATTTATGCTTCCACGTTGCGGAGCATGGGTAATTCTAAAGCTTCACTTTACTTCCTGATAGCTTCTGCCCTACTTAACGTTATTCTGGATTTACTTTTTGTAGCTGTACTTAAGTTAGGTATAGCAGGTGCTGCGTGTGCCACTGTTATTGCTGAAGCATTGTCAGCGCTGTTTTGCATTATTTACGTACGAAAAAGAATTCCTATTTTGAAATATGCACGACACGAATTTGTTTTTGACCGTTTGCTGTTGCGCGAAACGGTGAATTACAGCTCCGTGGCGGCCATGCAGCAAATTACTCTCCACATTGGTAAGCTGCTGGTACAGGGAGCCGTCAATCCACTGGGGATATTTGCTATTGCGGCTTTCAATGCGGTAAGCAAGATTGATGACTTCGTGATGATTGTACAACAGAATATTGCACATGGCACTACAGGTTTCCTGGCTCAGAACAAAGGCAGCCATAGTGGAGCATACCGTATCAGAAAAGGTTTTTTCACAGGACTTAAATTGGAGGTAATCTACAGTCTGATAATGGGAGTACTTATTTTTGTATTCGCCCGTCAGTTCGTTACACTATTTGTCGGGAATGAGGGTACCAGGGTCGTAGAATCGGGTGTACAGTATCTGAAAATCATGTCTTTTCTGTATCTTCTTCCGGGAGTAACCAATATACTTCAAGGGTATTTCCGCGGTTTGGGGAAAATGAAAATAACTCTTAACTCCACTTTCACACAGATAGTAGGTCGTGTAATTGCCGCTTACCTAATGGCACCTTATTTCGGACTGAAAGGTATTGCATTGGCCTGTCTGGTAGGATGGATTCTCATGCTGACCTATGAGCTCTGGGTGTTTGTTCACACCTGGAGACAAAATTAGGTTTCGGTGAAATAAATTGTAAAATTGGTTCTCTTGTCAGGATCTTTACACATTTAAACTACTAATAAACAGACGGATACTGATTTTGAAGAATCTTTTCGGCTTAATTAGTTCTGTGTTTAAATCCACAACCCAGCTTCGTGAAAGATTTATTTTATTTTTTTTAAGTTTTTTTCAAAAAAAAAACAGATGTTGTAATTTATTATAGTAACTTTGTGGTGTTTATATATTAGTTTTTAGGATATTGCATTCATATATTTTTGTTATTTACATGTAAAATTATGTTATACAAAAACGATATCGAATCCATGAAAAAGAAAAAGTTACCGGTGACTTCTGCTCTTCGTCAAAAAGCTGAAGAAGAATTAGCAAAACTGGAGTCAAAGCCAAAGCTAATGAAAGTAGACTCTTTGGTTTTAAATCACGAGTTATTAGTTCACCAGATAGAATTGGAAATGCAAAACGATGAACTGCTGAAAGCTAATAATCTTACATTCGTTGTTGCAGAAAAATATAGAGAATTATACAATTTAGCTCCGGTTGGTTATTTCACACTAACAAACAAAGGGGAGATTATTGAGGTAAACTATTGTGGTTCGGAGTTACTTTGTAAAGATGCAAAGGATTTAAATTATAGCCTGTTTGGATTTTTTGTTACTGATGAAACCAAGCCAATTTTCAACATATTTCTTGAAATGATATTTCTCACAAAGACAAATGAAACTTGTATGGTAAGCTTGAATGTAGGTGATAATATAATTAAACATGTATTACTTACAGGTATCTGCACCAAAAATAGTAAACAATGCCTTATTGCAGTAATTGATACCACTGAGCTTATATCTATTGAAAACAAAGTAAAGCGTTTGGAGGATTTAAATAATTACTTTATTGGTAGAGAACTAAAAATGGTGGAATTAAAAAAAGAAATCAACGATCTTTTAAAAAGTAAGGGTCTTGAAAACAAATATCTTAACACATAAAAGAGCATTGTTCATCAAACAACAAACAATGCTCTGAATTATTGACACTGTCAACTAAATTACATCCTCTCCATATACCAACTTAATTCTTTTTCCATTTTTTTGTATTTAAAAATGGTAGTAATAATTTTCTGCAGGCGCATAAAAGCTGTTTCGCTTTTTACCACGTAATCGAAGGCAGCATGATGCATACATTCAATGGCTACTTCAATTTTATCCTGCGACGATAACATCACCACCGGAATATCGGGATGGTTGGTTTTAATCTTATCCAACGTTTTAATTCCATTCATAGCCGTTTTGTCAATACTATCCAGATAATAATCAAGCACAATGATATCAGGATTGTGCGATAGATTTTCCAGACAAAGTTCGCCGGTAGCATAGGTTTCAATACTAAAATCAGCTCGTTGCAAAAAATCAATTTCAAGTGATTTCAGGAAGAAGACATCATCATCAACCAAAAAAAGTTTTATTTTTTCGTTTTTCATCAGTTTTTATTTTTAATAATATTATATTCTTCTTCTAATTCCTGGCAAGCCTGATTACAAATATTTCCAAGCTGTAAAACCATATCTTGTATAAGTTCCGATTGTTGCATTGTTCCGGCATAATCCTGTACTTTTCTTGCCATATTTTCAAAATCGACATTAATGCCTACTATGGCAAACGAAGGTATCATTTTATGTACCGCGGAATGTAATCCATTCCAGTCTTTTTCCTCCAAACTCTTTTTCATAGCGCTGATAAGCGGTGGCGTTTGTTCCAGATACAGCGAAATCATTTCCATCATCAATGTGGGGTTTGATTTGGTTCTGATATTCAGATATCCCAGGTTGGTACAGCGGATTACTTTTGTATCGCTGACTACTTTTATATCAGTCACTACTTCCATTTCGTTTTCAGTGTTTTCTATAGCTGCTGCTTTTTTAACAAGTCCTATTATTTTAGAATAAAGTATTCGCTCGTCCACCGGCTTAGCTATATAATCATTCATTCCCACGTACTTACATTTGGCCAAATCTACCGTAGTAACATCCGCAGTCAGAGCAATAATGGGAATATCCGAATGCATGGTGTTCCGTATATAATCCGTGGCTTCAAAACCGTTCATTTCAGGCATTTGCAAATCCATCAGAATTACATCATAGTCTTTGGTTTTCATTTTTTCTATGGCTATTTTTCCGTTATCGGCAATATCACGTTCAAACCCAAAATCGTCCAACAGCGTTTTCATCAATAGTTGATTGAGCGGAATATCTTCCACTACAAGCACTTTTATATCTTTAATTTCTTCATCTAACTGTTCGATAATAATATCATCGGTCACTGCTTCGTTTGTCTTCTGAAAATTCAGGATAAAGCTAAACGTTGAGCCTTCATTGAGTTTACTCGTTACCTGTATGGTTCCACCTTGCGCTTCCACCAATTGCTTTACGATAGCAAGTCCCAGTCCGGTGCCACCATACAAACGGGAAGTACCACTGGAAGCCTGTTGGAAGTTCTCGAAAATTTTTCCGATTTTTTCCTCTGAAATGCCAATCCCGGTATCTTTTATGGAAAATTGAACGCTGGCATTATCGTCATTATTGGACAACAAACGGACACTCACGTAAATTTTCCCTTTTGCTGTAAACTTTACGGCATTGCTCACCAAATTCAAAATAATCTGATGCAGTCGAACCGGATCGCCCACCAATGCTTCAGGAATGGTTTTATCGTAATCAACTACCAGTTTCAGGTTTTTTTCCAGAATTTTAGTTTCAAACAAATGAAGCATGGCAGAAATGGATAATTCTATTTTAAAAGGAATTTTTTCAAACACCATTTTACCTGCATCAACTTTAGCCAAATCAAGTATATCATTAATAAGTACAATCAAAGCATCCCCACTCATTTTGATGGCCGAGAGGTATTCTTTTTGCTTAGCTGTCAGTTCCGATTTGAGTAACACCTTTGTAAACCCGATAATGGCATTCATTGGTGTACGAATTTCATGACTCATATTGGACAAAAATTGCTGTTTGGCCTTTACGGCTGTTTCAGCTATCATGGTTGAAGTTTCGGCTTTTCGTTTTGCAATTTCGGCAATTTCCGTAGCCATTTCAGCAAACACGATGGCTTCGTTTAATTGTGTTTCAATTTTCTTCTGATCGGTAATATCACGTGCAACTACTACCACTCCCTGCACATTTCCCCGGTCGTCTTTATAAACCGAACCGTTGAATAAAACATCAGTAAACTTTCCATCGCGGATGGTCAACGGAAAATCAGTTACAAAACCATTGGCAAACACATCCAGATAAACCTCTTTTGCCTTTTCGGATTCGGTGAAATAGTCAAAGAAATCAGTACCAATCATATCCTCACGGCTCAGACCTGCAATCTTTACCGAAGCATTATTTAAATCGGTTATTTTTCCTTCCAGATTAATTGTGAATAAAGGGTCGAGACTGGCTTCAATAAGACTTCGGGCATATTCAGAAGCCAATTTTTGAGCAGTAACATCGCGGGCTACAATCACCACACCCAATACATTTTCATTTCCATCTTTGTAAACCGAGCCATTAAAAAGCACATCAGTCAGTTTTCCATCCTTATGACGAAGCGTAAGTGGTGAATCGGCAACCGAACCATTGGCAAACACTTCCTGATACACTTCACGAGCCATCTGAGGTTCGGTAAAATAATCGAAAAAATCAGTGCCGGTTAATTGTTCGCGTGTCAGTCCGGTTATATTTACCAGGGCTTCATTCATATCCGTTATTTTTCCTTCAATATTAATGGTTATCAAAGGATCCAGACTGGCCTCAATAAGACTCAACGAGTATTGCGAAGCTAACTTCAAAGAATAGCTGAAAGCCTCAAGTTCTTTAGTTGCAGTTTCGCGTCTTTCTTTTTCTTCGGTTTGAAACACCAACTCTTTGTCTGCTATGACCAACTCTGCAGCACGTTTTTCTTTTTCTTCTGTTTGAAAAACTAACTCTTTATCAGCTATTTTCAACTCGGCTGCGCGTTTTTCTTTTTCTTCTGTTTGAAAAGCTAACTCTTTATCAGCTATTTTTAATTCGGCTGCACGCTTCTTCTTCTCTCCCGTTTGATAAACGAGTTCTTTATCTGCGATTTTTAATTCGGCTGCGCGTTTTTCTTTTTCTTCTGTTTGAAAAACCAATTCTTTATCGGCTATTTTTAATTCGGCTGCGCGTTTTTCCTTTTCTTCATTTTGAAAAACCAGCTCTTTGTTTGCCAGAATCAGCTCAGCTGCACGTTTTTCTTTTTCATTATTCTGAAACACCAATTCATTATTAGCAATAATCAATTCGGCAGCGCGTTTCTCTTTCTCATCATTCTGAAAAGCCAGTTCTTTGTTAGCTATAATCAATTCATTGGCGCGCTTTTCTTTCTCGTGATTCTGGAAAACCAGTTCTTTATTGGCAATAATCAGTTCGGCTTCGCGTTTTTCTTTTTCGATATTCTGAAAAGCCAGTTCTTTATTGGCATTTCGCAATTCAATAGCCCATTTTTGTTCCTCAATATCTCTTGCTACCAATACTGCTCCAAGTATATTGCCGCTTAAATCTTTATAAACCGAACCATTAAAAAGCACATCAGTTAATTTCTTGTTTTTACTGCTAAATGTCAATGGATAATCCTTTACAGATTCATTGGCAAAAACTTGCTGATAAACCCCTTTAGCTTTTTCAGTATCAGTAAAATAGTCAAAGAAATTGGTACCAATCAGTTTTTCGCGTTCCACACCCGTAATAGTTACTTTTGCCTGATTCACATCTGTTATTTTCCCATTGATGTCAATGGTTATCAGCGGATCAAGACTGGCTTCTATCAGGCTACTGGCATATTGCGATTCATGTGTCTTAGTTCTTTCCATTTTTTATTCTTATCTATAACTGATAACTGTTCATTGTCAAATATCTTCTATCTGATTTCTTTTTTTTACTTTCAACTGTTTGAAATGTGAAGGTGATAATCCGGTCACTTTTTTAAACTGATTGGAAAGATGAGCCACACTGCTGTAGTTCATCTTCCAGGCTATTTCCGTTATGTTTAGTTCATCGTAGATAATTAATTCTTTAATTCGCTCTACTTTATGATCAATAATAAAATGTTCGATGGTTGTTCCCTGCACTTCCGAGAACAGATTAGCCAGATAGGTATAATCATGATTTAGTTTTTCGCTCAGATAATCGGAAAAATTCACTTTGATAGGCTCATCGGCATAATGCACCATCTCGATAATAGCATTCTTAATTTTTCCAATCAATACAGCCCGTTTGTCATCCATAAGTTCTAGTCCGGCAGCCATTAATCCGGCTTTCAGTGCTTCACGTTGATCCATCGAAAGATTTTCCATCACCTCCACTTCGCCGAGTTCCACTACAATAAAATGGAGTCCCAGTTTTTTCAGTTCTTCTTTTACCGCCATTTTACAGCGGGTGCTCACCATATATTTGATATATAATTTCAAAATAGATTGTTTTAAAAGATACGTGGGTAAAGATACGCTACTTTATATCCTAAACCATTACAAAACTTTGAAAATTAGTTACATAATTCACACATTTTGTAAGTAAAAATATATCTTTTAAATAAAAAGAACATTGAAAGCCCTATTGCACGTAATGTCCGACGATTATCTATCTATAAAGTTCTATGGATATACAAATTGTGATTATTCAAAAATCTATATGTTTGTTGTTTAATTGTTACGTCAAAACAGGAAAGTCTTAAAGCGCACTTGTTCTTTAGTCTGGTTTTAAATTCTATAAAATTATTGTTGTACTTAACTTCCCATAAAACTAACTCAGTGAGAGCCATAAAGAGAATGCTGAATAATGGCGTCCAATTGAAATGAGATGCTTTATGAATTGTCACAACCAGTTTGTTCATAAATTTCACTTCGCCGGGAGCAAAAAGTAAGAGGGCTATGATACTGGATATTACCAATTCAAGAAGCATATAATAAACACCACACTTTCTCATCTGATTTGTCATTAATATTGCACAAAGATGATAGTTTCTGATTGTGTTTTATTACATAATTACAAAATAAAGTTTCATAATTCACACATTCTAAAGCAAGCACATCCATCCTGTAGTTATTGTTCGATACATGTCTCCAAACTACCAGGATACAATGTGTGAATTTTACAATTTGTTTTCAGAATTATGTAACACGAAGGATTGTGTAACCATCTAAATTTGCATCACTAATTTTAAGCTGATATGAAACGAGTATTTAAACAGGCATTCAAACCAAAGACCCTGTTTATTGCGAGTTCTCCCCGATAAATCGGGACAAGCTATGTGACCTTTAAAAACAATTATTTACACATGAAAATAAACATACCTGTTTCAAAAGCCCGACAACTGGCGTTGCATCACACGATGAAGTTAAGCGAAAGCACCATAGCAAAAACAGCTATTGCAAACAACTTCCTGACTGATTTTGCCGATGTTCTTCTTTTTATACATCATTTTATGAAAGAAACTTTCTCGCGCAAACTGGAAATAAAGGAGTTTTTTCGCCAGTGTTTTGCTATCGGCTACAAGTCTTTACCACTTATATCTGTCACAGGTTTCATAATGGGTTTTGTGCTCACTATTCAGTCGCGTCCGGCACTTGTACGCTTTGGTGCTGATACTTTGCTACCCGGTATGGTGGCAGTTTCGTTGATCAGGGAAATGGGACCGGTTATCACAGCACTCATCTGTGCAGGAAAAGTAGCATCGGGCATGGGTGCCGAACTGGGAAGCATGAAAGTAACCGAACAGATTGAAGCTATGGAAGTATCTTCCACGCATCCCATGCGATTTTTAGTTGTTACCAGAGTATGGGCTGCCACATTTATGATTCCGCTTTTAATTCTTTATGCCGATGGACTTGGAATTATTGGCAGTTGGTTTGGTGCTAATATAAAGGGCGATGTTTCACTGGTACTGTTTTTCTCACAAGCATTTAGTCATATTGGATTTAATGATTTGTTACCCGCCGTGGTAAAATCATTTTTCTTCGGAGCCGTTATAGGAATGGTAGGTTGCTACAAAGGGTACAACGCCGGACGTGGAACAGAGAGTGTGGGAAAAGCTGCAAATTCGGCTGTGGTATTGGCTTCGTTACTGATATTGATAGTGGATATGATTGCTGTACAAATAACTGATATGTTACCGGTATGAAAACAGAGGAAACAGAATTATTGCTGGTAAAATCGTCAAAATCAGCAGCCAAAGAAGCTGTAATTGAAATAACCGACTTATGCAAATCATTCGGAACACAGGAAGTTCTAAAAAACTTTTCGTTGAAGCTTTACGATGGTGAAAACCTGGTGGTGTTGGGTAAATCGGGCAGCGGAAAGTCGGTGCTGATTAAATGCATTGTCGGGTTGTTACGGTCGGATAGCGGAAGCATTAAAGTCTTTGGTCAGGATGTAACTTCTTTAAATATGAAAGACCTTGATGAGGTTCGTCAGAAAATAGGTTTTCTCTTTCAGAGTGGAGCTTTGTATGATT
>Ga0302293_10001643_pt1 | contig 10903 bp, 10 predicted proteins | sample III_Fen_N2_2_FD_198758 | JGI IMG/M metagenome (GOLD analysis project Ga0302293, IMG submission 198758) | Peat permafrost microbial communities from Stordalen Mire near Abisko, Sweden - III_Fen_N2_2 | ecosystem: Environmental > Terrestrial > Soil > Wetlands > Permafrost | place: Sweden: Abisko... | reverse complement strand
GGGATTATCCATTGGGGTGCAGTAATAGATTCTGGGAATGTAACGTCGAATCATTAATCGTTCGGTTGGTTTTACAATTGCGTAAACGATTTCGCCTTCTTTGTATTTGTTTTCCATGATTGTATAGAATGAATGAACATTGAATTGAACTATTGTAAACGACAAAAAACAATGAGACAATCAATAGGCGATCGTCTCATTGTTCGATTCGGGGAACAGTTTTTTACTACCTAAACTCTATCAATAAAAGCGGTAAGCAACTGTTGCTTGGACCCAAACATTTTTATAGCGAGGTGTGGTAGATGTACCATCACCGTTGTTCTTAAACATATCCCAGCCACCGCGACCACTGATCACAATGTGGTTGACATTAATATCTAATCCTCCCACAAAGCATAATGTATTTTTACGGGCATCATCGTTTTCAAATTCCTGCTCTTGTGCGATAGTGGTAACACCATTGCTAAATACATCTTTCTGGCTCACGAGGTACGAAAACTGCGGACCCGCCATGATGGTAATGAATTCAACCGGTTTCACTAGAAAAAATACAGGAATATCAATGTAATTGGTCGTACGATCGATTTCGTAGTGACCTCCTAGAATTGTACCGTTTGCCTGAAATCCCTTTTGAGAATAAAGTAACTCGGGTTGTATACCAATCAATTTTCCGATTGGAATGGCTACAAAAGCTCCACCGGCAAAACCGAATTTAGCATCGGCATCAAATTCTTCTCCTTCGGAATCGTATACATTGGAATAATTGGTTCCGACTTTCACACCGAAGGTGAGTTTTTCTCGAGCGTCAATATCATCTTGAGCTTGAGCGGTAAACGGACTAACCAAAAGTGTTAGCAAAGTAATCTTATAAATCGTTTTCATGGTGTGTTTTTACTTTTCAAAGGGAAAGAGCATTGGGCGTCTTTCCCTGTATTGTATCGTCTTATTTCTCTTTACGATTGACGCTGAATTCATTCAATGCACGACCTAATTCCATCATATCATTGTTGAATTCTTGTTTGAATTCTTGCCATTCGTAATCACCTTGTGCTGTATAATTGTCCATTTTGGTTCTCATAGCTTCATTTTCAGCTTTCAACTCTTCTACTTTTTTCTTGTATTCAGCTGAATTTGCTTTCTTTTCTTTCGCAGATAACACACCGAAATCGGCAATCATTTGGTCATTAGCGGCAATTTTAGCTGTTGTTTCTTTTTTATAAGCATCGATATCGCTCAAATAAGCATCTTTTGCTTCATCCAGCTTTTCGTTGGCTTCGGTTACATCTTCTTTCGCTTTTTCCAATTTTTCGGAAGAACTACTGCAAGCCGTTAAAAAAGCCATTGAAAACAATGCACTAATTGTCAATACTGTTACTGTTTTTTTCATGATGTTTCGTATTATTATGTGAGAACTGTTTGGGTACACTGAAGGAAAAATGGATGTTCCCTATTGCTTCAGTGTTGGAACAAAGATCGGTCTACTGTAGGGTAAAGCCGTTATAATCGAACTTAACAAGCTTACATAAATCACACATAAACAATTAGTTACGATTTTATAAGACAAAAAAAAGCATCCATCAAGTATGACGAACACTTTTTTCCAAGACTTGTTTTTATAAGCGAATAACCCTATCAGCTTATTAAAACAACTCTTTACCTATCGACTGTAACCCACTGCTACTGCCATTTCTTGTTGATTGTTTTCCCTTTAATTGAATCAAAATTCGTTTTCGTAACCACTTTTGATCATGGTCGAAATCATTTTAAAGCGCACATTTGCTTTCACCGAATTGGTGGCATGTGCAGGGATGATGATAGACTCACCCGTATTGAGCAAATTAGAAATGTCATTGACCACTATTTCGGCCATTCCGTCGATTATTTGAATGAAGGTATCGAAGGGAGAAACTTTCCCGGAGAGACCCTCGCCCGAATCAAACGAAACTGCGGTGACACTTCCTGTTGTTTTGCGGATAATTGTTTTTATTACTACTGCGTTCGGAACGTATTCAAGTATTTCTACGAGGATAAATACCTTCGATTTTTCCAATTCTGGGTTTGCCAATTCGTTTGTTATTGATTAAAAAAAACAAGGGTAAGTTGTTCAATCCCCACCCTTGATACTGATTTAAACGACAGACGTTGCAGGTATTAACCACTTCGTTGTGTTCGCAAAAATCAGTGGAAATTTATGCTGTTAATTGTGATTTGCGTAAAATGTTCATAATCTCACCGCGTTTTTTATTCAAGCGTGTTTCAACGCGAACAATCAAAGCGTGTTCTTGCCCATTTACAAACGCCAGATCTTCGGTTGTTAATTCCGGATACTGTGTTTGCAACTTTTCAGTCTCCACGGCCCAACTGCCTGTGTTAATCTTAAATGTTGCATCGTTTTTATGGGGCAAATTACTCATGTTTTTTAGTCTTAAATAACTACTAATCTTGTGTTACAAAGATGTTGAGAGTTGAACGAATAAATCTTACATTCTTCCGTCAAAACCTTACATAAATCACATGTCTTCGAGGTTTGTAAATCGTTTTTCCTTGAGTTGTTTGTAAAACGAAGGTGAAAGCCCGGTGACTTTTTTGAATTGGTTAGACAAATGAGCTACACTGCTGTAATTCATTAATTGCGCTATCTGCGTGAGGTTCAATTCATCATACAGCAACAGTTCTTTAACCCGCTCAATTTTGTGTGTGATGATGAATTGCTGGATGGTTATTCCTTTTACTTCCGAAAACACATTCGCCAAATATGTATAATCGTAGTTCAACTTCTCACTAATGTAATCCGAGTAATTAACATGCGGCAATTCTTCCGAATAATGCACCAACTCTATAATAACACTCTTGATGCGTTCTATGAGGATGCTCCGTTTATCGTCCAACAATTCCAAACCGAATGCGGCCAGTTCATTCTTGAGTATTAACCGTTGTTCGTCATTGAGTTCTTCCATGATTTCAATCATTCCCAACTCAACAATCTCAAAGTGTAACCCCAATTTATTGAGTACTTCTTTCACCACTATTTTACAGCGCAAACTTACCATGTATTTGATATACAGTTTCATTCAGTTTCTAAAAAATTAATTAAATAACTAACTTCTCCGGATCTATGTCCGAATTTTCATGTTAGTCCAGTGGGATACAACAACTTTTGTTGCGCTGCATTCTCTATGCAGTTTTAAAAGACCTTAGTGGATAGGTTTGCTTATAAAGGTACTTATACTTTCTTGTAATATACGGATTTAAAATCATTAACTGACTTTTTTTCAGCTTAACTTTAACGAAACTGACTTTTTGTCGTGTAAATCACTCTTTTTGTGCTTTGGTTTAGGATTTGACGAAAGAAAGCAACAACTTACAATAGAAAAAACAAACATCATGGATAACAATCAATTTACCATTAAAACCCAGGAGGCAATGCAAGCTGCTCAAGAAGTTGCGCTCCTTGCAGGTAATCAAGCTGTTGAAAATCCGCATTTATTGAAAGGAATTTTCCTGAAAGATCAGGATGTTGTTCCTTACATTTTAAAACAAAACGGCGTTAATCGCGAATTGCTGGAGCAAGCACTTGATCGTATCCTCTCTACTTTTTCGAAAGTTTCAGGAGGTGATATTTACCTTTCGTCAAAAGCACAGCAAACCTTGCAGCAATCGATTGTTCTTGCTAAACAACAAGGTGATGAATATGTATCCATTGAAATGCTATTTGTGGCTTTGCTGGAAAGTAACGACCAAACCGGACAATTACTCAGAGACGCCAAAATCACTAAAAAACAAGTAATCGCAACCATTATGAACTTGAGAAATGGAGAAAAAGTTACTTCCGATAACCAGGAAGGAACCTATAAATCATTGGAGAAATACGCCAAAAACCTCAATGAATTGGCCAAGGCAGGTAAGCTTGATCCTGTAATCGGTCGTGATGATGAAATCAGACGCGTACTGCAAATTCTTACACGAAGAACCAAAAACAATCCGATTTTGATCGGTGAACCGGGTGTTGGTAAAACAGCCATTGCTGAAGGAATTGCCCACCGAATTATTGATGGTGACGTACCTGAAAATTTGAAATCGAAAATCGTTTACTCGCTTGACATGGGAGCGCTAATAGCCGGAGCTAAATACAAAGGTGAATTTGAAGAGCGACTCAAAGCAGTGGTGAAAGAAGTGACGGGTGCCGAGGGAGAAATCATTCTCTTTATTGACGAAATCCACACCTTGGTTGGTGCCGGTGGTGGTGGCGAAGGAGCTATGGACGCTGCGAATATTCTGAAACCTGCCCTTGCTCGTGGAGAATTGCGCGCTGTTGGAGCAACAACACTAAACGAGTACCAGAAATACTTCGAAAAAGACAAAGCCTTGGTACGCCGTTTTCAACCGGTTTTGGTGGATGAACCTGATACGGAAGATGCGATTTCCATTTTGCGTGGAATCAAAGAAAAATATGAAAATCACCACAAGGTGCTAATCAAAGATGCGGCGATTATTGCAGCGGTTGAATTGTCGCAACGATACATTACCGAACGTCATTTGCCGGATAAAGCAATTGACCTCATCGATGAAGCTGCTTCGAAATTGCGCATGGAAATCAATTCGAAACCAGAAGAACTGGACGAGTTGGAGCGCAAAATCATGCAACTGGAAATTGAGCGCGAGGCTATCAAACGCGAAAATGACCAGGCAAAACTGGAGCATCTAGGAAAAGAATTATCGACTTTGGTAGGACAACGAGATGCTTTTAAAGCACGTTGGCAAGCCGAAAAAGATGTGATTGATGCCTTGCAAAAAACGAAAGAAGCCATTGAGCAATTTAAATTGGAAGCCGATCAGGCCGAGCGTATGGGCGATTACGGTAAAGTAGCCGAAATTCGTTACGGACGGATCAAAGAAGCCGAAGCAAAATTGGAAGAATTGAAAGGCAACTTGGCTACAATGCAGGTCAACAGTAAAATGATCAAAGAAGAAGTTGATGCTGAGGAAATTGCCGATGTTGTTTCAAAATGGACCGGAATTCCCGTTTCGAAAATGATTGAAAGTGAAAAATCGAAATTGTTGAAACTGGAAGAAGAATTAGGTAAACGCGTGGTGGGTCAGGAAGAAGCGATTAGTGCACTTTCAGATGCTGTTCGCCGTAGCCGTGCCGGATTACAAGATATGCGCAAACCAATCGGATCGTTTATCTTCTTAGGACCGACTGGAGTTGGGAAAACAGAATTGGCCAAAGCACTTGCCGATTATTTGTTCAACGACGAACACGCCATGACACGAATCGATATGTCGGAATACCAGGAAAAACACAGCGTAAGCCGTTTGGTTGGAGCGCCTCCGGGATATGTAGGTTACGATGAAGGCGGTCAATTGACAGAGGCAGTGCGCAGAAGACCTTACTCGATCATTTTGTTGGATGAAATCGAAAAAGCGCATCCCGATGTTTTCAATGTCTTGTTGCAAGTATTGGATGACGGTCGTTTGACGGATAATAAAGGTCGCACAGTGAACTTCAAAAACACCATTATCATCATGACTTCCAACTTGGGTTCACACCTCATTCAGGAAACGTTCGAAGGTGTGAAAGAAGACGGAATGGACGAAGCAATGGAAAAAGCCAAGTTCAAAGTGATGGAATTGTTGAAAGCGACCATCAGACCCGAATTTTTGAACCGTATCGATGAAACGATTGTGTTTACACCACTCAACAAACGTTACATCAGAGCAATTGTGCAACTGCAGTTGAATCAGCTATCGGAAATGTTGCAAGAACGCGGAATCCGCATGCACATGACTGATGAAGCTAAATCACACATTGTAGAAGCCGGTTTTGATCCGCATTTTGGAGCGCGACCTGTAAAACGTGTGATTCAGAAACAAGTACTCAATGAGTTGTCGAAAGCCTTATTGGCCGGAACAATTGATACCGCACAAACAGTTGTGATGGATATCTTCGACGGAAAAATTGTTTTCAGAAAACCAATTTCGGTGGAAGAAGAAGTTGTTTGGTAAGCGATTCCACGGATACTATTTTTTAGCCACAGATGGCGCAGATTTTCACAGATGAGAATTTGCGCCATTTTGTTTTTAGAGCCAAGCTTGTGAATGAATTTTGTTTCCCACAGATTCACAGATTGGGCTCTCACCCTAAGGCTAACTCGCCACAATTATTCATGTTTAGACATGCAAATAAACGTCATACGCTGTCAGCCTGAGGCGATAAAAGCTATGCATCTGTGGGAGAGAAAACAGATCAATAAGAGCAAATCGGCTTCACAAAAACTTCTTGTATCCTTCTATCACGCGTTGCAACACCATGGCTTGCACGCGTTTGGAATATTCCTTTTTGTTGGAAAGAAAAATAATCAGTTGGATTTCATCTAACATTCCCAATACCAAGCCCAATAATTGATTGCGCAAAGCCAGATTGGACGTGAGCGCTGTAGTAATGAATTGTTTCTGTTTACGCTCGGGTAAATCAACAAATCCGGGATTCAGTGAACGCATAGCTTCAACTGTTACCAAACACAAGCTTGCGTGCTGAAACTTTAGGATTGGTCGTAATACCGTATTCTGGTAACGTTCGTCTTCACTTACATCAGGACGATCTTCAAAGAAAACGGGCTCTAATAAATCGGAGCGTTGCAAGTCTTTGGTACGAGATTCTTCTTTCATAGTTTTTTACTAACGTTTCATTGCCGTTTTCGTTCGTTGAAACCTTACTTTGTTTCCCCGTACATCCGTTCCATCAAGGTCAGATAAGGCAAAATGGAATGGTGAACAAATTTGTTTTCGGCATTGTATTCGGGAAACTCATCGTAGTACGATTGATCCGGAATCAAAGGTACGAAGATTCCACAACGGGCGAAGGCATTTTCGTGCAAGTATTCGGGCGGTTCAAAGCCGGGTGCCGATTTCAGAATGATTTTCCCCAATTTACGCCCCAAGTATTTTTCAAACCGTCGTTGCGATCTGCGCGTAGGTTTATCCATTTTATTATACGCGTGTTTCAAAAACCAACGCACCGGAATGGGAATTCCTTTCATCAACTGTCGGGCTTCAGAAAACGGGTTTGTCGTATTAAAATCATTCACCGTTTGAATGGAAAATGGTGTTTCCGGTACCCAATCGGCCGCATTTACGGTATTAAACGCCCAACCGGGATAGGTCATCGATTCATAAGCGTAAGCAAATTGCAAGTTCCCGGGTTTCGGAGCAGCACTGCAATAGGTTTTGATGCGCAAATCATCGGGAAGTAAACCCTGTTTTTTCAAACTCCATAAATGAGCGGTCACTAAATACGCAATGGCTCCACCTTGGCTATGTCCGGTTATGAATAAATCACGACCGCCGCCTGCCACAAACGCATCAATTTTCGGAAGCATATCTTTCATGAGCGCACCTGTTGAAAACAACCATCCCACATGCACTGCAGCTTTCGGATTATCGGCTAACGCATACCGAAACGTATCTTTTTCGGCAATTTTCATCCAGCCGGTTGCTGGCACCAACATTGAGTAAAAATTGGATGCCCAGCTCACGGTTGAACCTGTTGTTCCGCGCACACTGATCACTCCTACTCCGGCATCATCTTTCCAAAAATCCCAGCAATTATCCAATCCAACTATTGGTGAACGGTATTCGTGTTTGAACCGTGTTGGAGCAGGAAAGTCAGGATATTTAACTGAATCGACAAAGCGGAAGTTTACTTTGATCAACTCCATGCTTTCCGCAAATTTATACCCCGGTTTCAGTTGAGCCGATGTTGACAAAGCAAAGAAAACACAGCCGAATAGTAGGATCTGTTTCATGTTTTTAGTTTTTTAGTTTGTTGAGTTTAATGAGTTTGTGAGTTTAATGAGTTTCTAAGTTGGTGAGTTGGTGAGTTTCAACTTAGAAACTTAGAAACTAAAGAACTAAAGAACTCAAAAACTCCATCCTTATTTCCGACACACTATTCCATACACCATCGGGATCTTATTGCCCAAATGTTTTACACGGTAAACGCCCGGTGCATCTTCTTGTAACTCTTGAAAGCACGTATAGGGCGAATAATCCCATTCGTGGTAATTGGTCAATCGAAGACCAGCATCCAGCAAACTTTGAAGCGTTTCAGATGTTGGGTGATTCCATGAAATGGTTTCGTAAGCAATATCAGCTTCGCGGTCGGCATAGCTTCCTCGTACTTCTTCTACAATGGTTTCGGTATTAAAATACGAGTAGGCCACTTCTTTGAAATGATCGTCGAACATCCAAACAACGGGGTGAAAATCAACCATGATAAAAGTGCCATCGGGTTTCAGAAAGTGCTGAATGATATCGGCCCATTTGTCTAGATCGGGAAGCCAGCCAATGGTACCGTAGCTTGTGAAAACGATATCAAACTGCTCTGAAAGGTGTTCTTTCAAACTGTACAAATCGCAGCAAACAAAACGGGCGTCGAGGTTCAGTTCTTCAGCCAAAGCCGTCGCTTTTTCTACTGCCGCATTCGATAAATCAACTCCAACCGTACTTGCGCCCATGCGCGATAGCGACAGCGTATCCTGACCGAAATGACATTGTAAATGCAAAATCCGCTTTCCGGAAACGTCGCCAAGCAATCCTAATTCCAATGGTTTTAAGGTTGTTTCTCCGCGCAAAAATGCCGGCATATCATAGAAATCAGAATCAATATGAACAGTCGTTTTCTGATTCCAAGCTTCTTTGTTTTTTACTAAATAATCTTCATTCACCTTCTTCATTCCAAATACGCATTAAATAATCGACTAATTCTTCTACTCTTTTTTTAGTAAAATCGGCATACCAGCTGCTGTAAATTAACTGTTGAATGGTGCCTCCTCCTGAATATTCATCCGCTACCAACCTGGCACTTAACGTGCGTTCCGAATCCCGAAATTTAATCCAATTGCGTTGAGCTTCCTTTAACAATGCCTGATCTGCTTTCGAGAGTTTCTTAAGCAACAAGCCATAGTACTTATTGAGTAGCTTATCGTAACCTGCTTCGTAGTCGTAGCTGGCACGAGCCATTCCAAAAGTTGTTTGATCAGCCTCCAATTGATACGAATAAATTCCATACAGCAAAAACGTATCTTTTGCGTACATGCTGTAAATAGAATCTGAAAAATCGATCCAACCTTCGTGTTCTTCTTCACCAATACCTAATTCGATAATTTGCCGATTCAATTGAATGGTCCATTCCTTTTTTAGTGAATCGAGTTGTGCATCTTCCAATTGCGACCAGCATAAAGAAAAGCAACAGAGGAAAAGCGGGAACAGAATTATTTTCATGGCTGTTTTCTTCCAAAAATAACGTTTTTTGAATCTATAGAATCGTGCAACGTTGATAAAGTCATATTGTTTGAAAATGGGTTATTGCCACTAGTAGAATCTTGAATCGTTGTTTATTAGCTTACGTTCGGTCTTTATTTTACCACAAGGACACAAAGACACAAGGAAATTAGTTCAATAGCATCACTTCTTGCTCCTAAAAAGTCTCTACTTATTTTGGAAAATGTGAAATTACTGGTGAATGATCTTTAGCTGACCAATTTGCGAAACCGGATGAGTGATATCATAGCTAACAAAGAACTCATACATTCCGGTTTCCTGAACAATAAAAGATCCTGTCTCAAAATCAAATGATTGTTCAATGGAATACTTTTTATCTTTCACCATATCTTGGTTTTTGCCAAATCGGTAATACACTTTCGCGCCTGTAGCATTGATTGGATTACCTGTGAAATGAACCACTTCTCCTTTTGTGAGATACTCTTTTTTCGAGATCGTATAACAAGCAAATTGCGGTATATCCGAATGCCTGTAATCATAAACCATCAGTTTAACTCCGGAAGAATCAACTTGCGGTTTGTGTTTGAAATGCACATTGATCGCATCAAACGGAGTTAACGAACTCACCGATAAACACCCTTCTTTTATTTCGGTTGTAAGCTCCACTTTTTTTCCATCGTGAAAAGCCACAAGTTGAGGCTGGGTGGTTTTTAGTAATTGATCCGCCATTCTTAATTCGCAGTAATAACCTTCTTTTTCAAGATCATACTTGCGTTTCTTTCTTCTTGAGCGCTTGGTTATGCCGTTAATCATTGATTTTGAAAACAACTCATACTGATTAAAACTACAACCGTCAATTTTCTTATCGTAGGGTAAATCTGCCGCGAAATCGTACTTGGGTCGTTTCAAAAATTTAAGTTCAGTATCAAACTTTCCAACCGAAAATTTTGCCCAAATCCGCATTTGATCCCGCAATCGTTCATCGCCGTAGATGGAATATAAATGATCGAACTCTTCTAATTCATAGCGTAAGTAGGAATTGGTAATTGGTCCGGAATTTCGGCTGTAACAGGTCCAATTGGCGGTATTGTACTTGTCTAAGCTATTAAACATGGCGGCATAACAGCTATCGTGGATCGAAGCCGCCAATTGATCATCCGGAAAATACGTGCAGTATTCTTTTAACCCAATCAATCCGTTGATAAATCCGTTTAATACCGATTTGGAAGCAGCGAGATTGGGGTATTCTTCGATCCATAATTCGCCTTCTTTCGTGCGACCTATTGTTCCACCGTCACTTTCCGATTTCAGCATAAACCGAATAATTTGCTTCGACAGGTTCAATGCTTGTTTGTCGTTTGTCAGCGCATAATAACGCAATAAGAACGATGCTGCTACGCCTTGGGTCATTCCGGAAAACCATGGTGCTTTCAACCCTTTAAACTCAAAGTTGTAGGGTAATCCGGCACTTTGATTCTCGTCGTAAAAAACCAATTTGGATGTGTCAGTGAAATACTTGTATTGATTGACAACCCGTTTGTAATAGATCGAATCACCGGTTTCTTGAAAGGCATCAAAGTTCATGATTCCGTAAATGCAGATGGTGAGCGCATGGTATTCC
>Ga0302293_10001638_pt1 | contig 10922 bp, 8 predicted proteins | sample III_Fen_N2_2_FD_198758 | JGI IMG/M metagenome (GOLD analysis project Ga0302293, IMG submission 198758) | Peat permafrost microbial communities from Stordalen Mire near Abisko, Sweden - III_Fen_N2_2 | ecosystem: Environmental > Terrestrial > Soil > Wetlands > Permafrost | place: Sweden: Abisko... | reverse complement strand
CCTCGACTGCTTCTGTCTCCGGAGTTTCCTCTTTTTAGACTAATTTCTCCTACAGGGGAGAAAATTGCCTAAAATCAGGCAATTTTCTCACTTTTTCATGGGATTTTCTCACTCACAGGAGAATTTTCTCACTCACAGGAGAAAAAGCTCCTGGAAAAGAGAAATTACTCTGGCTGGTCACATTTTACGTGATTCGATGAGCTCCGCTTTTTGTTATCACCAGAATATTCCAAATAAAAGTGGTAAATTGAATACAAAAAATAAGGATGGAATTTTGCTACGGTCAAATCTATCATGTCTATAACCGTGGAAATAATTTTCAGACTGTATTTTTCAGTCGGGAGAATTATTTGTTCTTTCTTGAAAAACTTCGGAAAAACGTCCTTCCACATGCCGATATTCTTGCCTGGTGCCTCATGCCCAATCATTTTCATTTGATGGTTGAAGTGAAGCATGAAACAATACTTTTATCTGATTCGCCGAAAAATGAGGCTGATCCGATGAACAATGCTTTTGATCCGATGACTCGGGTTCATCGGATCAATTCTCAAGATACCAGCTTAACTCATCCGATGAACTCCAGTCATCGGATGAGTTCTCCCTCACCAACGAAATACAGGAACTTTAATGACTCAATTGCTATTATGCTGCGTTCATACACCCGAGCCATAAATAAGCAATTCAATAAGCACGGTTCATTGTTTCAGCAGCATACCAAAGCCCTTTGCCTCACCGAGCCGCAATGGGTTTCTCCGGCTTATTTTAACTCCCATTTCGGAACGTTGGGAAACCTCGATCTGCCTGAAACCAATTACCTGAATGTTTGCTACGATTACATCCACAAGAACCCGGTAAATGGCGGACTGGTAAATAATCCGGAAGACTGGGAATTCTCCTCCTTCCGCGATTATTACACCCGACGAAAAGGCAAACTGATAAATCGCGAATTGGCTAAAGAGTTGGGGCTAATTAATCCTTCCTTTGCTGGTTTGGGCTAGCTTAGTGAGGGTTTCACTTGAAGTGAAGCCCTCACTGGCAAATTACACAACGTAAGTTCTTGAAGTGGTGTCAGCACCTCTTCCGGTCCAGTTGGTGTGGAAGAATTGCCACGTGGCTGGTCAACACGTTTGTAGGTGAGAGCACCAAACAAGTTGCGCTGAGCCTGCAACAGGCTAGCTGTTATTTTTTACTCATTCCAAAGATGAATCGGGAAAAGTTAAATGGTTTAATCACCAGCGTATAGATGACAGCAATAATGAAGAGGGCACTTACTGCAATAAATCCAAATTTGCCCCAACTGTTCCAGTCCCACTGAACGACCACGAATCCGATCAACAACAAAACCGTTTGGTGAAGAATATAGAAAGGAAGTACCGCTTCGTTCAGTGGTTCGCGGTATTTCGATTCTTTATTGAGGTATTTCATTCCCATGGCCACAATAAATATCAGCCAGCACCAGGTTACCAATGCACCTGCAGCTTCCTGAAATAAATAGTACGCATAAACCTGACTGTTCTGGAAGAGTTGACCAAAACCAGTCTCCTTTACCGAGAAAGAGAAAATATACAGGACGAAAAGTATGGTTCCGACAGCAAGAGCCGGGAAACGTGATTTTAATAGAGTTTCTTTTAAACCTTCGTGGCGGGTATATATAAATCCCCACAGAAAATAGAAGGCATACATAGCGAAATCACACCAGTCGGTATAATCAGGGAAATGCTTTTTGAGCAGGATACGCGATATGGCAATCAGAATAAACATTAAAAGTGCACCACCTGTAAAAGAAGTCATTTTGCTGATCCGGTTCAGGAGTTGTTCCCCTTTGTTATCGATATATCTCATAACCGGGAAAAGTAAAATGGAGATCAGGAATAAATGGCCCAGGAACCAAAGATGATACGAAACGACTCCAATCCATAAGATATTGAACCCAATTGGATAGTTAAAAATTCCGCCGGTAAAATACCCGTGAAGAAACTCCAGATATCCGCCTGAAAAAGTTTGGTTCGAAAGTCCTTCGACATATTTCTGAGGTGGTAATAGCACCAAAGTTCCTATGATAAAAGGAATCAGAAGCCGGAGTGTTTTGCCTTTCAAAAAAGACATAAAGGGTTTTCGGATGCCAAACATGCCTGAAGCTCCCGAGAGAAAGAAGAATAATGGCATAATCCACAGATTGACAAAACCCAGAAACAGCAAGACAGATTCGCTTTTTACAGGATTTTTCACATGCCAGTACATGGGATCGAAAAAGTGAGAAGTGTGAAAGAAGAAAACGGTGATGATTGCAAGGATGCGCAACCAGTCGATGTAATAAATTCGTTGCATGGCTTTGAGGATTAAAATTCGCCACAAAACTAATTTGGTGATTACGATAATAACGAACGCAAAATGTTACGAGGAGTACACGTTGGCAAAAAAGGAGTGCACATTTTAAAATGAGCCCATGTCAACCTGCCGTATTATTGATGTTTTTATATTCAGACGGAGTTTGGCGGGCAAATTTTTAAAAGGCCTTATTGAAAGCCGATTTTGAGTTGTAGCCTACTTCTTCGGCAATTTGTTCAACCGTATATTGTCTAGTTTTCGGGTCGGTCATTAGTCGTTTTGCTTCCTCAACCCGGCATCTGGCAATCCAGTTGTAAAACGAAACTTCCATTTTTTTGTTGATCACCTGCGAAATGACATAGCCAGGCTCACCAATCAGTTTTGCCAATTTCTCAACCGAGATCAGGCTGTTGGCATATAATTTCTGCTCAGTCATCAAGGTGATTAGTTTTTGTTGTATTTCAGTTTTCTTTTCATCTTTTACTCCTGAACCCGGATTGCGGAGAGTTTCTACCTTTTCAGGCGCCATCGGAGTTGAAGCATAATTACCTGTTGGTCTGACCAGCTCGGTTATTGTGCTGAAATATATAATGGCAGTTAGGAAAGTCGCAATCAAGTGATCGCCGATATCCCGGGGAAAGGTCATTTTAACCACCAGAACTAATAAAGTTAGAATGGCCAAAGCGATATTGAAAGCTAACCACAAGTTTACTTCAAAACGATTTTCCGACGCTCATACAACTGCCGATCGACCGAATGTTTCAGCCGAAAAACTTATTGCCCACCACAACTGGCTTTGGTCGGAGTTAACTCCAACCGAAGGGAAAATTACGGTGATTAAAAGTAGCGAGTTTAGTCTTTAAAAAACAGGAAGTACCTGTATCGATACTTCCTGCAATTGCTTCTGTTTTCCGGTAAACTTATTTTTTACTCATCCCGAAAAGAAATCGAGTGAAATTGAATGGTTTAATCACCAGCGTATAGATGACTGAAATAATGAAGAGGGCACTTACAGCAATAAATCCAAATTTACTCCAACTGTTCCAGTCCCACTGAACAACCACGAATCCGATCAACAACAAAACCGTTTGATGAAGAATATAAAAAGGCAACACGGCTTCGTTTAGTGGTTCGCGATATTTCGATTCTCTGTTGAGGTATTTCATTCCCATGGCTACTATAAATATCAGCCAGCACCAGGTTACCAAAACGCGTGCTGCCTCCTGAAAAATATAATACGCATATACCTTGTTATTCAGAAAGATTTGCCCCAAAGTGGTTTCTTTGACCGAAAATGAAATGATGTACAAGACGAAAAGTAATGCTCCAATTAGCAGGGCAACGAATCTTGATTTCATCATGGTTTCTTTTAGGCCTTCGTGGCGGGTGTAAATAAATCCCAGCAGGAAAAATAAAGCGTAATTGGTAAAGTCGCCCCAACTCGTATAATCCGGAAAATGTTTCTTCAGCAAGACGCTTGCAATAGTCACCGGGACAAAAATTAAAATCGCGCCTCCTGTAAACGAAGTAATTCTGTATATCCAGTTCAGGAACTGTTCTCCCTTGCAATTGATGTAACGTATTCCCGGGAAAAGTAAAATCGAAATCAGGAACAGGTGACCGAGAAACCAAAGATGATAGGAAATGGCACTAATCCATAAAGTATCAAAACCCATGTGGTAGTTAAACATCCCGCTGGTAAAATATCCCTGAAGAAATTCTAGGTATCCGCCTGAAAAAGTGTGGTTCGAAAGACCTTCCACATATTTTTGTGGAGGAATCAGGAGCAGTGCACCTGCCACATAAGGAATCAGAAGTCGAAGTGTTTTGTTTTTCAGGAACGATAAAAAGGGTTTCCGAACACTAAATATTCCGGAAGCTCCCGAGAGAAAGAAAAATAACGGCATAATCCAGAGGTTGACAAAATTCAGGAACAGCAAAACCGATTCGGTTTTTACCGGATTTTTCACATGCCATTTAAAAGGATCGAAAAAGTGTGACGTGTGAAAGACGAAAACGGTAATGATTGCCAGAATGCGCAACCAGTCGATGTAATAAATTCGTTTCATGGCTTGGAAGATTAAAATTAGCCACAAAACTAATTTGGTGATTACGGTAATAACGAACGCAAAATGGTACGAGGAGTACACGTTGGCAAAAAAGGAGTGCACATTTTAAAATGAGCCCATGTCAACCTGCCGTATTATTGATGTTTTTATATTCAGACGGAGTTTGGCTGGTAAATTTTTTAAAGGCCTTATTGAAAGCCGATTTTGAGTTGTAGCCTACTTCTTCGGCAATTTGTTCAACCGTATATTGTCTAGTTTTTGGGTCGGTCATTAGTCGTTTTGCTTCCTCAACCCGGCATCTGGCAATCCAGTTGTAAAACGAAACTTCCATTTTTTCGTTGATCACCTGCGAAATGACATAGCCCGGCTCTCCAATCAGTTTTGCCAATTTCTCAACCGAGATCAGACTGTTGGCATATAATTTCTGCTCGGTCATCAAGGTGATTAGTTTTTGTTGTATTTCAGTTTTCTTTTCATCTTTTACTCCCGAACCCGGATTGCGGGGAGTTTCTGCCTTTTCAGCCGTCATCGAAATTGAAGCATAATTACCTGTTGGTCTGACCAGCTCGGTTATTGTGCTGAAATATATAATGGCAGTTAGGAAAGTTGCAATCAAGTGATCGCCGATATCCCGGGGAAAGGTCATTTTAACCACTAGAACTACTGCAGTTAGAATGGCCAAAGCGATATTGAAAGCTAACCACAAGTTTACTTCAAAGCGATTAATCAATGGATTTTCCTTGATGTGATTTTTATAAAGAATCAGAATTTGGAAGTTAAGCACAAGATAAATGGTAGTCTGTAGGATACAGATAAACAACTGGAATCTTCGAAACTCACTCAGAACTTTAAGAAACTCGTAATTTCCTGACGAGTTCAATCTCACGAAATGATGCATGAAATAGTAACTTTCAAGCTTAAAATCATTTGGTGCCAGATAAAATGGAATAAAAAACAAGGTGTAGGCAATAAATGGGATAAAATGCCATCTCCAATGTTTCAGCTTTTCATCGGGGTTGATGCTTAAAATGATCAGGTAAATCAAAGGCGGAACTGCAAACTGAAAAGGTTCTGAAAAATCGACCAAGGGAATCATGTAATACATGTAGCCCGTCCGGTTCAGGAAAATTTCGGTAATGGTGCATGTAATAAAAAAATACAGAAGTGCTTTACACTTTTCTTTACGACCTTGTCGGAACAATCCGGTTACGGAGAGCAGAATGCCTTGTACTACACCAAGCAATATGATAAGATCAGTAAAATTCAGTTCGGTGTGACCGGGTTCAGGAATCATAAAGAGTTAGTCCGTTGAAGTTTCGTCCAAATATAATCAATATCTTTTTTTATTGGCGGATCAGAAAACAAAAAGCCGCTCCCCATTTCAGGAGAGCGGCTTTTTAAGCCTCCCTTTCGGGTGTGGTTGGCGGGGCTTCTATACTACGTAAGTCCGTGAAGTTGTATCTCCACCTCTTCCTGTCCAGTTGGTGTGGAAGAATTCGCCACGTGGTTTGTCAACACGTTCGTAGGTGTGAGCGCCAAAGTAGTCGCGCTGAGCCTGTAACAGGTTGGCAGGCAAACGTTCGCTGCGGATTCCGTCGAAATAGCAAAGCGCTGAAGTCAATGCCGGAACAGGAATACCGTTGGTCAATGCAGTGGCACAAACACGACGCCATCCGGCCTGTGCTTTTTCAACAATTTCTTTGAAATGCGGAGCGAGCAACAGGTTGGTCAGATCAGGATTGGTATCGAAAGCCTTTTTAATGTCGGCCAAGAATACCGAACGAATGATACAACCACCGCGCCACATCAGGGCAATACCGCCGTAATTCAGGTTCCAGCCGTATTCTTTGGCGGCTTCCATCATCAGGTTGTAACCTTGGGCATACGAAATAATTTTAGCGCCGAACAAAGCGTCTTTCAGGTCAGAAATCATCTGGGCTTTGTCGATGGTTTTGTCAACTACCGGTCCGCTGAGTACTTTCGAAGCTTCAACGCGCATGTCTTTTTGAGCCGATAAGCAACGTGCAAATACCGATTCGCCAATCAATGTCAATGGAATTCCAAGGTCGAGAGCAGAAACAGCAGTCCATTTCCCGGTACCTTTTTGTCCGGCAGTGTCTAGGATTTTTTCAACCATCGGTTGTCCGTCTTCGTCTTTGTAACCCAGGATGTCACGGGTAATTTCAATCAGGTACGAATCAAGGTCACCTTCATTGTATTTTTTGAAAACGTCGTGCATTTCGTCGGCGCTCAAACCCAGCATTTCTTTCATCAGCTGGTAAGCTTCGCAAATGATCTGCATATCGCCATACTCAATTCCGTTGTGAACCATTTTAACGAAGTGACCTGCGCCACCTTCGCCAACCCAGTCGCAGCAAGGTGATCCGTCTTCCACTTTAGCCGAAACAGCCTGGAAAATCTCTTTTACAGCAGGCCATGCGGCAGGCGATCCGCCAGGCATCATCGATGGTCCTAACAAGGCGCCTTCTTCACCGCCAGAAACGCCTGTTCCGATGAAAAGTAGACCCTTGCTTTCAACATATTTGGTACGACGAATCGTGTCTGGAAAATACGAGTTTCCGCCGTCGATGATGATGTCGCCCGGTTCCAAGTGAGGAATAATCAATTCGATAAAATCGTCAACCGGCTGTCCGGCTTTTACGAGCATCATCACTTTGCGCGGACGTTCGAGCGAAGCGCACAATTCGGCAATCGAATGAGCTCCGATGAAGTTTTTGCCTTTACCACGACCAGCCATAAACTCGTCAACACGAGCGGTAGTGCGGTTAAAAACGCCAACGGTAAAGCCTTTGCTTTCCATGTTCAATACCAGATTTTCGCCCATTACGGCTAAGCCAATTAATCCAATGTCTGCTAATTTTTTCATTTGTTATTGTTTGAATGTTTGTATTTTAGTGTTAATCAATGTCATTAAGTTGTCATTTGTTGTCATTGTATTGTTTTTTTTCCACTAATGACGCGAAGCCAATGACAATCAATGACTAGTTATTAATTCGAAATCCAAGTTTTTTCAATACTTCCAATGTTTTTTTTTCTTCCACATTTTTAGGAACAATAGTAAACGCCGGAAATTCGCGCCGGGTGGGATAATCCCCACGCAATTGCTCGAATTGCGCCGTATTTTTCCTGAAAGTTTGATCGTCATTCCTGATATCATACGTGTGCAAAATGGCTTTGGCTATAATTTTCTGTTCGCTCAGTCCGGTTCCATCGAGTTCAAAAACCGGGTTTGATGGTTGTTCCACTCCTGAAGGTTGCCAGTTATCCAATCCCAGTCCGAAGAATTGATTGATGGCTTGCACGCTCATCAGTGTTCCAGTGGCTTTGCCGTCTTTAGAGTACCCGGCAATGTGAGGCGTAGCAATGTCGGTCATGGCTAGTAATTCCAGATCAATGTCTGGTTCATTCTCCCAGCAATCGCACACAAATCCTGAAATCTGATTGCTTTTCAGCGCTGCTTTCACAGCTTGTGTTTCCACCACTTCGCCACGGCAGGAGTTGATCACGATTGGTTTACGTTTCAGACCTGAAAAGAATGCTTCGTTGCCCAAATGGAACGTGGCATCTTGGCCTTTCATATTCAGCGGAACATGCAGTGTAATGATGTCGGCTTCGTCCATCACCTGTTTCAGGCTGACAAATTTGGCAGAACCTTCAGCGCGTTCGCGTGGAGGGTCGTTCAGCAGTACTTTCATGCCAAACAGTTCGCAGATTCGGGCAACTTTGCTTCCAACATTTCCAACTCCAACTACGCCAATAGTTAAGTCTTTTAATTGAAGGTTTTTTCGTTCAGCCAAAACCATCAATGTTGAGGCGATGTATTGTTCTACCGATTTGCTGTTGCAGCCCGGCGCGTTGGTCCATTTGATTCCGGTGGCATCGCAATAATCGGTGTCGATGTGGTCGTAGCCAATGGTGGCAGTGGCAATGAATTTCACCGATGAACCAGCCAGCAACTTTTCGTTGCAGATGGTTCGGGTTCGGGTAACAATCGCATCGGCATCTTTCACCACTTCCGGAGTAGTTTTTGATCCTGCTAAATAAACGACCTCGGCCACTCCTTCAAAAGCACCACGGATATAAGGGATTTTATCGTCAATTACAATCTTCATATTTGTTGTTGTTGAATCACACATATCACACCGTTTGATTTTAATCTTTCTATTCTATGTGACTTATTATGCATTTAATTTAAATGTCCCGGCAGAGACCTTTCAACCGGTTCCTCTCATTTTGGTTTGAATGGTAGTAATTTTTTACCATTTCTTCGAGAACTGAACTCGTTCTGGCGGCTGTCATTCCTGTACTTACACAATCAGCTTTACCACGCAAAGCATCTACAACCTGACTTATCAGGTTATGCGAGATATTTTCAGGATTCTGAAAATTGAAATTCACAGTACCTTTTTCAGTAATCAGTTGCACATCGCGCTGCTCAAAGGTTGAGAATAAGATTTTACCTTTAGTTCCAGTAATTTCGATAAGATCTTTTTCTGCACCCTTGGGTACCACGAAACACCAGCTACCGGTTCCAACTAATCCATTTCCAAAACGAAAGGTTCCGGAAACAGTGTCTTCTGCTTTGTAGTATCCGGCCTGATTAACAGCAATGCCATGCACTTCGATTACCGGTCCAAACAAAAAATCGAGGTAATCAAGCTGATGGGAGGCCAGATCGAAAAAGTGTCCGGCTCCGGCGATTTCCGGATTTACATGCCAGGAATGTTGTTCGGGCGGCAGCTCTTTTTCGTTGGCAGTTTTATACAATTGGATGTGTGCGGTAAGGGGTTGACCAATAATTCCGTCATCAATAAGTTCCTTTACTTTTAAGAAAGCAGGGAGCGTTCGGCGGTAATAAGCCACAAATAAGGGCATCCCGGTTTCTTTCGACACGCGAATCATTTCCTGACATTCCTGGTAGTTTCGGGCCATTGGTTTTTCCACATAAACTGGTTTGCCGGCGTGCATGGCGGCAATGGCATATGATGCATGTGTGTCAGGTGGAGTCGCAATGTAAACAGCATTAACTTCAGGATCATTAATCAACTGATCAGCATCGGCATACCATTTCGGCACACCGTGCCGTCTGGCATAATCCTTAGCCAATGACGCATTGCGGCGCATCACAGCAACCAAGCGGGAATGCTCCACTTTGTTAAAAGCCGGACCGCTCTTCAATTCGGTCACATTTCCGCAGCCAATAATTCCCCAGTTTATATCCTGAATTTTATGCATCGTCATGTTGATTAACGATTAACGATTAATGATTTTTGATTAACGATTTAGGACAATCAATCTGCAATCGTTAATCTTCAATCTCTGATCGTTAATCAATACTTAAACCGGTCTTTAAATGCCCACAAACCCAATGCTGGATTGGAGATGTAAAAAATTTCTTCTCCGTCGGGCATTGTGTTGTAGCCGTCGCGTAATTTGGACGGATCGTATTTGGCAGTTACCAAATCGAAATCGGCGTAATGGAAACCAACACTTTCGATTTCAGCTTGTGTCAGGTTATCCGTACCTTTTCCGGGGCAATACGTGATGCTGAAACGTCCTTCGGATGAGCCGTGAATGAGGTGAGCAGCAGCACTCAGGTTGTTGCGCAGTTCTTCGTTTTCGTCACAGCATTTTAGCGTGTTTGGTGTTCCGAAGTAGCCATATTTGCGTATCAACCGGTCGATTTCCTTGTCTTCTCCAAATTCTTTCAGAGCAGGAGCCAGAACGATCAATTCGCCATCATCGTCAATAGCCATGCGGGTGCGGTACACCGATTTGTTTCCCAGCCAGGTACTTTTAAATTCGGTTGGATCGAGGTAAACTACCACTTTTTTCAGGGGTTTATCCAGCATCTCGAAATTGACGAGTAAAGCCAGTTTGGCTGCTTTGTCGAATACTTCAAAATCGTCACCAATGAATAATCCGCGAGTTTTGATTTTGCCGTCGGTTTTATCGAGCCCAACCACTGTTTGCACGTAAACGATTGGCAAATGATTGGTGAAATGTTCCGATGCATAATTGAAAATTCGGCGTACAGGCGTATCGGCATGACCCATCATTCGCTCCATTCCATAGGCTGCACCTACAAAATGACTTTTATTGATGCCTTCAACGCCGCCAGTTCCGACGAAAATATTCTTGTTGTAATTGGCCATTCCCACTACTTCGTGAGGCACCACCTGCCCGATAGACAAAATCAAATCGAAATTACCTTCAATCAAGATTTTGTTGACTTGTGCAGGCCAGGGAAATTCAACTGCTCCGCCCGAAACTTCTTTGACGAATTCGGCAGGAACAGTGCCAACAGTAACTACGTCGTTGCGCCAGTCGTGTTCGCGAATGAGCGATGCCGGAATGGAGCCGAACATGTGCGAAATTTGGTGGTCGGTCATGGGCGAATGTGTTCCGAGAGCCGGAAGCACATCTGTCAAAGCATCCCCGTAAAACTCCCACGTCATTTCGGTCAGTTCACCGGCGCGACTTGGCAAACGGGTATAATCCGGA
>Ga0302293_10001637_pt1 | contig 10928 bp, 6 predicted proteins | sample III_Fen_N2_2_FD_198758 | JGI IMG/M metagenome (GOLD analysis project Ga0302293, IMG submission 198758) | Peat permafrost microbial communities from Stordalen Mire near Abisko, Sweden - III_Fen_N2_2 | ecosystem: Environmental > Terrestrial > Soil > Wetlands > Permafrost | place: Sweden: Abisko... | reverse complement strand
CATAATGTTAGTTTACGTTCCTTCATTGGAAAAGTCAAGGTTTTTGTATATAATATCAACATGACTGATATAGATAAATTCTTTTCGGATGCGGATAAGCTTGTCGCGCGCGTATCCGCGGCGGGAAAACCGGATACTCAAAAACTTGCGGGCGAAATCACCCGGCTCTTTTTGATTTGGGCTCGTGATTTCGGGGAACTCGGAACGAATCTTTCTACTTACTGGATCGATGAATACGCCGAAACTCTCTCGACGGAAGAAGGCCGCAAACGCGCAATCGAATGGTTCGGTTCCGTTCTTGCACTGCTGTCAGATTGCTTTACGAAAAATATGGATTTCAGCGACCGCGACTGGGGCGAAATCAGGGACTGTATCTCCGATGAAGCCGAAAATCTTGATATGGAGCTCATCACTTCCATTATGACGATAATCGTAGACCGCGGAAAGGCATAATACTTTTTTACACGTTTTATATTGACAAATAAAAATTGGAGCTTATATTTAAAGCGTAAGGAGAAAGGACGAACGAACAAATACCGGGGTGTCCCGGGACGTGGGATTCAGAGGAACCAACAGGACACAGATGACCGTAAAATGTTTTTGTTTCTTTTTTTAAGGAGGCACGATGGACAATCCCCCTGAACTACAAAGCCGGAGAGAAACCGGTACAAGCCTTTGAAAACGACCTGTTCACGAAGTATGGCAGGTATATATAGATTGGTCAAAGTTCATTTATGAACAGCTCCTTCGGGGGCTTAAGACCAACACAAGCCGGTGAAAGACCGGCTTCTTTTTTTTAAACCACGCTGATATACTTCAAGAACTGATGGAAAAAGAATACGAAACTTGCCTGTCTTGCCCGCGGGGATGCGGGATCAACCGTAATAATAAACATATCGGAACTTGCGGCGAAACCGCGGATCTCAGAATCGCATGGGCTGGCCTTCATTTCGGCGAAGAACCGCCGGTAACGGGCGAGCGAGGCTCGGGAACCATCTTTATCACCGGCTGCAATCTGGGGTGCGTATTCTGCCAAAATTTTCAGATATCTCGGGACGGCATGGGCCGAAAAGTCGAAGCGGCGGAGTTTGCGGAAATATGTCTTTCTCTTTCCGAAGCGGGCGCGGAAAATATCAATATCGTCACCGGTAGCCATGCAATCCCCTCTATCGCATCCGGTTTGCGCAAGGCAAAAGACCAGGGACTATCAATTCCCATTCTTTGGAATTCATCAGCCTATGAAAAAACCGAAGAACTTTCCCTTCTGGAAGGGCTCGTCACCGTATGGCTTCCCGATCTCAAGACTCTGAACCCCCTTCTTTCCGAAAATGTTTTCCGCGCTTCCGATTATCCGAAGATCGCTAAAAAAGCAATCAGATTCATGGCGGAAAAATCACCGTTGATAATTGAGCAATCCCTCCAAGTTACGGCTGGCGACCAAAAAGCACGGAGAGCACATAGTGATAATAGCGCACACAATGCCGGAGATAACGAGGCCAACCAGGGAAAAATAGTTTCAGGCGTTATCGTCAGGCATTTAGCGCTTCCCGGACGATTACCCGATACGGAACTCGTTCTCCGCTGGTTTGCCGAACACCTGAAGGATAAAGCGCTTCTTTCCCTGATGACCCAGTATACCCCGGTTAAAAAGAGTCCATACGCACAAGGAATAGACGCGTTTCCCGACCGCTTGATTGACCAAAACGAGTACAAAAAACTGACGCGTCTGCTTGAAGAACTTGAAATCGATACAGGCTTTTATCAGGAACTGGTTGAAGATGCGGACTGGCTTCCCGACTTTGCAAGGCAACAGCCATTCCCGTCAAAACTTGCAAAACCCGTCTGGCATTGGTCGACAGGATTTTTGTTGAATAGCGGCAAGTAAACCGGTTAAATACGATCCTTTCCTTTTTACTTAATGTGCCTTATAATTATATAGACGTAAAAAATCCGGAGGATGTATGCAGTTTCCCTCTTTTAATCACCCGATCACCGGTATTTCCATTCCCGTAGGTTCTCTAAAAACCGCACAAAGCTGCGGTGTCGGCGAATTTCTTGACCTGATTCCATTCGGAGAGTTCTGCAAAAAGTCGGGAATCGACTTGATTCAACTTCTGCCCGTTAACGACACAGGCACCGAAAGTTCTCCCTACAGCGCCCTCTCTGCCTTTGCACTTCATCCTATTTTTATCCGTCTCCAGAATATACCCGAGGCCAAAGCCTTCGCGAAAGAAATTTCGGATCTTGCGACGCAATACGAGTACCTTCCGAGATTCAACTACAGGGAAATACGCAAGGCAAAACTCGAGCTTCTGAAGAAAATATTCAACGCAAACCAGAAAGAAATAACCGGCAGCCCGGCGCTGAAAGAGTGGATCGCAAAAAATCAATGGATCGTCACCTATGCCGTTTTCATGAATTTGAAACGGAGCAATTTCGACTCATCCTGGAAATCCTGGGACAAAATGCAAAAACCGAGTCACCGCGAAATACAGGTTCGATGGGACGCGACCGCCCGGCAATCGGAGCATCTTTTTTTCGCCTGGCTGCAAATGCGCCTCGACGAACAATTTCGCGAGGCGGTAGAAGCGTGCGAGAAAAACGGAATAGCGCTGAAGGGCGACATCCCGATAATGATGAACGAGGATTCCTGCGACGCATGGGCGAATCCCGAATTTTTCCGCGATGATCTCCGCGCGGGCAGCCCCCCGGACGATGAAAATCCCCTTGGCCAGAACTGGGGGTTCCCGATTTATAACTGGGACAACCTGCGCGCCGACAATTTCGGCTGGTGGAAGCAGCGGCTCGTGCAAAGCGCAAAATATTATCACGCCTATCGTATCGACCATATACTCGGGTTTTTCCGCATCTGGTCGATTCCCTACGGGGAAGGCTCCGGCTATCTTGGATGGACAACGCCCCATGTACCGGTTACCACCGCCGAACTCGCATCTCTCGGATTTACCGGAGACAGGCTTCGCTGGATCAGCGAGCCCCATGTGCCCACCCGTCTGGTCGAAGAGGTAAATAATTTCGATTACCTCGGTACGCACGGAATCATGCGTACGATCATGAACCGAATCGGGAACGAAGAGCTCTGGCTATTTAAGGATGAAATTCATCATGAACGGGACATCTGGAACTCGACCATTCCTGAAGCGGTGAAAAAAGTTCTTGCAGATGCCTGGCGAAACAGAATGATACAGATAACAGGAAGGGACGCGCAGGGAAAACCGATCTATGCAGCTATCTGGAATTTCAAAAACGCAACCGCATGGAACACGCTTACGGACGGGGAAAAAAACGCGATGGAACATCTTTTCTCCGAGAAGATGAAAGCAAACCAGATATTATGGAAAGAACAGGCAGAAGAACTTCTCGGAGCGCTGACCTCATGCGTCGATATGCTGCCATGCGCCGAAGACCTTGGAACAATTCCCGACTCCGTACCGGAAGTTCTGAAAAATCTTGGAATACTCGGTCTTAAAGTAATACGCTGGGAAAAAAGGTGGAACGAACCGGGCAAACCCTACAGGGACCTTGAGTCCTACCCCGAACTTTCGGTCGCGACTTCGTCGGTTCACGATTCCTCCACGCTGCGCGGTTGGTGGGAGGAAGAAAACGGGTCACATGAATTCCTGTCGACCTGGCGTCCTGAAAATGCAGGATATCCCGAAGGCACAAGCGACCATTTCCGCGCCCGCTATAGCCCTGAGGTCGCGTCCTTCGTGATCAGGACACTTGCCAAAACCTCATCATCAGTTCTGGTCCTTCCCGTTCAGGATGTTCTCGCACTGTCTCCGGACGGTTACCGCTTTTCCGCCAGGGACGAAAGAATAAACATTCCCGGCAGCGTCAACGATTTCAACTGGACGTACCGAATCGGAGAGACCGTCGAGGAACTCCTGAAAAATAAAAAATTGATCGCATCCATTCAGGACGCGCTGAAAGATCGTCGCAACAGGACAGTCACGAAAGGAGCATCGCGATGATTCACGGACAGTGTGACTTACTCATACCAACCGGCAGCGAAATCTGCCCGGACACGCAGCAGATGGAATTCCACATCAATTCGGCAATCCGGAAGCAATGCGATTTTGACGAAACTCTTTTCTCGTCGAGCGGAAACGTTATCTTCGCGAACATTACGGCAGTTCAGCGCTTTGTGCAAAAATACAACAAAACGGTTCACGGCGCGAATCATCCGGAACAATACCTCAAAGCGGGACAGCTTAACGCAATGGGACTCATCGACGAGATATTCCATTACGTCTGCCGGCAATACAGGCTAAAGGCAAACGCGTCCTTTTTTTCGGGAGCTGCCGATGCCGTTGAAAAGGCAATAGGGGCTGACGGGCTTGAGAATTTACTCGAGACCTTCACGAAAGAATTTCCTCCAATGGCGGTGTATCAAAACAAGCTCACTCCGAGGGAATGGCTTTCGGGAACCGACTCCAAAGGCATTCCAAACAAAGCGCTCGCGCTTGAAGAACTTATGCTTCTCAAACTCGCAAATGAAAATCCGGCCTTCGAGCCTTTTTTCAGAATATTTTCCGACAAGCCGCTTTCCGCGACTACTGCGTACGCCAAGGCTTGGGAAGCGATACGTTCATGGTCGGTGATAAATCCTCCCTTTGGACCAGAAGGACTCGATCTCATCTCCATGCTCAAAGCGCCCGTCGAATATTCACCGTATGACCTCAAAGGCCAGCTTGATTATATCAGAACCCGATGGCTCTCCATCCTCGGCGAATGGCTTTCACGCCTTCTCTCGGGTCTCGACCTTATAGCCGAAGATGAAAAAGCGGGTTGGTCGGGCGGTATCGGTTCGGGGACGCCGGACATGCAGGCATATGAATTCGGGGACATCAGCAAGGAATACGAGCGCTTCAGTCCAGACAAGGACTGGATGCCGAACGTGATACTGATCGCGAAAAGCGCGCTGGTGTGGCTCAGCCAACTGACCGCTAAATACGGTCGTCCGATAACCAGGCTCGACCAAATTCCCGACGACGAACTCGACGCGCTCGCAGGCGCGGGCTTCACCGGACTCTGGCTTATCGGCCTTTGGGAACGTTCGCCGGCCAGCGCAAGGATAAAGCAGATATGCGGGAACCCCGAGGCTGCGGCAAGCGCATACAGCCTCGACGACTACGACATCGCGGGCGAACTCGGGGGATGGGACGCGCTCAACCAGCTCAGGACGCGCGCATGGAAACGAGGAATCAGAATGGCCTCCGACATGGTGCCGAACCACACGGGTATGGACGCGAAGTGGGTCGTCGAGAAACCGGACCTCTTCGTGCAGACGCGCGAATGCCCCTTTCCCGGCTACGACTTCAACGGAGAAAACCTTTCGCATGACGGCCGCGTTGGCATCTATCTCGAAAACCATTATTACTCAAAGAGCGACTGCGCGGTCGTGTTCAAGCGCGTCGACAACGCAACGGGCGACACGCGCTATATCTACCACGGGAACGACGGCACGGGAATGCCATGGAACGACACGGCGCAGATCGACTTTCTCAAGCCCGAGGCGCGCGAGGAAGTCATCCAGAAAATTCTGCACGTGGCGAGAAATTTCCCGATCATTCGTTTCGACGCCGCGATGGTTCTCGCGAAAAAGCACATCCAGCGCCTCTGGTATCCCGAGCCCGGCAAGGGCGGGGACATCGCAAGCCGCTCGCGCTTCGCGATCAGCCGCGACGAATTCGAACGCCGCATTCCGGAAGAATTCTGGCGTGAGGTAGTCGACCGCTGCGCGAAAGAAATCCCCGACACGCTTCTCCTCGCCGAAGCCTTCTGGATGATGGAAGGCTTTTTCGTCCGGACTCTCGGGATGCACCGCGTATACAACTCCGCGTTCATGAATATGCTTAACCGCGAGGACAACGAAAAGTACCGCACGACCATCAAGAACACGATCGAGTTTGACCCGGAGATTCTCAAGCGCTACGTGAATTTCATGAACAACCCCGACGAGGAAACAGCCGCGGTCCAGTTCGGCCGCGGAGACAAATATTTCGGCGTATGCACGATGATGGTCGCAATGCCCGGCCTCCCGATGTTTGGACATGGACAGGTCGAAGGCTTCGAGGAAAAATACGGAATGGAATACCGGAAGGCTTATAAAAACGAACAGGCCGACGAAAACCTCGTCAACAGGCACCGCAGGGAAATTTTCCCCCTGATGAAAAAAAGATGGCTCTTCGCGGGCGTGGAAAATTTCAGGCTTTATGATTTTTGGGAAAACGGATGCGTCAACGAAAACGTCTTCGCATGGTCAAACAGGGCCGGTACCGAACGGGCAGTTATTTTCTACAACAATGTGTATCAGCAAGCCACGGGATGGATCAACGCTTCTGCCGCTTCGATCGAGAAACATCCGGACGGATCAAAAAGTTTAGTACAGAAGTCTATCTCGGAAAGTATTGGGCTCACCGTTCGACCAAACCGTTTTTGCGTCATGCAGGAACAGCGATCCGGCCTCTGGTACATTCGAACGACGGAGGAAATTGCCGCAAAAGGGCTCTTCGCGTCGCTTAATGGTTTCCAGACTCAAGTTTTTGTCAATATATACGAGATCGACGACAACGCCGATGGCCATTACCGGATACTCTACGATACGCTGAAGGGTAGCGGGATTTCAAATATTCATATGGGAATCCAGAATATCGTTCTCAAGGATCTCTACAAAGCCCTTACCGACCTTGCAACGCCGGAGTACTTCGAGCGGATAAAGAAAATATTCGAGCAAGAAATTGATAAGGATACGATAAAGGAACGAACCCTGCAAATCCGAAAATTCCTCGAGGATACGCAAAAATCAGCACGATTGTTCTTCAAAGCCTGTGTTGTCTTTTTCGACGGCTCCTCTGGGGTAAACGCACTTCCCGGAATGCAGGAACGCAAGAAAGCAGCGGATTCGGACATCGCATGGGCTCGTTTCAGCCAAAGAATCGAGCGATTGCTCACGCTTCCCGCAATAGAAAAATTGATTCCTGTCGATCTGGTGCCCGAATCTCTTCGCCTTACGAACTTCCTTACGCAAAAGGTCCTTGAACGGGACGCAAAACCTGAAATCATGGGAGCCGCGATTGCGCTCTATTCAATCCGGGATCTTGCGGGAGACAAAGTCACCGGATCAACGCTCCGGCAGTTAGTGGAAAGCTGGAGTCTCGACCTGAAAATGGCGGAAATATTCGCTTGTTACGGCTACAACGAAGAGGTCGTTCTCCCGGAATTTCAGAGCCTCAAAGAATTGCTCGTTCTTGTCGATACGGAGGTATCCCGGATAGTTCCGATTTTATTCTCGAACCAACGACTGAACGGCGCTCTCGGCATACACGTATGGGATCATATCAGCTGGTTTAACAAAGAATCTTCGGAAGAAATTCTCTCTCTTTCGCTTGTGGCAAAAACGATACTGAATGTCCCGGGAATCGAAGCGGCAAACAAATTCTCGTTCAAAGACTGGAATACGCAACTTGTCGAGCTTTCAAAAGAAAAGAAGAAAGCGCTGTCGGAATTTGAGGAGTCGGGATATCAAACGGAAAAACTTCTAGCCCTCTATGCGCCGCCGGTAAAAATTGCGGAGAAAAAAATTAAGAGCGAAACTGAAAAGGCTCCGCGTAAAGGCATTCTGCCCATTAAAAAGACGCCAAAGAAGAAATAAAAAAAAGGCACGCCTCCCGTTTCCGCGGGATACGTGCCTTTTGTATTCAGAAAACACCCGGCTTTTCAGCTTTTTTGCGCATTCTCCTCAACGTACTTTTTAAACTCTTCTATCGACATCTTATCGGAATACAGTGGGTACAAGGCCTCCACCAGCTCGTCGATAGAATCAAATTTCGCGCCGTCCAGTTTATATGGCATATATCACCCTTTCCTCGAACATAGTCAGTATATTCTTTTTTTATTTCCAGCGCAATAAACAAAAAGTTCGATACGTCCTAAATCAGGCGAAATCCCGAAGAATCTTCTCAAGAAGCTTGCTGTCCGGCGCGATCCGGAGAGCGCCGGGAACAGGAGCCCCTATGTCTTTCATAAAATCAGGTATGGGCGGCGCCTCCCCGCAGGCAATGCGAAGCTTTTCGGCTTCAAACGCAGGATGATCCTTGGAAACGAGCACGACCGACCCTTCGTCGGAATTGATTCGTTCCTGAATAGACCCAATGGCGCCATAGGCTGTAGCCGTCGCCGTATCAAGCATGATCCCGTATTTTTTCCAGAACGCGGACATGTGTTCGCTGATCGCAGTCGTCTTGACCTCAGCCGGAAATACCAAACCGCGAAGCATAAGCGAATTAACCTCAAACACCTGTTCGAGACGCTCGATGTTCGAGGGACTTGCAGCATCCGCAGGCCCCCGGCGCTGAAGGGGCACGCTTGAATCAATGCAGAGGCAGCGCCCGGTGGCATCGCAAGACAAAGACGGCGTCGAATCGGTGATAAACCCGTTAACCGGCAGAGAGAACTTCCAGGCATACAATCCGGCGACGAGATTACCGTAATTGCCGGACGGAACCGCATAAAAAATATCGCCTCGCACTTTTTTCCGCAATCGGGTGAACGCGTACATATAAAAGAATACCTGCGGTAACAGTCGTCCAATGTTAACCGTATTGGCTAGAGTCAGCCCGTATCGGGACACAAGATCCCTTTTTGCGTATAGCTGACGCACCAGGTTTTCGGCGTCGGAAAGACTACCGTCTATTTCAACCGGCCATACGTTGCCGCCGTTCCAGGCGAGCATGGATGGGTCAAGCCCGGTGAGCGTTCCTTTTTCGTAAGCCAAAAGCAGCTTGAGGCGCTTCCTTCCCGCGAACGCATGAGCGATGCTCCTTCCCGTAATTCCGTCGGTTGCGGCCAAAACGGTCGCGGTCCGGTCTTCCATGGTCAGAATATGCTCCAGGGCGGAGGCGAGCCAAAGCAAGCCGAAATCCTTATGGCATCCGGTGGGCCCGTGAAAGAGCTCGAGCGAAAAAAGCCGTTCATCCAGCTGACGAAGTTCCGGGCTATATGAGGCAAACGCTGACCCGGCAATGCGCTCAGAAACGACGGGGCTGAATTCCTCTTTGAGAAGGGCCGATGTAAGCGTGCCGGCGATGGAAGAAAACTTCGTGGTCTCGTCCATGTACATTATCCATGGGCGTAAATCCTCTTCTTTAGCGGGAACGTACAGTCCTCCGTCGTGCGGCATACAATCCAGGACCGCGTTGCGGAAACTGACAATCCTGTCACTGTTACGGGTACTGACCAACTCCATTCATCAACCTCCGAAAAAACACGTACTCTTATTGGATGCACTATTGAGTATACTCGAAATGAATTAAAAACTCATGAATAAAGGGACAAGAAAAGGTACCAAAAAACTTAAGATGACGCCATGGGCAACCGACAAAGGGATGACGCCCGCGCCCCAGGAATCCTCGACGGCGGGCAGCGTCACGTCCATACTCGTCGCGCCCGCTATGCCGATGCCGCTCTCACAGCGGCCGGTAAAGCGTAAAAGGGGGATGGACAAAAAGGCGAGCGTTTCCCGCAGCAAATTCGCGATAAAAGCGGCTGCCCCAAGCATCGGATCGCCGAGATTCGAGATAAGCACGCCCGAAAGGCTGTACCACCCGAAACCGGATCCAAGGGCGAGAGCGCGACCGGGAGTCATTCCTTCAAACATCATCGTACCGAGCGATCCTGCAAGAGTACCGACGATAGTAACAGCCGGAACGAGCAAAACCGCAGGCTGGAAAAGCATTTTTCCGAGACGCGCGCCGCTTCCGGCCATCTGCATGCCGATGATAAAAAGCAGAAAATAAAGAATCCAGTTTGAAACGGTTCCGTCCCGCACGATCGCAACAAGAGGCAAAAGGTAACCGACTCCCGTACCGAGAGCCACCAGAACGAGGAGCAAAAGCGGTTTTTTCAGGTTATGAAAAAGCATTGAAATCTTGCGGCTTCCCTGCAACGGCTGCAAGTGCGAAATCTCATTGCCATACGAAGATAATTTAACCTTGGACGTTCCGTCCGCTATCGCCCGCTCGAGATCGCGATACACCGGAATAAAAAGAATCTGCAAGCTGACAGTGCCCGCGCAGGCAAAAAGAGTGCTTGTCACCGCAAGGATTCCTACCATCGGCAGATTGGCAAGCACATCGCGGTTTTGTCCGAGTTTCAATCCCATGGAAAACAGTAAAAGATACAGGGCAACCGAAAAAATACGGTCCGTCAAAGACGTATATTTCAGCAGCTTTGCCCGGGCCGCTGCGAATCCGCCGGCCAGAAAAACGAGGAGGAGCAAAAGAGAAACGAGAGTGTTCATTTCAGCACCATGAATTTTTCGACGAATCCCGAAGGCCTGTAGGTCATTTTGGCCTGACGCATTCCCTCATCTCCGAGATCCTGCTCCCTGTTGATAAACTCCACGGTATCGGGAAGATATTGGGCAAAGGCATAATTAATGAATTGATAGGAACCGCGATACTCAACGCGGGCTTTTTCAAAATGAACCGCGCACATGCGCCCTGCGGCGACCGTTTCGGCAAGAGTCCATGCGACGGGAACGCCTTCAACATACAGAACGAGACCCGTCATTTCAAAAGACCCAAGAAGACTGAGCGCTTCTTTAGCGGCCCGATAATCGGTATCGAGCGAGTTTTCTTCAAGATCGTTCCATGCCTCTAGAACCGCTATCGCGTCGTCCCGCGTCTCGACGCTTAACGGCTTTACGGTATGATCGGGATACGCAAGTTCGAACGCATTTACGTGATTTTTTTTCTTGTGGAATTTTTTTCCGGAAAGGGATGCAAGCTCCGACCGAAGATATAGATAGTCATAATTATTTCGGTCTTCGCTCACCGTGTAACCCGCGCCCTCAATTTCCGCGCGGTTCTGGACCAGAAAAGCAGGCGATATCAGTTTCCATTTGT
>Ga0302293_10001634_pt1 | contig 10932 bp, 13 predicted proteins | sample III_Fen_N2_2_FD_198758 | JGI IMG/M metagenome (GOLD analysis project Ga0302293, IMG submission 198758) | Peat permafrost microbial communities from Stordalen Mire near Abisko, Sweden - III_Fen_N2_2 | ecosystem: Environmental > Terrestrial > Soil > Wetlands > Permafrost | place: Sweden: Abisko... | reverse complement strand
GATCTTGACCAGGAATTCGTTAATATCAAGGTAATCGAATTGGTCTTTGTAGAATGACAAAGTCGGTGAATCATCCGAATTATACGGACCGTTGTCCATGTTAGTGGCTTCTTCAAAGAGGATATCTGATACAGGGAACCTGGACATGGTATTAACAGCAGCGCCAATAAGGGAGTCGAACTTATAGAAGTAACGACACCACTTGAATATCTCAGTCATTGACTTAGGTAGTTGGTAGTCACTCAAATTCAAATACGGACTTGGATAAGGGTCTTGATCTCTGGCGTATGCTGATGCAGTCTTATGGAGAGCATCTTCCTTAGCCTCTTTTAAGAACTTGGCCTTCGCGTCGTCCACGGAGCCGAGACCGAGTAATTGGTTTGCAACGTCAGCGTCGTCTGGGTCGTTAAACACATGAGGAAAGTCTACCTCAAAATGCTGTGATATCTCTTGTGCGGGGATTGTCACATCTTCCCCGAGGTTTATTTTTTCATCCATTATTTCTTCCCTTCTACTACGGGCTTTTCTTTGGTCTCAGGTGGTTTATTTGCATTTGCTTGATTGACTATTCTGTAGGCGTCGTCAGTGTACTCAGTTAATTCCCGGAAGATTTTCATAACCGTGTTCTTATCCGCCTCGGAGATGTCAGCAAGTTTTTGTAATCTACTATCCATTATCTATTCTCCTTAACCCAAGTAGGTTTTAATCTGTTCGGTTCTCGTTGCCAACATGTGCTTGCAGTAGCTATCCACACCAAGGTTAGTCGCTACGTTCGCAGCGACGATGTCTACAATTGCCTGCTCGGGACTATTAGCGGACTTTAAGATGGTCCGGATATCTTCCATTGCGTTGTCAGCGAGGTCGACGACGTCGGCGTCGAGGTCAAGGCCTCTGTATTTATCTACAACCGCGGCAACTACCCTGGAGATGATACTGTTCTCTACCGGTCCCAGTTTGGATTTATTAAATAATCCATTAGGCAATGCTTTGTTCCATTGATCGTGAACCTCTGATGCCAGTAGTTTCCAGAACACTTCCTCTGTCTTCGACTGGTACTGAGGGCAGATACAGCGACAATTACTATCCACGAGTACTTCGAGCATGTAGCCGAAGACGTGTTCGGACATGTTATCGTAGATGTTGTCATCAACCGCAGACGCTACCGCAGACATTGTCCTGAGACCCCACACGAATTCGTGAAGCTCTATATTAGATTCCCTGAGGTCAAAGTCTATATCTCGGTTATTAAATGATCTGATAATCTTCTCGAAAGTGTGGTACCCCGTATAGGGACTGTTACTATTCAGGATCATCACCAAGAAAGCGAGTTTGTCGGCGACAATCCCGTTAACAACTATCCCCGTAAGGTCTGCGATCATTGACGACATTGTCTCAACATCCCAAGAGAACCAATCGGTTCCAAACTGCCGGGTAAGCCAAAGGTAATAAACCTTGGGGTCAATATTTTCTTCTATAAACAGCGACTCCGATAGCTCTGCAATCTTATCTAATTCTTCTTCATCTGCCATTCCTACTTTGTATTCGTCTAATATCGACTGCTCAGGTTCTAATACAGGTGCGGGGGTGACGACGTCGACGACGTGCGCAGGGATCTCCTGTGTACCATCAGCTAAGTTCAAGTCCGCTGCTTCCTTCGTCAACTCAGAAGATGCCGTTTTGGACATCGACACTACCTTGGACTTAAAGTACTTACCATCTCTTTTAACGAACTTGCTATAATCTTCCTCGGACATGTCATATGTATTGGTCTGTGTGATTACGATGTTATCGACGATGTACAATACCCTATCGGGGAGAAATACTACCTTCACGCCCTTGGAAATATCCTTTGGGGTGATGGTATTGGCGTTATTGCCTATACCGAATATTGCCAATTTCTCTGTTCCGATGTCATAGTCCTCATCAGCAGCCATCTTGAATGCACCTAGGTCAAAGTCCAAGACTTCTTCTACGGCGTTGGTGACAACGGCATCAACAACTGTGGCGGCGTATTTATCCATTAACGGCGATGTGGACGATGCCTGGAAGATTGATGATAACATTGCCATCTTCTCTAACATCTCGACAATGCCGACGTCGTGTGTTGCGGCAGTCTTTGTTGAAAACGTTCCGGCTCTTAATCCGGATTCAGAGTCGATGAGTTTGCGAATGAACATCTGCTCACTTGCTTGGGCATCGAGATAGACTTTATTAACTAATAAGTTCTTAAAGTAAGTGTGATCCTTATTTCTCCATGCTGATTTCTGAGCCGAGGTCATCTTGTCGACATTGATCGCGTCGACAACAGTATTCCTGAGCATGTACACTGCCGTGAACGGGGTGAACATTACCTTAAGATCTTTGGAAAGGTTTTCTATTTGTGTATAGTGGTCAGCAGAGACCTCACCGAGTTTACGGTTACTTTCATTTAGGATCTTGGCAACAGCGTTACCATATTGCTTCTTGTATTCTGCATCCTTCTTTGCCGACATTGACGCAGCATAAAGTCCTGCGCCAGCCATTCCCAAGAGGGTTGCCGCCGATGACATCTGTACTTCTGTATTAGCTTTCTTGTATACGGGCTCTTTATCTCCGTCAATAGCTGTCAACGTCTTACGTACTGCGTCCACAGCCCAATCTTCGTTCTCATCGTACCAAGCCATTAATTTACCTCACTTATTTTTATGTACCAAGCTGTTATTAACTATTTCCTATTATACAGTGTCTGCTGGGTATTATAAAGAAAAAAGAATACCTCCGTAGAAGTATTCTTTAGTTCAATATAACTGGGAGTATTATCTCCTATTGTCTGATGCTAAATATCCTGCTCCGGCTGCGATTCCGACGGCGCCGACAGGGTGTGCAACGGCCCAGTTCTTAGCATCACCGTACATGTCATTTGCAGCGCCTTTGGCTCCGGCAACGGCTGTGTCTTTTACGTCGTTGATGTTTGACTTCTTGTATTTATAACGCTTTCTCAGTTTAGGTTCTTCTTTCGTGTCTGGTGTTTTTATATCCGGCTTATTAGGGCCTTCCACATCATTAATAGGTTTCATTTTAGGATCTACCTTAGCAGTATTAGCATTAGAGGGATTTGCTTTGGCAATTTCTGCCTGCCTAGCAGCATGTCTTTCCTTTAAACTTGCGTTAAGTTTTCCTGCTGTTTCAGGATCATATGATGATCCATCCCTACTCATAACCTGGGGTTTATTTTCTGTCGGTACACTTTTTGGATCTGGCGTCTTTGGTAAACCATTGTTTAAATACGCTTTAGATGCGGCAGTGTCTGCTTCTCCGAATGCTTTAGATACTGATTTGGTTCCTGCATTTAAGTTTGTGAAACTCCCCATCGGTTTTACTTCAGGTTTGTTTAATGTAAAAGGTGTTTTAAAATTCTTTCCTGATGCTTGTGCAGTATCACCGGTATTTCTGAGTATTTGGTTTGATTTTGAAATTGCTTTGGCTTCTGCCAGGTTATTACCAACTGTCTTGAATGCGTTGCCCACCCCAGTAGTAGCCATGGAACCCACATTATCTACAGTCTTTGCTGCATTACCAAGTCCGGTACCGACGTTCTTTGCTAAATTTGATCCCACGGTTTTTACGTTGCCGCCAATAGTTTTACCTGTGGCCCCGAGGGCTTTGAATGACATTGCCTCTTTCATAATCTCGTCACCATACTCGGCTGCAAGGCGTTCGCAGTCTCCGTTGTAGAGCTCGTAAGCAACTAACAACTCACTGTAAGATGCTGACTTGTTGATGTTAACATCCATATTATGAATAGGGTAATCCAGTACGCCAAGTTCCTGACGTTCACTAGCATCCAACTTGGAGGCCATCTTCTCTAAGGTTTCAATGGCGGCGGCGTAGACTTCGAGGTCAGCCACCAAGGCGTTATACTCTGCGTGGTAGTCGGATACCCCAGCAGCCTTCTTGAGGTTCTTGGCGACATCAACTAGTAAGTCTGCTTTTGGTTTAATTTTGCTGGCAACATGAGATCCGGCAGCTAGTCCAGTGAGTGCCACGGTTACAGGCAATGCGCTGTCTTCTGCTTCGGCTTTCTTAAGTAAGTGTGACCCAGTAGCGGCACCGAGGATAGCTGCTAACGGCGTGGTAACAACAGCGGCTCTTGCCAATTCTTCGTCACCTGTTTTGTCAGCAGCGCCGGCGATGCCTGCAACGGCTCCACCGCCTGCAAGGGCACCAAGAACAGCACCGGCTTTACTGCCAGCGATCTTCTCTTGTTCAAATTGCTCCTCTAAGGTCTCAGCCCTTTTGATTAGTTTCTTTATGTTTACTGCAGCCCGCATTAACGGTTCGTTCATAATCTTTTTCTCCTTCTTGGCTTTACGTAGTAGACTGAGTCCGACGGCGCCGGCGGTGAGTCCTGTGGCTCCGAGGAGTACCTTGTTTGCAACATCGGCTTCGTATGCGCTGTTGTCGCCGTATCCTGGTCCCGAGTCTAGTAGGCTCATTCTCGCTGCCCGGTCATTAACTAGAGCATATAGGCTATCATCCCCAGCGGATTTTGTTATCGACAATAACAATTCAGCCGCTAATACTTCCATATCAGCGGCTGAGTTCACGCTGCCGATGGATTCGAATTCATCCAGCAGTTTTGTATACATTATAAATTCTCCTTTATTTGTTTATCGACGACCTGTGGCCCCACGAAGTTCTGCGTCTCTGTTGGAATTCTTAGCTGCGTTGTTAGCAACTAATGCGGTTCCGCCTACACCAGCAAGGGTAGCAAGGTGAGTGCCTTTTACACGGCTCACTTCAGCCATTGCCGCGTCTTTATTACTGCCCTTAAGTTTAGCAGGGTCGCCATTCCACCAATTATTCACAGCATCAATCCTACCCAAGTTCTTAGCGTCCTTAGTCGTCTGTGCGAAGTTAGGATTATCTGGGTTGATTCTATGTTCGAGTTTATGTGATTCATACATTTCAATAGGTTTCCTAGTTGCTGCCGCGGGCTTAACACCATCACCAAGCAAACCGGGATCTCCACCACCTGCTTTGAGAGACTCTTCAGCATCTTTTGATTTTGCTAATGCGCGTTCACGCTTTTTAGATATAGTAACTAATTTGCCTTCTGCTTTAGCGGCTTTGTTTGCTAAGCGGTCGGCTCTCCATCCTGGCATAGCGGCTTTCAATCTCTTGACACCGAATGCGGCGCCAGCGAGGCCAAGTGCGCCTGCAGCGAGTCCGGGAGCAACATAGTCACCTTCAGCAGCCTGCTTCTCCAATGCGACTTCATATTCATCAGCAAATTTCTCGAGGTTATCCATTTCGATATCAGCAAGTTTATCGAGACCGTTGATTACGTCCTCGGCAATGATTTCCATTTCGTCAGCGGTCATGACCTCTGCAAGTTTATTGAATTCACTCAGTAATTGTTTATACATCTGTATCTCCTCTGTTAACTATATTTGAATTGGCCATCTTGGGGTAAATACTCTTCCTGTGGGCATTGCACTGACTATTGAGCCAAAGGTGAATTGTCTTACACCTTGGCGCACTAGGCAATATGCCCAGAGTTTATCTTCTTTGAATTCATATGGTTCAACTTCCCTGGCAGTTATTACCCCTTTGGTATCAGCATAGGCAATAATTACTGTCTGGGAAGCTCTAGCACATTTGGTTATGGTGTCTAGGATAATAGGTGAGACACCACCGGAATTGGTACTTCGTTTCAAAAAAGCTCGTAGTTCTGTTCTATTCATAATTATAACCATCCTGTGGAAGAAAGTCTATTTAATTTGCAGCTGTGATTGCTTTAAATTGTTTGTTATATACGGACTTACTACAGGTTTCTTTTCCTTCCTACGAAGTAACTCGGCTTCTACGTCGTCGGCTTCGTCCACGTACTCGGAAATGCCTGTTTCGGGGTTATCAACTTGCCTTGCGAACTTAGCTATTTCCAGTAGGCTGGATGTTGCCTTCTTTTCCTTTTCCTTTTCATCATGTTCTTCTATTGTTATCCTCGTCATTCCCTTGGGAACGGCAACGTTAGGATCGGTGATGATAGGTTCAAATGATTTCTTCATATTCCTTCCGGTAGCAATAGACACTGCAGTCATGGGCGCGGCGTATGCGAGGCCTTCTAGCGCACGGAATGGAATCTCTTCTGTTGCCCAGTGTGCTAATCCGGTCTTGCCTTTGTACTTAACCGCTTCTTCTTCAGAAAGGAGCTTGTCGAGTTTGTGAACCCAAGGTGACCGGCTGTCGGTGATCTTCTTATCCAATGCAGCCTTCACGCCCTCTAATGATGCAGACTTGACCAATGCGGTTTTGGATTTAGCATCAGCAGTGGGGATATCAATCACCAACCTACCTGTATTTTTAACTTCTTCGTCTTTTCTGACCTTCTCCATGCCACCATATAAGTTGCGACCAAGCATTCTAGATAAGGTGGCTAGGGTAAAAAGCGTGACACCTGTGGTAACCGCCGGGCGGATACCTCGGGTTAAAAGCATTCTCTTCTGGGTATCTGTCATTGCCGTTTTCTCGAGGTCTTCTGCGCCTACAGAGGCGACAGCTTCCAATGCGGATATCGGTTCTGTTCTGTTGACTCTGTTTGCAGTGTAGTCTCTCTGTGGCCTATTCGAACTAAAATCTCTATTGGGTCTTTGGTTATTATAATCTCTTCGATTACCAGCATAGTCTCTGGGTTTGCGGTTGTATGTGCGGTCACCTACTACAATGTCGACGCCGTCTGATCCTACTGCAGGTTCTATATCGGCGGGGTTGTCATTCTTTTTGTTCAAGTTAATTGCTGAATTCACTCGTTCAGTGAGGTAATCTTCAGCCATTCCGACACCAAGCATTCCACCCATGTACATACCCATGGTCCCAAGGATCTTTTTCTTTGAAGGCAACCCGGATACTGAGTCCCAGTTGCGCTTATCTTTTCCGAACATGCTGTCGCCAAGCTTACTGGCACCAACAACAGCGGAGGAAACTACATCTGTAACTGGACGGTATTTAGTAAACGCCTGTAACGACTTACGGGCAACACCTTGTGTACCACCCAGTGCAGCGTCGAAGCCTTTTGACATCGAGGGTAACAGGTTGGGGTTGTGGTTTACAACAGCACCAAGTATCTTGGCACCACCGAATCCTGCGCCTGCAAGGCCTGCGAGCATGAGCATGTTAGCAAAGGGATGGTTCTCGCTGTTAAAGTGTTCCGCAACTTCAGTCTTGTCGACGCCGCTTTCGTCAGCAGCAGCTTTAGGAAAACCGCCAATACCTTTAGGACGGAACATTTCTGAGGGCAGTTGATTCTGTTGTTTTAACGCCTTCATTTCCGATCCGAACTGCTTTGCCTCACCTAGTCCTGGGACCACCGCGTCGGCGATGGCTCCAAGCGGTTTCTGACCACTGAGCATACCAACACCAGCACTAAGACCTAAGCCCAATGCGCCCTGTTGCTTGATATTCTTACCAATTAAACCAGTTGCTTTGGGAGCAAGTTTAGCGGCTTTGCCAAAGAGACCCTTGCCAAGTGACATTGTCGCTTTTCCCAAGGCAGCAAGCAATGCTTCCTTCTCTAGTACTTCGGAAGCGAATTTTTCCATATCCATCTCGCCTTTGGCGGCGAGCACATCGTATTCAGTCAGTAATTCTCTATACATTGCCAACCTCCGAGGAGTTGATTATCGTAGCCAGTATCGACGCTGTCTTTTCTAAGAACTCTGTTTCAGCAACATCGTCTGCTGCAGCTTTTTTGATATTATCAGCTAATTGCTTTTGATCTCGCTCACCCATTTTTGCAGCCAGATACATTATCGCCGCCGGGATTGCGATACCACCTGCAGCCACTGCGAATGCCTTTAGTGCAGGTTTTCCATAATTCGATAACGCCTCAAGCAATTTTTCCTTAGCCGGAGCTGATTTTAGGCCCTCTAACACATCTTTAGCAACTAACGCTCTGTTAGGGGAAATTGACGTTACATCGAGTGCGTCAGATGTCCCACCTATACTGAGAAGTTTCATAAACCTATCACGAACCTCTGAGTCACCTGGTTGATAGTGATTAATTATTCTCTCGTCAATGTTATCTGGCCGTATTTGTGGTTGTCCTATCCCGTCTTTAATTGCGGCAGCAACAGCGGTAGGCATTGTGAAAGTATGTGATTCAATAATCTCGTTAATGAGATCGTTTGCATGTTTATTCTTGGCATTAAAATATTCCATTCCACCGGATACACCACCAAACAGTCCACTAAGTGCCAGTTCGGTCTTGAGGTCTTTTTCAGGGTTTCTCTCTTTTGACATATTACTTCACCCGTACTTTAACTGGACCACCATTATGGTTTTCATCTATTTCCTGTTTAAGTTGTCTAGCGAGTACAACTAATTTCTCATAGCTCATTCTATCTGGTAACGACTTGGTGCTGACAGTATATTCTTCAGCAGCGGTCTTGATAAGACTATGGGATCCGAGTGTGAATGCCTTCTTGGCAACGGGCGCAGCGAGTACGACATCAAAGTTGCTTGGTACGCGACCAAAGTGTTTCATATCCTCAACCATCATGGCTGTTTTGTTAATTACAGCGGTGCTGACGTTGACGTCACCGTCGACAGCAGCAATTAGTCCATTAAATAGATCTTGACCGCCACCCTCAGCGCGCTCGCTGTAGATAATCGCGTTGGCGAGGTTAGCAACCTTCTCGAGGATAGAGCCGATCTGAGCGCTCTTTTCGCGATTAGCGGCTGCAATCTTTTCAGAGAGCTTATGCTTAATTGCTACAGATGCTGTTTTAGTCATTGCCTCATTGGCCCAGAGGCCAGCGGGTTTGTCGGCGCCTACAAAGAGGGAGTTGTCATCGCCAGTATAACTAGCGACCTTCTCGAGGATGTCAAAGGCTGATGCTGACATTGCATAACCAGTTGGCGCTGTCAGCGCCGTGGACGCCGTCGACGCCGTCTTTACGACCGGGGCAATCTTCTGCGCATCCGCGAGTTCGAATTCTACTCTGCGTACTTTTTGGCCCTTAGTGGCTGCGTATTTATTGAGATAAATCTCTACATTAGTTTCTTCTACAAGGCGTTGGATCTGATCGCCATTGAGTTTATTTACTTCAGCAATCTTGGAGATAGTTTCATTTGGCGAGATGTTGTACTTAGTACAACCCTCAGAGGCTTCCTTTACCCACGTGGTCTTGGACTTCAGGAATGTGGAGTTCATACTATCTTCAATCCCTGCGCTGCCTCCCATGGACAGGAGTTCATCTATCAAATTAGGCATTTTACGCCCTCACTTTCTTTATATAAATATTAATTTCCAAGTAGTTTTAGGTTGACTTCGGTGTCTACAATCAATTATATCCTATCTTCCGAATAATAGCTGGTATAAGTAATATAGACAACAACTAGTTGTTTTATTTTTATTTACGGAGGATGGTAGATGATTACTAATATTGGAGAGACAACTTATGAATGTGAAACTGCGTGGAAGAGTTTACAGACAGTACAAAGATCTGGAAATGTAAATACTGCGGTGAGGAAAAATGTGAAGAATGTGGTAACGAGGTCGTCTGTGAAACATGTGTAACAAACAATATGAAACCTATTAGAGATGGTATTATCACAAGCTTCAGTTTGGTTATGATAACAAAGTATCCACTTGTTGACGGTGTCCGTGTCATCGACGCTGTGAAAGTATTTGTAAATGGACTAGATCTCGAAGGCGATGTTGGAGAATGTTACCGAAAACTTAATAGACTTCAAGCTGATGCAGTAAAAACCGAGAAGAAGCGGGGTTGTCCACCACCGCCATTGAAAGGATTGAAGGTGACGAAGAAATGAAAGAAAGAACTATTTACACCTGTGAAAGTTGTGGCGAAGAATACACCGAATCAACGGACATAACCAAGTGTCCTGATTGTGGTAAAGATCAATGTGAGTGTTGTCATCAGCCAGGATTCTGTAGAGAGTGTGTGAAAATTAAGATTTCGGTACCAGTTACCACCTTTACTGTAGGTATCCGTGAGGTTCTTAAAGCAGAGTACCCGACAATACCAGATGATACTCTCGACATCGAAGTTGCAAGGTTAGTAGACGACCTCAACTTCGTTGGCAACGTCTACGAGTCATACGACAACCTAGATGGAATAGAGAGGTATATTAAAAATAACGGAGGGTGAGGTATGTTAATTATGCTTGTTGTATTGTGTTTGATAGGTGTGTTGGTCACATTATTCATGTCCACAGTCATTGGATCCCTTGTGGAAATGGCACTCTTTGGTTTAGTTCCCCGAGCTGTCTTTGAGATGTCAACGGGATCTACAATAGGTCTGGTTGTCGGTATAATTTTCTGTGTCTTCATTGTCTACGAGGCCGTAGTAGAAGGGAGACGAAAATGATATTTAATTTCCTACTTTACACAGGTGTGTACTCAGCCATTTACCTGGTATTCTACTTGGTCGTGAAAATCACTTTGAAGTATGAATTCGCGAAAGATAAGAAACGACGTGAGCATTGGTCACTTCGATACCTTGTAAGCTGCAACGACCTGGAGATGAAGAATCTCCGGCTTCAGGCAGAGGTGGATGAGTACAGATTCCAGATTGGCATGTACCGTGAAAAGTTAGGGTTACCACCACAACAAATACTCCCGTTAATGGATCTAGAGACTTACAACGAGATCTTCGGCGCGTATTTGGAATCCAGAGAGGTGGTTGTAGAACCTGTGTAGGTCGCAGATGGTTAATGAGGGATTTGCACTTAATGATGAATACGCACTTTACGACGAACTGCGTGAGCAAGATCTTTATCTATGTTCTAAGTTGTTACGTGTAACCAGTATCCGTACGAAGACAAGGGCTAAGTTCTTTGGAAAATTAAAAGTAGGTGATGTGATTATAATCAAACACAAGATAATCTATTCACGTTATCAGCCAGAAGTAGATGTATTTTTACTTAATT
>Ga0302293_10001630_pt1 | contig 10939 bp, 10 predicted proteins | sample III_Fen_N2_2_FD_198758 | JGI IMG/M metagenome (GOLD analysis project Ga0302293, IMG submission 198758) | Peat permafrost microbial communities from Stordalen Mire near Abisko, Sweden - III_Fen_N2_2 | ecosystem: Environmental > Terrestrial > Soil > Wetlands > Permafrost | place: Sweden: Abisko... | reverse complement strand
AAACAGGATTATCAAAAAGTAAAAAGTAAGAATTTTAATAATTCAGCCATCTTCTGTTCTGGTTTGCCATACAATACGGTATTGTTTCGTTCCTATCCGGTTTTAAGTATAAAAAAAATAAAAATTATTCAAATACAAAATAATTACAGTAATAAAATAAACTTTTTATTTTCTATTTTATGAGTATATTATCTCTGCTTTATGAGTGCATTTTGACTGTTTTTATCAAAAATGAAATAAAAACCAACGGTGAAGGGAATGCGGACCAAAAAGAAGGAAAATGATTAAATTTCAGGGATTTGAAATGGGTAGAAAAGACATTTAACAAAGAGTTAATAACAATGAGTATAGAGTCATGAACAAAGAACTAAGAGTATAGAACAATGAACAATGAACCAAGACAAGGAATCAAGATATAAGAACGCAGAACAAATAACACGAAACACAGAACACAGAACACGAAACACGGAACACGGAACACGGAACGCAAAACACGGATCGCCTTTTAAATCTCAGCAGCCCTTTTTTCCACGAGGTCCTTTATTTCCTGAATGCCTGTTTCCATTGCTTGTAATTCAGCTGTTGAAGGTGTGCGGTATCCAAAACCTTCCAGCGAACAAATAGCTTCAAATTTACCAACTAAAATACTGGTTTGTTTCATGCTTTCGGTAAGTTCCGGATCGAATTCGAGTGCTTCCTTATAAAGTGCAATGGGCATATGATGGGACGCATGCCAGTCGTAACGTGCCATTAGGGCTACAAAATACTTCTCATGACTCAGAACTGCAAAATCGTATAGCAGGTCATTATCAAAACGGGAGTTTTTATTATACAGGCTTTTTTGAAAAGCTGTAAAGAATCCATTGGCATATTGCAAACACGATAATGAATGTTTGCGCATTTCCGGATCGGGGACAATAGTTGCATCCATGATTTATAATTTTAAAATTTACAATTGAAAACAGTGTGATTCTTTTTGGTGTAGACAGAGGCATACAGATTGAATAGTTCTTCCTTCGTAAGCGTCCTTTTAAGCCTGTCGGCAGTTTCTTTTACTATCTCGATCAAATCGGAACAGGCTTCCTCATTTACCGGTAAATGTGCTTCTTCCAGAAAATGTACGATGGTTGATTTGCCACTATGTTTGCCAATGACAAATTCCTGTTCTTCACGCCCTATGCTGGCAGCACGAATAAGTTGGTAGGTATTCCTGTTTTTCAACAGACAGCGTGTATGAATTCCACTCTCATGGCTCAACACTAAACTGCCGGTTATTGGTTTATTCTCACTGATCGAACGTTTAGATACTCCGGCAACATAGGCACACATTTCAGCAAAGTGTTCGGTGTGTAATGTTGATGGTACTCCGGCACTTAATTCCAATGCCATAGCCACTTCTTCCATAGCAGCATTTCCTGCTCTTTCTCCAAGTCCGTTAATGGTGGTACTCAGGCAAGTTGCTCCGGCCATAAATGCAGCCAGAGTGTTGGCAGTTGCCATTCCCAAATCGTTGTGTGCATGAATCTCAAGAGGAAGAACTTTTTCGACACTACGGACAGATTTTACCATTTTAATTATACTGATTGGGTTAAGCAGACCCACGGTATCGGCTAACCTGACACGTGAAGCTCCAAAAGCTCCGGCAGCACATACGAATTCTTTTAAAAAACCGGCCTCTGCACGCGAAGCATCCTGAGCACCAATGGTGACATATCCGAACATCGGTGAAGCAAAATCGATAAGTTCTTTCAGTTGTTGAATGACCCAGGTTTTATTTTTCCCCATCGCATTCATTAAGATGTCAGATACAGGATAGGATATATGTACCCCGTCTGTTCCTGCTGATTTAGCACTCCGGATATCATTCCTGGTAGCCCTGCACCAGGATAATGTTTTGAAATCAAATCCCATAGCGCAGAGTGTACGGATATCCTGAATTTCAGTTTCACCCATGGCAGGTGTCCCTATCTCAATTTCAGGGACCCCGGCTCCATTCAGCAATGCAGCAATGCGGATCTTCTCCTGAAGAGAAAATACGACTCCGGGAGATTGTTCTCCGTCACGTAGGGTGGTATCGATGAAATAGGGTGAATTCATTTTGTTCCGATATTTTATAAGCAGTCATAAAAACTGATGAACCATGATAATTATGATAATTATGAAAGTTTGAAGTTTTATGCAACTATTCAACTATTTACTAAATACTTTTCAGCTTTTATGACTCTTATTCGGGTTATCATTTTTAATCTGCAATTGAATACTTCTCGCAGAGTTCGTCACTTTCAAGTGAATCGAATATTTCATCAATCACTGATTCCGATTCTACACCACCATACCAAAAATTATTTGGATGAATGACCATTACAGGTCCTTGTGTGCATACGTTCAGACAGGCAGTTGTGCTGACAGCGACATCCATGCCACGGTCTGAGGCTTCTTCCGATATATACTGAAGCAATGAACTTGCTCCTTTTTTGTTACATGCACCTTGTGCATCTCCCGCAACACGAAACGAGTTGCATACCAAAATGTGATATTGAGGTTTTTTCATTTTATGATTGATAATAAATTTATAATTTTAATAAGTTTTTAAATCCGGCAATTGTAAATGAATAAATTGTAAATTTATCAGCCGCATCCCTGTGCAGTTCCTTTACATCCACTTCCACATTTGAATGCATCGGGTTTAGCCATTGAACGAATTACTTTGTTGTTGTAAATACCTTCCAGTCCTTCATCGATCAATCCTGTCATTTCCACAACGTGTATGCCACAACCTGTTAGCATGGCTTTGGGGTTCTCACCGACACCACTGACCAGCAACGCTCTGCAATCTGTCAGGCTGCGTGCCAGGTTAAGCCATCGTTCGTCACCTTTTCCCTTTGGTGGGGTATTACGAACTTCAACGAGCTTATAGCCGTTTTTGGTCTGTTCGAAAATGTATAGATGAACTGCTTCTCCCAAATGCAGATTCACCAGTAATCCTTCGTTAGTACCTATGGCCACATAAGGTCGTTTGTCTGTCTCGAGCACTTCAGCCCTCGAAGAGTATTCTTTCAGCAATACGTGTGTGTCACTTAAGTCCTGTCCAAGCAATCCGGCTGCATCTGCACGGCAGCGGGCACAATGACTCATGATCTTGAGGTATTTTGATGATAGGTTCCTTACCCTGAATATCATTTTAGCATCCGGCTTTGGAACTTCCACAAATGGTGTCTCAGCAGTTGGGATAAGAGGAATACAGTTAATCACATCAGCTCCCAACTCGGCACATTTTTGTGCCACTTCAGGAATATGGTCTTCATTCACACCCGGAATGATGATTGAATTTATCTTTACCGTAATACCGCGGGCTTTTAGTTTCGGAATACAGGCCAGTTGACGTTCCAGTAAAATAGCAGCTCCTTCTTCTCCCCGGTATATGCGTTTTTCAAACCGTACCCATTTATAAATCTTAGCCGTGATAGTCGGGTCGATCGCATTGATGGTGAGGGTGACGTGTGAAACTCCCAGATCGGCAATTCTGTCTATGTAAGGTTCCAGGTTTAATCCGTTTGTTGAAAGACAGAATATCTTATCCGGAAAAGCATCATGTACACGGCGCATTGTCTCCAGTGTTTCTTCTGCATTAGCAAACGGATCGCCGGGACCTGCAATGCCGATTACTGCCAGATTCTCAATACGTGTATCCAGTTCTTTCAGATAATCGACTGCCTGAAACGGTGCAAGTACTGATGAAGTGACACCCGGACGGCTTTCATTCACACAATCGTATTTACGGTTGCAATAATTACACTGGATATTGCATTTTGGAGCTACAGGCAGGTGAACACGTGCATTGGTATGCTTTGCTTCTTCATTGAAACAGGGATGTGCCTGTTTTCTTTCTTCTGTCATTTCCATATTCTTCTTGTATTAATGATTTACTATTGTGGTTTTCATACACTCTGAATTCTTGCTCTAATCAATAGTAAATTGTAAATGAATAAATTGTAAATTATAGATATTTATACCCTATCGGCGAGTTCTCCTGTTTGAATTCAATCAGTGCGTTTACTACCAGATCAAAAAGTTCCTGTGTACCACGATACCCGATCTGATGAATACGCGAAGCACCGAAACGATCGTGAATGGGAAATCCCAGTCGTACCAGCGGTATTTTACGTTCACGGGCAATATAATAACCTTTGCTGTTGCCGATTAAAAAATCTGGTTTGAAGTTTTCTGCTTCTTCACGCAACGTTTCGAAGTCGGCTCCTTTTTTATAGAATGTTTCTACACCTATTTCGTGTAACCAGTCGGCCAGTGCTGTGACAAAATCCTCTTCACCGTATAACATGGCTTTTTTACCAAATACGTATTTATGGGCATCCACATACGCATCGACCAATCGTCCCCGTTCTTTTCTGTGTTTTTCTGGAATCTCTTTACCGCTAAGAGTCTTAAATGCTTCGATCATTCTATCGGAAGCTTCAATACCAATGGGTAACGGCATTTGATAATTCTTTATATACAGCTCAGATTCCAGCCATTCGCCGGCTGACTGAATAGAACCTATATCCTTGGTCCGACTTACTCCTTTGTTAAAAACATTACCGAATTCAATTACTGCTTTTGAATTTCCAATACGTGTTATCTTCCAGACAGGAGTTCCTCCTGATGGAATTAACTGATATTCGGAAGTATATTCGTTATCGAGGGTCTCACTGTAATCAGGAAAAAGGGTGTATTTCAATCCGAAATCATCCATCAATTCTTTGAGGTATCGAATGTCGGCAGGAGTTACCATTCCGGGAATGATAGTAATCGAATTATCTGTTTTCTCAAACTCAGCCAGGGTCTTTACAGTTGCCAACACCGTATTGTAATATCCTTCGGCATGACTTCCGCAATAACTTGGAGTGGAAGCATGAATAAATGTTGGCAGGTTTTTTTCCAGTCCTTTGTATGCTTCACAATAAGAACGGATATGTCCGGGAATGTCTTCACCGATAGTTTCCGACAAACAGGTTGAAGCGATTCCTATAACGGTCGGTTTATATTGTTTAATGATATTGTCTATTCCGGCAATGAAGTTTCTGCTACCACCGAAAACTGTTGATTCTTCACTGAAATTACTTGAAGCAATATCAACAGGCTCTTTGTAATGACTGATCATATACCGGCGTATGTACGTAGCGCAACCCTGACTGCCGTGAATTAACGGAACGCAACCTTCAATGCCTTTGAAAACCAGTGATGCACCTAAAGGAGCACATAGTTTGCATGAGTTGCGGGTGGATGTATATGTTTTAGTGTCGACCATCTTATTTACTATTTAACTATTTACCATTAACTATTTACCCGGAAATTCAAACCTTTCAAACCCTTCAAACCTTTCAAACCCTTCAAACCCTTCAAACTTACTTCGTAAACTTCCACACCGGACTCATTGCCGTGGCATAGATCTCTTCTGCAAAATTGAGCATCCCTTCATATCCTGCCAGTGGTTCTTTCCGTTCGTGGTTGTGATCGCAGAATCCAAGTCCTATTTTATGTGCTATGGGCCGTTCTTTTACACCGCCGATAAATATGTCGGCATGTTTTTCTTTTACAAAATGGGATAACTCCACAGGATTCGAATCATCAACAATGATAGTTCCTTCATTGCAAAGTTGTTTGATTAATTCATAATCTTCGGTAGTCCCGGTTTGTGAACCTACAATTACCGATTCAACACCTATGAGTCGCAATGCCTTGACCAATGAAATGGCTTTGAATGCACCACCGACATAGATGGCTGCTTTTTTTCCTGTTAACCGTTCCTTATACCAGGCCAGTTGCGGCATCAGCCGTGCAAATTCTTCCTTTACCATCTGACGGGCTTTCTCCATCATATCATCATCTTTGAAAAAACGGGCTACATCGTATAATGCATCACTCATATCTTCAATACCAAAATAAGAAACACGCATCGAAGGAATGTTGTATTCATCCTTCATCATTTGTGCCAGGTAATTCATCGAACCTGAGCATTGAACCACATTCAGTGCTGCGTTGTGAGCATTGCATATATCATCAACACGTCCGTCGCCCGTAATAGTGGCGTTGACATGTACTCCCATTCTTTTATAGTATTCCAACAAAATCCAGAGTTCGCCGGCCAGGTTAAAATCTCCCAGGATATTGATGCTTTTGGCAGGTGTAAAAGGTTTGTTTTTTGTACCAACCAGTTTAAATATCGATTCACAGGCTACTTTATAACCGTCTTTTTTTGAACCCTGGAAACCGGGTGCCTGAACAGGAATCACCGGTATGTTTTTTATTTTTTCTATTTGACGGCAGATACTTTCAACATCATCACCGATTACTCCAACTATGCAGGTTGTATAAATAAAAGCAGCTTTTGGCTGATGCTTGTCGATCAATTCAATGATGGAATTATAAAGTTTCTTTTCACCACCGAAAATAACATCCCGTTCCTGTAAGTCGGTGCAAAAACTCAACCGGTGCAATTCAGGACCCGAAGAAAGCGATCCGCGGATATCCCAGGTATAGGCTGCACATCCGATGGGTCCGTGGATAACATGTAAAGCATCAACAATTGGGTATAAAACTACACGTGAGCCACAAAAGACACAGGCACGTTGACTGACACTTCCTGCCAGGCTGGCTTTGTTGCAATCGATAGTCCGCTCATTTGCTCCGGCTACCGATACTTGTTTTTGTCTATCATCTAATATATGTCCCATAACCTTTATTGATTAAGAATTCCTAATTAACATTTACTCTTATTCATTTATCGTGCCACTAATGGGTTTTGTTGTTTTTACAGTCTGTTTGATGATCGTAATATGTTTATAATTAGCGATATACATTTCTGTTTTTAATTGTTGAAGTACCTGATCTGAGTTTTTTGTCTGCTGAAAAATCCATATAAACCATACCTAAATGTAGGAAGTAATACTTAAAATGTAGGAATACGTACCACTACGATAAAAAAAATTGACAGATTTACTTAGTGTAAATCTGTCAAAAGTCTTTTTAATAGCAATACCTTGAAAAAGTAATATCCGGAGTATTTAAATGCCAATAAACAATTGAAGAATCATCTATCGGCGTGAGTACGAAATAGATTTGTCTTGTCAACGGGTAATATTCTCAGGTTGATATTATCGACAAATTTTACAACGTAATATTACCGGAACGGAGTAATACTATTACTATGAAGAAGAACCCGGGGATATTATTTATACAGAAAATTGTTAACTAACACCTTTTTCAACATCCCCGGGTTCATTTATTTACAACTGAAATTCCACTTTTTCTTCCAGACAAGTTCTGTCAATATGATCCAGGAATGCATCTAAAATTTGTTTTACCAAATTGGCGCCACCATTATAACCGGTTTTTGCAAAGTAGTTATGTCCGGGACGATCGGCAATCGGAAATCCAAAACGAACAAACGGAGTGTTTTCATCGCGGGCTATGTATTTACCATACGTGTTACCAATCAACAAGTCTACACCTTCCTGTTTAATCCATTGGTGCATGCGGAACATGTCGGCCAGTTCCCCGCACTTGAATTTTGCTTCAGGAATATCTTTTAGTATCTCAGGGATCTTATCTAAGAAATATTTACTTGGGGTACCCGATACAATATAAACCGGTTTCATATCCATGCTTACCAGGAATTCAGCAAGAGGAACCAATGTGTCAGGATCGCCCCAAAGTGCAACACGCTTTCCGTAAAGATATTTAGCACTGTCCGAAATCAAGTCGATTAAACGTCCACGTTCATCGCTCAGGCTTTCAGGAATCGGTAAGTTCGCATGGCGGCTCAATGACATTAGAAAACGGTCGGTAGCTTTGAATCCGATTGGGATATCCAACATTTCGAATTTTACTTTACACTTGTTCTCTAATTTTATACACGCATCTTCGGTGCTCATTGGACCAAAACCAAGTGTGTATTTGCTGTCTCCTGTCAGTTTCAGGTCGGCAATGGTAGTACCACCATCAGGATACATCTTGTAGTGTCCATTTAAGGGAGTGTCTAACACACCGGTCATATCCGGAAACATAATGGTACGGGCTTCCATAACCGAAGCCAACCGTTTAATTTCACCCATATCCGAAGGCTCCATCCAACCGGCAACAAGGTTAATCACGTTTCGTTTCTTTGGTGTTGCTGTGGAGAAAAACTTCACCATGGCAGCTACCTGATTCGAATATCCGGTTACGTGTGTTCCGACATAACTTGGCGTATTACAATAAATCACATGTTTCCCCTGGGGGATTAATCCATCTTCATTGGCTTTCGACACGATTTGAACCAGGTCATCACCAATTGTTTCTGATAAACAAGTAGTATGAACCGCGATCACTTCAGGATTATACACTGTGAACATGGTATCTATCGCCGCAACAAGGTTGGCTGATCCACCGAATACAGAAGATCCTTCTGAAAACGAACTGGTACCGGCCATAATTGGTTCGCGGAAGTGACGGGACAAGGCGCTACGGTGGTATGAGCAACATCCTTGTGAACCATGACTGTGGGGAAGACATCCGTGAATGCCTAATGCTGCATACATTGCCCCTATGGGTTGGCAGGTCTTGGCCGGGTTAATGGTCAGCGCCTTTCTGTCTATTTCAAATGCAGTAGTATGTCTGAGTAACATAAGTTTAATGTTTTTAAGAACCACCCCTAACCCCTAAAGGGGAACTGAGTTACTTTGGTTCTTTAGTAAGTATTTATAATTTTCTATCTGAACATTCTCGAAATTTTATTCTTTATCCCCCTTTAGGGGTTAGGGGTTCTTTAATTGAATACGTATTCCGCTTCAATGAAATCTTCCCGTTCCCAGGGGGCTTTCATTTGTTTGAAAATGGTACTGCAGGCGATCATTTCAATGTCTTTGTAGAAGTTGATAGCTCCTTCGAAAGCAGCATAGGGTCCACCGTTATCGTAGTTGTGGAGTTGTTTCATCGGAATGCCCATTTTTTGAACCACATATTTTTCTTTAATTCCTGCACAGAACACATCCGGTTTGAACTTTTCAATCAGTTTTTCCATTTCGTGGTGACTTAAATCGTCAACAACTAATGTGCCTTTTTTCATGTCGACCATCATGCCTTTGTATTCGTTGAACTCAATATCGAATGCTTCTTTCAGTTGAGCCAGTTCTTCTTCCGTTTTGCGTGGTTTGTAGCGTGTTGGGTCTGGATAAACAGTTATTTCTTCTATGTTTCGGCTGTCAGCATCAATCTTAATAGTTGGAATCACACGGCTCCCTTCGTAATCATCACGGTGTCCAAACTCATAGCCGGCAACTAATATTTCCATACCTAACTCAGTGAATAATTCCTGATAGTGGTGGGCACGGGAACCTCCAACGAAAAGCATAGCTGTTTTACCTTCAGTTTTAGCTCTTGCTTGGGCAATGGCTGTTTCTACAGCAACCATTTCTTCTGCAATGACTACTTCAATTCGATCGATCAATTCCTGATCTCCAAAATACTGACCTACTTTACGAAGTGTTTTTGCAGTAGCTTCGGCTCCAATGAAGTTGGCTTTTGCCCAGGGAATACCAAACGAAGTCTCCAGCATCTCTGCTACGTAGTTGATGGAACGGTGGCACATTACTAAACTGAAATCGGCTGTATGAGCTGTCTCAAATTGCTCCAGGGTAGAATTACCGGACATGGTAGAAATAATTTCAACCCCTATTTTTTCGAACAATGAATCGATTGCAAAGGCATCACCACCAATGTTATATTCACCAAGTACGTTGATGGCATATTTATGTTTACGTACATGGTTGTCATTGTTTCCAATAAGGTTTTTGTACAATCCGTTATTTGCAATGTGGTGACCGGCTGACTGAGATACTCCACGGTATCCTTCACACGAGAATCCGAAAATATTTACCCCCGGAAACTCTTCTTTCATTTGGCGGGCTACACGGTGAACGTCATCTCCAATAAGCCCTACCGGACAGGTTGAGAAAATTGCGACACCTTTTGGCTTGAATAGTTCGCACGCTTCCCGAATCGCTTGTTTTAATTTTTCTTCTCCACCAAATACAATATTTGAATCCTGTATGTCGGTTGAAAATGAATAAGGAATAAAGTTATCCATTTCTGGTTTGTCAGCCCGTGTTTGATTACGACGTGTCAACCAGGAGTAAAATCCACAACCGATAGGTCCGTGCGTAATATTGATAATATCTCTGGTTGGTCCGAGTACTACCCCTTTACAACCGGCATAGGTACAACCACGTTGTGTAATAATACCCGGAATGGTACGTACGTTAGCCTGTATTTGAGGAATAGAATCCGGGTCATTCACAACCATCGATTTTATTCTCTTCTTCGCTACTTTATTGGGATAGGCTTCTGTTATTTCCTGAGCGAATTTGCCTAAATCCAAATCTTCTATTAATGTCTTTGCCATAACGTTTTTTTTTTAATGCATAATTCATAATGCATAATTCATAATTAAAGAGAGGGAGTTTGACTGTACGTTTTACTTTTATTTTCCCTTACTTTTGAATAGAGCATTGTTTAATTTCAGCTACCTTTTTTCCTTTTCACTGAGTAATAATTGTGAATTATGAATTGTGAATTATTAATTAATCAAGTGTAATGTCTCCGCTTTCACCCGTACGAACACGAATAGAATCAGTAGTTGGAATTACAAATATTTTACCATCTCCACTTTTACCTGTTTGATTGGTCTTAATAAGTGTTTCCACTGCCAAGTCTTTTTTCTCATCGGTGACTACCAGTGTAATCATTCGTTTGGATTTCAAACGAGGCATTTCAATAATGAGCTCTTGTTGGTCAGCATCTAATCCGGCAGCTTTTTCAAATCCGCCTTTCCCTTTTCCGCGTCCCGATACCTGCATGGCGGTGAACGAAGGCAGACCTGCATCCGAAAGTGCAATCTTGGTGG
>Ga0302293_10001624_pt1 | contig 10960 bp, 7 predicted proteins | sample III_Fen_N2_2_FD_198758 | JGI IMG/M metagenome (GOLD analysis project Ga0302293, IMG submission 198758) | Peat permafrost microbial communities from Stordalen Mire near Abisko, Sweden - III_Fen_N2_2 | ecosystem: Environmental > Terrestrial > Soil > Wetlands > Permafrost | place: Sweden: Abisko... | reverse complement strand
TCGTGCACGTAAGATATTCGATAAAACTCTCGCCCGCTTCCTGGGAAAAAATCGTGCTGAAATGATTCGGGCTCACGTTCACGAACGACGCGACGGTATGAAGGGAAATATCCGGATCGGCAAAATGGATATCGATATAGCGCTTTGCCTTCTGAATCATGGCGCAATATCGGCTCGCTCCTTTAGACTCGCGCAAAGCCACTATTGAACCGATTATTCTCCTGATTTCAGTCTCGAAGAGCTCTCTTGAACCGGAGACCCGGTTTATGTATTCCTGCTGCAGACCGGAAGGAAACGTGGCTTTTATATCCCCGTTAAGTTCCCCGATAATCGCGGAAGCCGCGACCATAATATCATATAGAAGATAATAGCCGATAAAATGCGTCTTCAGCGGTTTGTCGCCAAGCATACCCATGTACTGATCGACCAGACATTCAATATCGTCGCGGGTAACGTATCGCAGACGGTCCGCGACCGGGTCGCTCCCGAGTTTGGTAAAATCGACTTTTTCCATCGTCTGAATATCGTTTATCCCGACGATAACGCGCCGACCGGTCGCCGAAAGATATTTCATCGCGCGAAGAGCGTCGGCATAGGAGTGCGGGATACCGCCGATGCGTTCCGTGGGAGTTCCGATCGCGACCGCAAGAGTGCACTGCGTATTCCTCTCCACCTCGAACTTGATCCCCTGGGCAAAGGTATATACGGATTCTTCGAGGGTTTCCTGCGTGTTGCTTTTCACGATGCACACGATACGGTCTGCGCCGAACGAGAACGAAATCACGTCAGTGCCGGTTCCTATATATGAAAGCACGGTCCGCTTGGCCTTCGAAAGTTCGCGAAAATTCTCCTCGCCCACTCCGAGTTCGGCGATAATAACCGTATAGGAACGCGAGATGAGATCTATTCCCTGCGCGCGCGCCTGCTCGACCGCTTCTTCGGTGTCTACGAGTCCGGTCACGAAATTACCAAGCCACCGCTCCCTTATCATGTCGGACGTCGACTGTACCTGCTGCTTCAGGTTTTCCATGCTGTCGAGCTTGCCCTTCTCTTCCTCGATGCGGCAAACGACTTTGCCGAAAGCCTCAAGCATGTCCGAAGCCGAAACCGGCTTGAGAAGATATTCCTCAACGCCGATTGAAATCGCTTCCTTGGCGTACTGGAATTCGTCATGCCCGGAAAGAATGATTATCTTGACCCAGGGCTGTATTTTTTTGACGATGCGCGCGAGAGCGAGACCGTCCATGAACGGCATCTTGATATCAGTCACCAGGATATCCGGTTTCACGTCCTTGATAATCGACAGAGCCATCTCTCCGTCGGGAGCCTCGCCGGCCAGAACGTAGGGCGTGTCTTCCCAGGGGATACTGTTTCTGATTCCTTCCCTTACGACTATTTCGTCCTCAACCAAAAAAACGCTATACATGTGACTCAACCTCCGGTACCCTGAACGAAACTCGAGTCCCCTCTTTATAGGCGCTCCCGATCGACAGCAATGTCCCGCTATTATAGTAAAGTTCAAGCCGCTTGTTGACGTTATAAAGACCGTACACGGTGCTCAATCCCTCGGGATCGGAATTACCCTGAATCTGCGACATGACGTCGGCAAGGCGTTCCACGGTCATCCCGATCCCGTTATCTTCCACGGAAAAATTGAGGTACCCGTCTTCCCTCCAGGCGCGCACGGAAAGCACTCCCCTGCCGCGCTTGTTCTTTATTCCGTGATACAGGGCATTCTCAACGAGCGGCTGCAAAATCAGTTTGAGCACCGTGCACGATTCGATCCCGCCGTCGCATTCCACCGTATAATCGAGAATGTCGCGGTACCGTATTTTCTGGATCGTGAGATAGCTTCGCACGTGCTCGATTTCCTCGCCGACGGTAATCCATTCTTTGCCGCGGCTCAGCGATATCCTGAAAAAATTGGAAAACGCGCGCGTTACGCTTATTACCTGATCGTACTGCTGAACTTCGGCGAGCCAGATAATCGTGTCGAGCGTGTTATAGAGGAAGTGCGGTGTGATCTGAGCCTGAAGCGCCTTCATTTCAGACTTCTGGAGGTTCTGCTGCTCGCGGGTGTTCGCCTCGATGAGCGCCTTTATTTTCACAGCCATAATATTGAGGTTTTCGGTAAGGTTATCGAGTTCGTTGACGTGGGGAGAGTCGGCGCGCGCGTCAAGGTCGCCGGATGCGATCTGCGTCGAAAGCCGTTCCAGTTCCTTGATCGGATTATTGATGCTCCGCGACACGGAACGCTGGGCGAAAACCGCAAACACCGTCACGCAGATCACGATAAATAACTGAAGTCCCGCAAGGATCCATACGGTAATCTTTATCTGCTCGTTCGTCCGTTCCGCGGACTCTATCTCGAGAACGATGAAATCCTGCAGGATATCCGAAATGAGCGCCGATACGCCCCTTATTTCTTCGAGTATTTTCTCGTTTTCGCTGACGTGATAGTTATTTTTCATTTGCTCGCCGAGCCGGTCCACGTATGCGGTCAGGGTTTTGACCGCACGGCCCGCGACTTCAAGCATCTGCCGGTTTCCGGTTACCTCGGTCGTCTTCATGATATCGTCGAGCCGCGCGTTGATAGTCCCGATTATCTCGTATTGCGAACCTGCTTCGAATTTTTTGTTGCCTGCGATGATATCCCATATTTCGTTGGAGATATCGGTCTTTACGATCTGATTAAGCCGATTCGTCTTGCTCACGTTCGTGATCATTCTGTCGTATCGGGCGCTCTGAAAAAGAGAACTTACGATCGTGGTCACGGGCAGCACTATCATAAGGGCTATGATGACGACGTACGAAGCTTGCAGTTTTTTTCTTATGCTCGCGTTGTTGAAAAGTATCATGTCAGTAACCGCGCGCGGGGATATCAGCAAGATCGGAATCATCCTCGGAAAAAACCTTTTCATCCACGTGAATGACCCGCGGGATGCTCTCCCCATGGGCAAGTTTTGCCGCAAGATCCATGATGGTCGGCCCCGTCTTGGGATTGCACTCGATCGCGCAATTCACCTGTCCGAGGCGCAGCGCGTCGATAGCCGCCTGTTGCGCGTCGATCGTAACGATAACGATATCCTTCCCGGGTTTTATCTTCAGCTCGTTCATCGCGTCAAGCATCCCGAGCATCATGGCGTCGTTATGGCAAAAGACAGCGTCGGTATTTTTGTATCGGGCGAGAACCGACTTCATCAGCTCATAGCCCTTCGACCTCATAAAATCTCCGGACTCGCTGTGGATAATCTTGAATTCCGTATGCCCCGAGAGCGCCTCGCGAAAGCCCCGAGCCCTTCCCAAAGCCACCGAGGAGCCCTCAGTGCCGGAAAGCTCGATGATGTTCACGGTTTTTTTCCCTGATTTGGCGAACTTATGGATCAAGAACTGACCCGCCGAGCGGCCTTCCTGAATGCTGTCCGTACCGATAAAACCGGCATAGAGCGATTCATCAGTCGTCTTGATCTCGCGGTCGGTAACGAGAACCGGAATGCCAGCTTGTTTTGCCTCGCGTAGCACGTTATCCCATCCATCGGTCACGATCGGCACGAAGGCGATGACGTCAACCTGATATGCGATAAAAGACCGGATTGCCTTTATCTGGTTTTCCTGCTTCTGCTCGGCGTTCTCGAACAAAAGCTGAACGCCGTTTTCGGCCGCGGCATCGCGCACGGACCGCGTATTGCAATTACGCCAGGCACTTTCCGCTCCAATTTGCGAAAATCCGAGAATTAGGCCTTCATGAACCTGTTTTGAAGCTGATGTGGGTTTTTTATTGTCACAGGATAAAAAAAAGATACCCGTTAGCACACACATAATCAGAATTACCAGACCTGATTTTTGTCTGAGCGATATCGTCATCTGCACCCCTATTGCGTATGAGTACACAAATGCGTGTACGTACACGATTCAATATATACTATTAAAAGTGAAATAGACAAGGGATATACCGAAGATTGATTTAATCACTCATATAAAATACCCGGTTCCGACCCAAATCCTTGGCGATATACAGACAATCATCAGCCTTTTTTATAAGGGTTGCGCTCTGATCTCCGGGTTTGTATGCGGCAAGACCCAAGCTGATAGTAACATGTAAATTGGGGTTATCAAAGACGAGCGATTCAGACTTTTTCCTGATTTCTTCTGCAATTGCGCAGGCATCCGTTAGCGTCATTCCGGGAAGAGAAACAAGAAATTCTTCGCCGCCCCATCTGCCGACTGCGCCTTTCGCCCGAATCGAAGCGCCAAGGACACGAGATAAAGTCTTGAGAACCACATCGCCTTGTTGATGGCCGAAAGTATCATTTATCAATTTAAAATGGTCGATATCGATCATTATCAGCACAAGACTGACGGAGGGTTCGCCGGGACCCGGAGTCATTGCGCTGAAATGATCGGACAGTATCTGATCGATACAAAGCCGATTATAGAGACCGGTCAGAGAATCCGTACGCGAAAGGCTATACAATTCCTGACGGCTATGCTCGAGGGCGTTAATCGCTTCTTCCTTACTTTTTTCGTAGTAATACATAATAAAAGAAAGAATCGTCATGGAGTAAATAACATTAATGATCGAAATATAGTGGATATGAATTTTTTGCTGAAATATTAGGTGAAGGCATAAAATTACAATGAATATGAGAGAAATCCTGAGCCCGAGCCGGCTACCGGTTAAATAAAACGTGATGACCGGCGCAAGAACCATCCAGAACAGGGAGTAAAACTCCATTTTTTCGAACAATAACGAAATGCCCATCGTGAGATAGAGAGCAGAAAGTAAACAGATTTTTGCCGCTTTGAGATACCCGGAATTAGCGGTTAAGCGAATGATAAAAAAAAGGAAACCGGAAGCGATTACAAGAAACAGGGAAACCAACGGAATCCCGGTATACAGGTTAAAAACGGAGTATATAAGCATGAACAGCATGAGTAAACGGCATAAATTACGAATAAACCGGAGCCGAAGATAATCCGGATGATCATGGGGAAGGAAATTGCTTTCCGGCATAAAAAAACGCAATAGCCGATTCGAGCTTTCGCGAATATCGCCCAAAAGAAGCTCCTTTGCTTATTCATAATGATAGGAGTCTGCCAACCGGATTGCAATAGTTCTGATTATTTTCCCTCAATCGCCTCTATGTTTGCCTTGCCCGCGGGAACAAACGGAAACACCATTTCGTCCTCACAAAGGGCAAAACGGACAAAACGCGGACCCTTTCCACCAAACGCGATATGCTCCCAACCGGATTGCGACGTATCGACGGACTCGATGCCAAAGCCTTCGGCTATCCTCACGAGATCTGATCGACGTTGATAAATGCACGCGGAATAATTTTTGGCGAAGAGCAAATCCTGCTGCTGGTGAACCATTCCGAGAACCCCGTTATCGAGTACGATAACCGTCACGTCAAGATCGCATTCGGCGAGGGTGGCTAACTCCTGGATGTTCATCATGATTGAACCATCGCCCGAAAAGCAGATCACGCGTTTTCCCGGATTCGCAAGCGCCGCGCCGATCGCCGCGGGAAGCCCGAAGCCCATCGTACCGAGCGACCCGGACGTAAGGAATTGCCGAGGCCGCGTTATCGGATAGCTCTGGGCGGCCCACATCTGATGCTGACCTACGTCGGTAGTCACAATGATAGAATCGGGATCGCATCCTGCCTTCCGTGCCAGGCAGGGAATGGAAGCGATAAAGGATCCGGGATGAGAACTATCCCGGCTGGCATCACGAGAGCGTTCCTCTTCCTTGAGCGCAACAAAGCGCGCAAACCATTCACCGCGGGCGCTTGCCGCCGCAGCCAGAGCAGGCGCGCCTGCTGCCACTGTCGCGCCTGCTGCCACTGTCGCGCCTGCTGCCACTGTCGCGCCTGCTGCCACTGTCGCGCCTGCTGCCACTGTCGCGCCTGCTGCCACTGTCGCGCCTGCTGCCACTGTCGCGCCTGCTGTCCCGGGCGTGCGTTCGGCGATCAACTGCGCAAGCAAGGGCAAGGCCGACTCCGCGTCCCCGATTATCGCATGGTGCGCCTTGATAATTTTGTTTACCTCGGCAGCGTCAATGTCGATGTGGATAATTTCCGCATCGGGACAAAACTTCTTGATAAGACCAGTGGCGCGGTCATCGAAACGCACGCCGCACGCAAGAACCACGTCGGAATCATGCATTGAGCGGTTAGCCGTCGTACTTCCATGCATACCGACCATGCCAAGCGCGCCTGGCGCATCCCATGATACCGAGCCGATTCCCATTAAGCTCGTCACCACGGGTATGCTGATTACCTCGCGAAGCCGTGCGATTCCCTTCGCTGCCTCTTTCGTATTGCATCCGCCGCCGACATAGAGTACTGGCTTTTTTGAATTGGCGAGCAAGAGCGCGGACTCACCGAGTATCCGAAGATATTCCGAGCCCTCTGTCCTGAACTGCTCGGCGCGTCTCACGCATTTTCCCGGTTCAGGCCACGCGTCAAATTGTACTTTCTGATTTTGCACATCTCGGGGAATATCGATTAAAACCGGTCCCGGCCGCCCGGAAGACGCAAGAGTAAAGGCTTTCGGAATGGCGTCAAGCAGTTCAAGAGCGGACTTTACCATCATGCTGTGTTTGGCGATCGGAAACGTGAGACCAAAGGTATCTACCTCCTGAAAAGCATCAGTCCCGATGAGGGAAGTATTTACCTGACCGGTAATCGCAACGATAGGGATGGAGTCTGAACGCGCGTCGGCAATGGCTGTGAGCAAATTCATCGCCCCCGGACCGCTCGTTGCAAGACAAACGGCCGGGATGCCGGTCGAACGGGCCATACCCTGGGCAATAAATCCGCCGCCCTGTTCATTTCTCACCAGGATATGCCGGATTTTCGTACTCCGGGCAAGCTCGTCATATAACGGTAAAATCGCTCCACCGGGAATACCCGAGACTATGCTGACGCCCTGACGTTCAAGTAGTTTCACTACGATTTGAGAACCTGTCGCTTCGATCATCCTGATATCCCCCTTTTTACTGCCACTACACCTACCGGTAGGTATAGTACGCTCAATTCAATATAAACCGTAAAAAAAAACCCTCCGGCTTCTGCCGGAGGGTTTCGCTATGGTTAACGAAAACTCATGCCCACGACAGACGCTTTTCCCCTCTTGTAACGACTACAAGTACGACGACGAGAAGAACTACTGTTAACAGGCTGAATGTTGTATTCATATACAAAGAATACGAATAAATATGCAGAAATGTCAAGTATGGTTTTAGTATGGACTCCAGCTTTGGAAAACAGGAGGTTCACTCATGCCGCGTTAGCGGCTGAAAGCGTTCGCTCCGGTATTTTTTACTTCCTTTTCAGGGAAAAATACACACCCACGATCAAAACAAATACGCCGCAAATGAGAAAGGTCCAGGTAGTCTCGTCGAATTTTAAAGCACTATGACCGAATATTTTTGACAATCCCGATGAAAGTTTGTTTCCAAAAGAATATGTACGCTGAATACCGGCACCTATAAGTCCACCACCAACAGTTGTACAGATCAATCCTATCAATTTGTTCATAAAAAACCTCCATATTCAGGTAGTATATCATGAACTTTTGTTAATTTCTGTGAATAAATGCAAGATGATCGCGGTAATCGGGACTGAAACTCTTTTTTTTTCCCCCACGAAACACCAAAAGCGATGTAAAATTACATACAGTATATTACAAAAGCAGGTTACGAATGGATCGACAGGGGCAAAAACAAAAAGGTTTTTCCGCACATCCAGTCTTCTCGACATTATCAGGAGACGATTTGTCCGTTTTATCAAAACTGGCGAATCTGGAACATTTCAGCTCAGGCGATACCCTTTTTGCCGCAGAAGACCCATCGAGCTGCATGTATATCATTACCTCCGGCGAAGTATCGGTTCTGAAAACTGATTTTAATACCCATGAGTCCGAGATTGCCCGCTTGATTCCCGGAGACAGTCTAGGTGAAATCGACATGATTTCAGGGACAAAGAGAAATGTCACCGCCCGGGCGCTCACTGAACTCTCGGTCATTCGTTTTCCCCCGGAGGGCATGAGCTTTCGCGGATATCTCGATGAACACCCCTCAACGGGTTCGCATATTTTATTCGCATTTATTGCCGACATCGCCGAACGAACCAGAAAAGCAAACAGTTTGCTGAAGGAAAATTCTCCGCAAATTCAGGAACTTCGCCGTCAAATTTATGAAGACAAGTTGACGAATCTCAAAAACAAAACGTTTCTCGAGGAACAGATTCCTTCAATATTGGCGTCAACAGAAGGCGAAACAAGCCTGCTGATGTTCAAACCCGATAACTTCAAACAAATAAACGATCAAGCGGGTCATGAAGCCGGCGATAATCTGCTGGTTCATTTAGCGCATATCTTTCCGTCGATTCTTCCAAAAGGCGCTCTTTTGGTCCGGTATTCGGGAAATGAATTCGCAATTGTGCTAGCCGGTTCAGGAAAATCCAAAGCTCTCGAAATGGCCGATAAAATTAAGGAATTCTACAATACTCTTGACGTCTCGCGTTTTTTACCCGTTGAGGGCTTTCATCTCACGGTCAGCACCGGAATAGCGATTTATCCCGTTCACGCAAAAGACGCGACTGCCCTGATCGAGATGACCCATCCACTGCCTCTCCTCGGAAGGGCTCAAGGCGGCAACAAGATACTGTTTCCCGAAGATAATCCGGAAGGAACAAAATGATCAAAAAAAACGCCGACCTGATAACAAAAATAAGCATTTTCGCGGAACTTTCCCAGCACGAGATAGAAACCGTTCTCTCTCTTATGAAGGAGCGGTCGCTTGAACGCGATTCGGTGCTGTTTCAGGAAGGTGACACGGGAAGCGAACTGTTCATCATTTTAAAAGGGAAAGTCGCCATATCCGTCACCGTACCCTCGGGAGAGGAATTGCGCCTTGCCGAAATGTCAACGGGCAGTTTCTTCGGCGAAATGTCGCTTATAGAAAGGCTTCCAAGGTCCGCGACTTGCCGGCTACTCGAGGACAGTTCATTCATCAGCCTGGACGGCGACGGGCTTCTTTCGCTTATGAGGGACAACAGCCACGTAGCCGAAAAAATCCTCTACAATATGCTGACGACCACGACCTCCCGCCTTTTCAACACCAATGCGCTTTTAAGCGACATGGTTCAGTGGGGAGAAAAAGCCCGGCTCCGCGCGATCACGGATGAGTATACCGGTCTTTTCAACCGCCGCTTTCTCGACGAATCGCTTCGCGTCGAACTTCGCAAGTCTCTGACGACGCATGCGCCCCTTACGTTGGCGATGGTCGATCTTGACCGGTTCGGAACGATCAATAAAACATACGGTGAGGCTTTCGGAGATATCGTGATTCTGAGGACCTCGGAAGTGTTCAAGACAGGATTCAGACAAGGAGACATTCTCGCGAGATACGGCGGGGACGAATTCACGTTTCTGTTTCCGAATACGGGCGGTCAGGAAGCGCTTGAGCTGTGCGCGGAAGTTTGCAGAAGGATTTCTCTTTTAAAATTCGCGGAGCATCCGGAATTCCAGGTAACCGCGAGCATGGGGCTCGCTACGACGCCCGACCACGCGGAAACCGTAGAGGCTCTCGCAGCGAAGGCGGACAAGGCCCTGTATGAGGCAAAGGAAAGCGGAAGAAACCAGGCGGTCCTCGCGAAAAAGGAAGTGAGAAGGAAAACGGCGTTCGCCACCATCGCCGAAAGAAACCGGACGACCGAACGGATAATCGCAAACATCAGGGAAACAAAAACGTTTTTGCTCGTCGGACACGAATTACCCGACGAAGACTGCATATCGTCTCTCGTTTCAATGGCTCTGCTCATCGAGAAATTCGGCAAGAACGTGTCCATTTACATCCGCGACCAGATACCGGAGCAGCTTTCCTACCTGATAAATATCTGCGAATATAACAAGATACCGATTTATAAGGGTCCCGTGTATGTCGGCCCGAGGCCCGAGACTATCTTCGTGCTGGACACGCCAAAACCGGAAATGATCGCGGACAACCCGGACATTACCGCGCTGATAGCCGATTCGTCGATCCGGGTAATCGAATTCGACCATCACCTCTCGGCCGATGCGGCATACAGCGGCAACGAGGGCTACTGCATGGTGACCAAATCGACGAGCACGTGCGAACTCATCGCGACATTCTGCTGCAAGCTTATGTACAAGACGGAATTGCTGAAAGAATTCGGAATCCAAAATTTATTTTCGCGCAATCTCGTGCTTTGCATGCTGACGGGAATAATCGGAGACACGCGGTTCGGCCTCACGCTGAAAAACGGCAGGGAAATATTCTTTTACAATTTTTTCAGCAAGCACCTTTCGGGAATACTCAGCAAATCGCACCGCAAAAACAGCAAGAACTATTCATCGATGACCGACATATCGAACTCGATACAGTCATTGACCGTCGAGGAAAAAGACCTGTACCAGATGCTCCTCGATCACGCCAAATATTCGGGAAAGACGGGATACGTCATGCTTGATTCGGAAGAATCGCTCAACATTCTCGCCCGGGTCGACAATACGGTATTCGTCAAGGTCATCAAGGCGGTCACCGATTTTATCTCCGAACAGTCGGGAACGATAGGCCTGACCGCCTATTATGAAATGCCGGAAGTGTCAAACTTGATTCAGTTCCGAATTCGCGCGTCGAGAAACGTAACGGGTATCGATCTCAGAACGATACTGCTCGACTTTGACATCAATGACGGCGGCGGACATCCCGGCGCAATCGGTTTTAGAATACCGAAAAACGCGATGAACGATTTCAAGGCATACACCGCGCGCCTGGTCGACAAGCTTGAAAAAATAGAGATCCGGGACAAACAGTGAAGGCAATCCCGCGAGCCAGGAACGACTACGGCAAGCGAATGGAGGAGATGATCCGCGATCTTGACGGAACGCCGACCCTGTTGCTGCATTCGTGCTGCGCGCCTTGCAG
>Ga0302293_10001623_pt1 | contig 10962 bp, 9 predicted proteins | sample III_Fen_N2_2_FD_198758 | JGI IMG/M metagenome (GOLD analysis project Ga0302293, IMG submission 198758) | Peat permafrost microbial communities from Stordalen Mire near Abisko, Sweden - III_Fen_N2_2 | ecosystem: Environmental > Terrestrial > Soil > Wetlands > Permafrost | place: Sweden: Abisko... | reverse complement strand
TCCGGGAATCAAAATATCATATCGGCCGTAACTGAGGAACTGTGTATATGTTTGTATAGCAAGATCCCATTCGCCGAGTTTTTCATATGAACGGGCAAGCATGAAATAAGAATAGCCAAGATCGATTTCGCCCGCAAAGCGCGTGATCAGATCGGTGTAGTAGCGGATCTGGAGTTCGGGCGAGTCGGTTATCTTTATCAGGTTTTCGAGACAGGCAAGATGAATGGATTTTCCTTTTATATCGAGGTCGGAATAGTTTTTTAGAATTCTTTCGAAATAATACTCGGCGATTTTGGGAGAATCGGTTTCCAGATAGGTTTGTGCGACCATAAGCAGCCAGTATGTGTTATAGGGATCATCAGGATTTTTTTCGACTGATGTCGTGAGGAAAAGGATAAGATTGGCCGTTTTTTTTTCCGAGAGCAGATTTTCCGCGATACTGTTCATAAGCGCAAACCGCGTTTCGGCGTCTGGATGCCCCGAGTTCAGCAATTGAATCAGCTGTCTTTGGTCTTTCCTGTTGTCATTGAGATCATCGGTCAGATAGTTTCTGGAGCCGTTCGAGCAGGACATGGCAGAAACAAGGAATGCGATCGACAGGATTGTAAAAAAACGGTTTTTTGACACGCCGTGATACTATCACAGCGCTGTTTGTATTGGCAAGACAGAATAAAGTAAGCTAGAATGAATTGCGAGGGAGACGGCGCCGTGAGCAGGAAAGAATATCTGATTAAAATAATTTTACGCATTTCCGCCATTCTTCTTCCCATTAGTCTTGTCTGTTTTATAGTTGCGTTTACTTTTGGAATGCTCGGGATTTTTGATTTTCCCCGGTTTTCAATCTCGGTCTTTTCGCTTTTTTGCGGAATTATTCTCTGGTATGCCGGCATTCTCCTCCGGGATCGCTTTCGTTTTTTCTTTACTGCGACGCTTTTGTCTTTGTCGGGACTTATGTTATTATTAATCGATTTCAGGGTTATCGAGCTCACTTTACGGGGCATTTGGCCCTTTTTCATGCTTTTTATCGGTATTTCTTTCATGATAGCGGGTTCTTTGCGATTTCATCGGCTGCATGCGGTATATATTGTTCCTGCCCTCGCTTTTGCGGCTCTCGGTTTTGTATTTTTGCTCTTTTCAACATCGTTAATTCCTTTTTCCCTGAAGTCTTTGGTTCTTTGGTGGTTTCCTCTTCTGATTCTTCCTTCTATTATTTCTTTTTTCATCTGGCTATCCCAAAAGAGGCATCATAACCACGATGGCAACGACTAATCGTTTTTTCTTGCCTCAATGCATTCAACTGGTATTGTTATTACCGGTTTTGCTCTCAGGCTTGTACGGATGTGCCTCTTCCCCGGCAGCTTCCGGTGCTAAACAAACTCAATCAGCCTATCTTTCCGGGAAAACCGATACGGGCGGATCGGAGACCGTAAGCCCCGCCGCTGTTGTGGGTTCGGGGGGGACTGTTTTGGCAGTTCCCACCCGGGACCAGCTGAAAAAGAATGATCTTGATAAATCTGTTCTCGCATTGCTTGAAAAGGGTTCGCCGGAAAGTCTACGTTCTGCCGTTTCGATGATCAATCAGGATACTCGCGGTATGACTGACCAGAACCGCATAGCCCTTGCCCTCGCCTTCGAATTGATGAAAATCCTGTATCCACTCGAAACGGTGAGTTGGAGCGAGCCTTCTGTCCCGGAGACAAATGCTTATATCGGCGCGCTTCGTTCCGCGCGTAAAGGGGTCTATGATTATAGCGCGGGGTCCGCGGATTTTCTGTCCCTGGTTCTCCCGTCGCTTGTGCTTTCTACGATAACTACCGCAGGTGATTATTATAAGGACGCGGAAGACTCGCTTTCCAAAGCATACGGGATAAATCCCGATTCAGTCCTGGTTTTGCATCTTCTCGCGCTTCTGGCAGAACGTCAGGGTAATTTATCGGTTGCGGGCGGTTACTATAAACAGGCCTGGCTTCTGGATTCCTCATGTTATCCGGCAGGTATTGGTTATTGCCGTTTTTTAATCGCTTCCGCTAACAGTTCGCTTGCACTGCAAGTTGCGCAAGCGCTTACCATTCGATATCCGTCCTCCAGGGAAATAACCCGGCTTGCCGCAGAAGCCGCTTTTTCCACGCGCGATTGGGCTGCTGCCGATCAATATGTCCTTGCTGCCTTGAAAGCCGAGCCGAACGATACGACCTTCCTTTTGATGCGCGTGCGAATTCTCGTCGAGCGCAAGGATTACCTCAAGGCAAACTCGCTTCTGGATGCGTTCGCGACGACGAACAGAACGAACAGGGACTATCTGTTGCTCCGTTCGCGCGTGATCAGCGAATGGAACAAGAATCTGGTTTCTGCGATAACGATTCTTCAGGAAGCCCAAAAGCTGTATCCCGACGACTCCGAGGTCCTGCTTGCCTCTGCCCAGATTTGCTATCAATCAGGACAGTCTATAAACGGTCTTGGCGGGCGTGATTTTGTCAGTCTTGTATTGACGAAGGACGGCGGAAACCGTCTGGCTCTCTCGCTTCTGACGGAAGATTATCTCGATGCGAATGATTGGACCAATGCGATAAAATACGGTGAGCTGCTGGTATCCCTATATCCGGCGGAAGATACGCGCTCGCTTTTACTCCGCTCGTATATTGGAGCTTCGCAGTCTTCCCGCGCCGTGGCGCTTGCGCGCGGCATGTATAATCCTCCTGAATCGTCAGATGAGCTTACCTCTTTGTATCTTCAGGCATTGATTGCTTCGGGAGATACAAAAACGGCTTCGTCGATACTATCTTCGCGGATGGCCGGTGCCTCGCCGGCTTTGAAAAGTATTCTGTATTATCATGAAAGCACCATCCGCACAGATCCCGATGAGCGACTTTCATCGCTTCGTTCCAGCCTTCTTTCCGATCCCCGAAATGTACGATCCCTTTTTTCCATGTACGGGTGGTATATGGATAAAAAAGACTATCGCAAAGCACAATACTATCTCAAGCAGGTGATTGCCCTTGACCCAATGAACAAAACGTATGTGCGGTTACTTTCGTCTCTTGATGATTTGCTTGCCCGATAAAAAAAATTCGCGTATACTTACATTGTGTTTTTCTGTGATACACGATTCGTGAAAGGAGATTCTATATGAAGAAGTACGTATGTGATTTATGTGGCTATGAATATGATCCTGCGGTTGGTGATCCTGATAATGGCATCAAACCGGGAACGGCTTTTGAGGATCTTCCTGAAGATTGGGTTTGCCCGGTATGCGGTGCTTCAAAAGACAGTTTTTCTGAAGTTTAAGGAGTTTGACGATGATTTCCCGGGAAGATGTGGTAAGTGCGATTGGTTATGACGGTAATGCGGCTTTGGTCGACCGTTCCGCGAAGAGGCGATACGGAAAGCTGACAACGGAAGAATTGGTTAAGGCCGGCTTCTTTCGGGCTGCCGCCGCTTCAGCCATATATTCCGAGTCACAGGATGAACTTTTGCTTGTTGCAAATGCATATAACAAGGTTTCGGGTTCAACGTATCCAGTTGAAGCGATTCCGCGGCTTTTCGGTGTCGCAAAAGTCACTGTCGCCAGAACTCTCAGTCTCTAGTTTTTTTTGAATATTGATCGAAAAGGGTTTTGAAATACGCGCGTACGCGTATTTCGGGCCCTTTTTTTTTAACCTTGACTGTCGTTCACTCAGTATGATAACTTATCCGGAGACTATTTTTTTGTTCAAGGAAGTATTTGTATGAATTTGATTCCGTTTTTACAGGTGAGTTCTTCTCAGAGCTCCGTATTCATGCCGATTATCACTTTCGGCCTTGTTTTTGTTATTTTCTATTTTTTTATTATCCGACCCCAGAACAAGAAGCAAAAAGACACTCAAAAGATGATTTCCGCGGTAAAAAAGGGCGACAAGATCATAACTATTGGCGGTGTTCATGGCGAGGTAACCTCCACGAAGGAAACGACCGTCATTGTCAAGGTTGATGATAACTGCAAAATGGAATTTAGCCGATCAGCAATTGCGAGCGTCGTCGTTGACGAAAAGTCAGTGAAAGCAGAGAAGGCAGCGGAGAAAGACGCTGAAAAAGCCGCGAAAAAAGAAAAAAACGGTACTTCGAAAGACGACGTACTAGAAACGAAATAAGATCATCATCGAATCTGGAGAATAATTATGAGCAAAAAAAGCCGGTTGGCAATCATTCTGGTGGTTCTTGCAGTCTGCTTTGCCTTTCTGTGGCCTTCAATAAAATGGTTTTATTTTACACCGAAAGAGGATCAGGCGCTTGCCCTTGGTTCCCGAGAAAAGATCAAAGATTACGCCCATAACATGGCAGTCTCCGATCTTAAAAAATTGATGGAAGATGCGCGCGCAGACCAAAAGGGTGCGATCGATTCCAAATTTTCCAGCCTTGTCTCAGAAGCCCGAAAAAATACCAAAGCTGTAAAAAAAGCCATTCCTTCAACGTGGACAGCGCGGACTATTCTTGCGGCTTTCCCATCCGAATCCGACGTGCTTACGTTCCTTGAAAACGGATACCGCGAAAAAATTCTTGCAACCAAGAATACGCAAGGTTCGGCCGTCAAGCTTGGCCTTGACCTCTCCGGCGGTATGAGTATCATTATCAAGGCTGACCTTGATGCGGCTGTCGCCAGCTCCAAGGCAAGCATCACCGATCTTGCGACTTTCAAGAAAGAAGCCATGAAGCAGGCAATGGACACATTGACCAGCCGTATTGATCAGTTCGGTCTGTCCGAGCCGGTTATTCGCCAGCAGGGTGAAGACCGTATTTATATCGAACTGCCGGGCGCTGCCGACTCCGAACGCATCAACTCCATCATTATGGGCAAAGGAATGCTTTCCTTTCATATTGTAGACAGTGATGCGACTACGGCTTTCCTCTCATATTACCAGGCACACCCAACATCAACATTCGATGCGGACTACAAACTCCTGGATTCATCCATTATCCCAGCGGATACTGAAGTTCTTGGCTTATATACAAAAGACTCGTACGGTATTGATGAGCGTACCAGTTTTATCGTAATAAAGAAGGACGTTGGACTTGAGGGAAAGCACATTCAGGGTGCACAAACCGAAAGGGACAATATTTCCGGTCAACCGAAAGTAACCTTCACTCTTGATGCCGAAGGAACGAAAATATTCGCCGATCTGACAGCCGCCAATATTAAAAAGTCGCTCGCGATTGTGTCAGACAATAAAGTAAAATCGCATGCGGTCATCCAGGAAGCGATTCCCTCCGGACAGGTACAACTTTCGGGTTTCTCTTCGACCGAAGCAGAAAATATCAAGGCAGTTCTGAAAACCGCATGGCTTAACGTTCCGCTCAGTATGGAGAGCCAATCGGTAATCGGCGCGAGCATGGGTGAGGACGCAATCCGCCAGGGTGTTATGGCTATTTCCTTTGGTCTGCTCGGCGTATTCCTTTATATGCTCCTGTATTACAAGGGTTCCGGTATCAATGCCTGTTTGGCGCAGGTTTTGAACATTTATATAATGTTCGCCGTTCTTTCCGCCTTCGGCCTGACTCTGTCGCTTTCAAGTATTGCCGGTATGATTCTTACCGTCGGTATGGCCGTTGATGCGAACGTTCTGATTTTCGAGCGAATCAAGGAAGAAATGCGGCTTAAAAAGGGCAGGGCATCCTGCGTCGCAGCCGGTTTCGATCATGCATTCTGGGCGATCATGGACTCTAATATCACGACGTTCATTGCGGCGGTATTCCTTACCCAACTTGGTACGGGATCGATAAAGGGCTTTGCATACAGCCTCGCGATCGGTGTTATATCATCCGTATTTACCGCACTGTTTGTTTCCCATCTCATGTTCGATTTCGATACGCAAGTGCTCAAACGCAAAACTATCAGCATCAGCTGGAGGACAAAGATATGAAAAAAGTGATTAAATTCAGCAAGATGTTCATTCCTTGCGTTTCCTTGAGTGTTTTAATAGTGCTTTTTGGTATTTTCGGCCTGATAACAAAAGGTTTTAACCTTGGTATCGACTTTCAGGCAGGATTTATCGAAAAAGTCAGTATCGCACCGCCTTCTTTTTCTCTTCTGTATTCCGGAACCCAGACGGTAAAGGTAACTCAGTCTTCCAGCGAGATTGACCTTGTCGTTACGGGCGTTGGCGGTTCGGACAACAAGACCTTCAAGTTTCCCTATGCCACATACCCGACGGTCGGCTCCTTGGCGTCCGCCATTACCACCGTTCCCGATGTGACTATGACGGTTACCTCTCCGAACGACACGGCTCTTAAGTCGGTATTTCCCGATTCGGAAATACTTCCGAAACTTTCCGCAGTGCCATACGCATTTCATTACGTTCCCGCCAATTCTTCCGTTATTTCGTCCGACGAGATACGTAAAACAATCTCGATGTATCCGGACGCGGCCGTCCAGGTCGTTGGCGCTCCTTCCGAACGGACGTTCCAGATTCGCTTGAACGACGACGGTACGGACCCGAACGCGAGCGCCAATCTCAGGACTGGCCTGACTAAAGCGTTTTCGGACAAGTTCGGCGCCGAGAACCTTGCCGTAATAAGCAATGATTTCGTCGGTTCTCGTTTCTCGCAGAATCTCGCATCGCAGGCCGCATGGCTCGTTCTTGCGACCCTTGCGGTAATCTGGCTTTATTGCGCGCTCCGTTTCCGCTGGGACTTTGCCATCGGTTGCGTACTTTCGGTATTTCATGATGCGCTTATCATGGTTGCGTTCGTCGTGTGGTCCCGGATGTCCTTTAACTCGACTACCATCGCGGCAATCCTGACCATCCTCGGTTATTCAATCAATGATACCATCGTTGTATTCGACCGTATCCGCGAAAATATGCGGTTATATCCGAACATGAAAATGACCGACGTTCTCAACTTTGCTCAGACTGAAATCCTCGGGCGAACGATCGTTACAACTACCGTAACGATGGTTTCTGTTCTTTCGTTGTTTATCTTTACGACGGGAGACATGAAGGATTTTGCCCTTGCATTGCTCGTCGGAATGACAAGCGGTGTATATTCGACGATTTATATCGCGAGTGCATTCGTCGATTTGGTCGCATCGCGCAGGAAAGATGGTGGCATGCTCGTAGAAAAGAAAAAAGTTTCCCGGGAAGTTGCTACGGGCGAATTAGTTTAACATCCCGATAGCTATTTCTTGTTGAAACTGCATGTTTTATATGCTGACCCCCGGAAACTCCCGTTTTCGGGGGTTTTCTTTATTATGGTACTTCGCTACATTAATCGTATGAGTAGACCCTTACGGATTATTCGTGCGGACATCATGGGTTATTGCATGGGAGTCAGGCGTGCGGTTGAGGCAGCAGAAGAAGCTCTCGTTAAAAAGGCGCATTTCACCGTGTATACGTATGGTCCGCTGATCCATAACCCCTCGGCTCTTTCGCGACTTGCCGCCGCCGGAGTAATCGTGATCGGGGAAAACGGGACAAAGCTTCCTGAAGACCTTTCCCGTTCGTCGGTGATAATCCGGGCTCACGGTATCCCGCCGAAAGAACGCGCCGAACTGGTTAGAAGAAACGCAAATATTATCGACGCAACCTGTCCCCGCGTGCTTTCAAGCCAAAAACGCGCCGCGCAATACAGCGCGATGGGTTACGCGGTCATTCTGGCCGGCGACCGCAATCACGGGGAGATTGCGGGAATAGCGGGTTACGCACCCGGTTGTATAGTGCTCGAGAACTTTCATGACGCCGAGCAACTTGATTTCTATCCCGAACGTGCAGTATTGATCAGCCAGACGACGATCAAGCAAAGCGAATACGACGCAATCGCCGGTGTGCTTAAAAAAAAAATATCCGAACTGAAAGTCTTCAATACCATCTGCCCGGCGACTGCGGAACGGCAGAAAGCCCTCGGGGATATTGCAGGAAAGGTTGACGGAATTATCGTTATTGGCGGAAAGAATTCCGCCAATACCCAACGTCTTTTCAGCACGGCCAAGGATTTGACGCCAAACGCCTGGCATATAGAAACGCCTGAAGAAATACCGGATAATGTATATTCGCTCTCATGCATAGGAATAACCGCCGGCGCCTCTACTCCGGACGAGGTTATCGACGCTGTTGAACAAGAGCTCCAAAAAGGATAAAATGCCTTACACCATCAAAGAAGGAAATCCTGACAATGAAGGCAATTGAACTCGAAAAGGCATATAATCCGAAAGATTTTGAAGACCGTGTCTATGAGGCATGGGAAACGGGCGGTTTTTTCAAACCGCGTTCTGACAATACTAACTCGGCGGAAAAACCTTTTGTCGTGGTCATTCCTCCGCCCAACGTAACGGGTGTTCTTCATATGGGCCATGGCCTTAACAATTCATTGCAGGATATCGTGGTGCGCTATCATCGCATGCGCGGCGAACCGACTTTGTGGGTTCCGGGAACGGATCATGCGGGTATCGCCACGCAGCACGTCGTTGAAAAACGCCTGAAAAAAGAAGGCAAGACACGGCATGACCTCGGGCGCGCGGCTTTCGTCGATCGTACCTGGGAAGTAAAAAACGAGCATCATGCGATCATTACCAATCAGCTTAAAAAAATAGGCGCGAGCGTCGACTGGTCCCGCGAGCGCTTTACCATGGATGCCGGGCTTTCTCAGGCAGTCCGCGAGGTTTTCGTCACGCTCTACGAGCGCAAGCTGATATATCGCGGTCATTATCTAGTAAACTGGTGCACCTCATGCGGTACGGCCCTTGCAGACGACGAAGTTGAGCATGAGGATACAGCGGGAGCCATGTATCACATCTGGTATGAGCTTGAAGATGGGGTAACCATGGAAGACGGCTCAACGCGGATAGAGATCGCGACTACGCGGCCGGAAACATTGCTTGGCGATACCGCGGTTTCGGTGAATCCCGAAGATCCCAGGTACAGCTCGATAGTCGGCAAGCGCGTGAAGCTCCCGCTTACCGGCCGCCTCATTCCCGTCGTTGCCGACGCCTACGTCGACCGTGCGTTCGGTACCGGCGTCGTCAAGACAACTCCAGCCCATGACCCGAACGACTGGGAAATTGCAAAGCGCCATAATCTTCCCGTAATCAATATTTTGAATCCCGACGGAACGCTTAACGAAAACGTTCCGGAAAAATATCGCGGTATGAAATGCCCTGTTGCGCGCAAGGAAGTGATAGCTGATCTTGAAGCGCTCGGCCTTTTCAAGGAAGAAAAAAAGATTACGCACGCGGTCGGCAAATGCTACCGCTGCAATACGATCGTCGAACCATATCTTTCCGATCAGTGGTTCGTCAAAATGCGCCCGCTCGCGGACAAGGCTTTAGCCGCGTGGAAAAAAGGCGAAATCCGCTTTTATCCGCAAAAGTGGGAGAATACCTATTCGCACTGGATGGAAAATATCCGTGACTGGTGCATATCACGCCAGCTCTGGTGGGGTCACCGAATTCCCGTGTGGTATTGCGAGGACTGCGGCGAGATGATCGTCGCCCGCACCGATCCGACCTCATGCACGAAATGCGGTTCAAAAAAACTTAATCAGGATTCCGACGTGCTTGATACCTGGTTCTCAAGCTGGCTTTGGCCATTCTCGACTCTCGGCTGGCCCGAAAAGACCGCCGATCTCAAAACTTTCTATCCGACTACCGCCCTCGTCACGGCATACGACATCATTTTCTTCTGGGTCGCGCGCATGATTATGGCCGGCCTCGAATTTACCGGCGAAGTGCCGTTCCGCGACATTTACATCCACGGTCTCGTGCGCGACAAGCAGGGTCGCAAGATGAGCAAGTCTCTCGGTAACGGAATCGATCCGCTTGAAGTCGTGAACGAATTCGGCGCCGACGCGCTCAAGTTCACGCTTGCCTTTATGTGCGCCGCGGGGCAGGACATCATGGTCGACAAGGAATCGTTCAAGCTCGGATCGCGCTTTGCGAACAAGATTTGGAACGCGTCCCGCTACATTTTGGGCAACCTTGAAGGCCGCGAAATCGTCGCCGTTACGCGCGCCGATCTCACCGAACTCGATCGCTGGATCTTCCACCGCCTCGATTCCGCCGCCATGAAAACCCGCGAAGCTCTTGAAACCTATCGCTATAACGACGGCGCTCAGGCCGTATACGAATTCTTCTGGAATGACTTTTGCGACTGGTATGTCGAGGCTTCAAAGCTCTCGTTCAGAAACGGAGACGACGCCGAAAAGAACCGCGCAGTGTCTGTGCTTCTTGCCGTTCTCGAAGAATCGCTCAGGCTTTTACATCCCTACCTTCCGTTCGTCACTGAGGAAATCTACGGATTCCTTCCGGCGAACTGCGCATGCGGACTTGACGGCGCACCGGGCGCGAGCACGCGAAGCACCATGCTTATAACCGCCCAATATCCCGTTCCGACCGACTCAAGGAAGGACCTCAAAGCCGAAGCGCGCTTTACCTCGCTTCAGGATCTGGTCCGCTCGGTCCGCGCCCTCCGCGCCGAATGCGGCATTGACCCCGCGCTCAAACTGCATATCGCGCTCTATGTGGAGAAGGGGAGCGACGCCGAAGCCGCACGCGAAAAAACTGATATTATCCAGCTTTTGGCCGGTATCTCGAAAATCGATTTTCTTTTAAATCCCGCGGATCACCCGAAGGGAGCGATCGGTACCGTTGGCAAGGGATATGAGGCGTTCGTTGTTGTTGGCGAGGAAGTGGACCCGGCTCAGCTTGCGCTTCGGTTCACGAAAGAAATAGAGAAAGAAACGCAGAATATCGCCAAGCTTGAAGGAAAGCTCGCAAACGCGAATTTCGTCGCGAATGCACCGGCTGACATCGTGGCGCTTGAACGTGAAAAGCTGGTCGAAATGAACAGACGTATCGAGAAATTGTCTTTGTACGTAAAGGATTTGCAATAAATCGACATGAATAACCAGGACATGCTGGTCTTAAAGGGTATATATCTCGCGCCATATATGCAGCTCGCTACTGCCCTGATCGGCAAGCAGCGACACGCAGGCGGG
>Ga0302293_10001621_pt1 | contig 10969 bp, 13 predicted proteins | sample III_Fen_N2_2_FD_198758 | JGI IMG/M metagenome (GOLD analysis project Ga0302293, IMG submission 198758) | Peat permafrost microbial communities from Stordalen Mire near Abisko, Sweden - III_Fen_N2_2 | ecosystem: Environmental > Terrestrial > Soil > Wetlands > Permafrost | place: Sweden: Abisko... | reverse complement strand
TCGCCGGACGTTATTTTTTTTGCCGCCCGGGCAAGAGACGCGAGGGGTTTCGTAAGGCGCAGCGTGAAAAGGATGCCGAGAAGAAGGGCAGCGCACACGGAGATGACAGTCGCGAAAAGTATGGATTCGGTAATCGAGAGCAAATACCTCTCGGCTGCGCCCGTGAGCGCGGAGTCGATCATCGACCCGACGAGGACGGTGCCCTCGCGCACGCCGCCGACCGTGACCGGAATGCCGTGCGAGATATGCTTGTAGGGATGAACCGTGCCGGTCAGCACTCCCGTGGTGTCGGCGACGATCACTCCGTTTTGGTCCGCGACTACGACCCGGTCTGCGAGCAGATCCCGGAAAACGGTTTGGTCCACTTGCAGGCGCGTGTCTATTTTTTCCGAAACCAGATTCGGCAATTCCCGTAAAAACGGCTGAACGTCATCCCACTTTTCTTTCGATTGCCAGTAATCGCCGAGAATTCCCGCATATACTTTTGCCTTCGCGGAGTCGCCTGAAAAGACAAATGAGCGAAAGACCGTTTCCGTCGAGCGCTGGACCAGCACGAAGGTTATCACCGCGCTCAGGCTTACGACGACAAGAAACGAAAGCGACAGCCGGTATTTAAGCTTCATGGTTTTGCTCCATGAACCGGTATCCGATGCCGCGCACGGTTTCGATGTAGCGCGGGTTGTCGCTGTCGTCGCCGATAGCCTTGCGTATGTTTTTGACATGCGCGTCAATCGTCCTCTCGTATCCTTCAAAGGCTGTTCCCGACGAGGCTCCCAGAATTTCAAGGCGGCTCCATACGCGTCCGGGCGACTTTGCCATGAACATCAATATGTCCATTTGAACGGTAGTCAGCTCGACTGGTTTTCCGCCAATCGCGCATGTCCTTTTTTCCGGATCGAGAACCACCGTTCCGTTAATTATTTTTCCGGAAGCGTGACTTGCCGGAACGGCCTTGCGGCGGAGGATTGCCTTGACCCTGGCGACGAGCTCGCGGGGACTGAAGGGCTTGCTTACGTAATCGTCCGCGCCAAGCTCGAACCCGACTATACGGTCGATTTCATCCGTGCGTGCGGTAAGAAAAATTATCGGGATATCGGATTTTTTGCGCACTTCCCGCGCGACCGAAAGGCCGTCCATTCCGGGCATGTTGATGTCAAGGATCATACAGTCGGGATTTTTTTCGCTAAAAACTTTCAGCGCATCCGTACCGTTCAATGCTTGCAGAACGGCGAAACCGGAGGCCTCAAGGTAACTTGCGACAAGAGCGGTTATTTTTGTCTCGTCGTCCGCGACGAGTATTGTCTCTGTCATACTCTCTCCTGAGTCAGCTTTTATTTTCCCGGAATTCGCGTGCCCGTCGTGCGCATCGCGAGGCGATAGACATGACGGCTAGCCGTGATGAAAAGCGTTTTGCGGTCGGAGCCGCCGAAGCAGACGTTCGCCGTCCATGACTCGGGAATGGCGATGGTTTCTGTTTTCTTGCCGCTCGCGTTGAATATCGTGACTCCGTTGCCCGTCAGATAGAGGTTGCCTTCCGAGTCGATCGTCATGCCGTCCGAGCCCATGTCGCAAAACAGTGTCTTGTCCGTAAGGCTGCCGTCAGTACGTGTTTTGTATTTCCATGTGCGGCTCGCGCCGATGTCCGCGACGTAGAGAACCTTGCCATCGGCGCTGCCGATGATTCCGTTGGGCGCGGTGAAGTCGTCGATGACGCGGACGGGTTTGCCCTTTACGGGCGCTTTTCCCGTGCCCGTTCCGGGCGCAAGATAATAGACCGCCTGCTTGTCTTGCGGCATGGACGTATGCGTCCACCATGATCGTCGATAGAAGGGGTCCGTAATGTAGATTCCTCCGTCGTCGCGAACGAAGGCGTCGTTCGGTCCGTTGAAGGCTTTTCCTTCAAAGCCCTCTGCGAGAACGGTTTTCGTGCCGTCAGGCGCGATCAGCCAAAGCTCCGTTTTTTCGTCGGCGCAGGAAATCAGGTTTCCGCTCCTGTCAAAATTCATGCCGTTTGACCGGCCTGCGTTTTCCATGAATACCGTAACCTTGCCCGCGAGGTCTATTTTAAAAATACGGTTTGAGGGCTGATCGGTAAAATATACATTTCCCTCGCGGTCGGCGCAGGGGCCTTCAGTGAATTCATACGTCCCCTGTATCGTCTCTATTTTTGCCCCTTTCGCGATCGGTGAATCTTGCCCAGCGGCGAGGGAAACCGCAGCCAAACACATGGTGGCCGCAATCGAAAAATTTTTTGTAGGCATGGTAAGGCTCCGTCTTGTGAAATAGATAGTTCCAGTTTATCATACATTATGAATAAAAAACTTGAGCGCATTCACGAATTATTGCTTCCGCTCGCCGGATTCGGCGCGCTGGTATGGTTTTTGATCAGGGTTATCCCGAAGCCGAGCAGGGCCCGGTATCCCTGCATGCGCGCGGCCGCCCCCCTCGCTTCGTCGTTCGTCATCGGTCTTTTATCGTTTGCCTCGTATGTGCTATTTTTTAAAAAAGCCCGCGGATTTTTCTATCGTTCCCGATATGCGATTTTCGCGTCCTGCGTTTCGGCAGGCCTGGCATTCGCGTTCGTTTCGGCCGTTCAAGTTTCGCCTTTGGCCGCCGCAGCCGCTGCCGCGGCGAAAGATGCCGTCAGGCTTCCGAATGACGGTCCCAATATGCCGATGGGTCAGGGTCAGGGAATTTTTCCCGGACGCGTCGTCTGGGTTCATGACAGCGCGTCCACCGACGAGAACTTCGCCAACGGCAACCGCGCGCCTTACTGGTTTGACTCCAACGAGACAAATCAGTCTGTCGTCGACACCATGCTGGAGCGAAGCCTTCGCGAACTGACCGGGGAAGTTACCGTTGCGGACTCCTGGCGCCGCCTGTTTGCGGATTTTAACGTCAAGCACGGACGGTCGGGTACGGCCTACGCCAAGGGCGAAAAGATCGTCATAAAGATCAATTTAAACGGCACCGGTAATGGTCCGAACAACGTCAACACTTCTCCTCAGCTCTGTCATGCCCTTCTCGGCGAGTTGGTCAATACCGTCGGTGTGGCCCAGAATTGCATATACCTCGGTGATCCGAATATCACAATGAACAAGGATATGTATGCGATCATTTTAAAAGATTTTCCGAAGGTTCATTATTGGGGAAAGGGTTTTGGGTTCGAATCCGTCAAGCCGACAAAGAAGGACGTAATCTTCGCGAGCGACGGCGGCATGAAAGATCCGCTTCCGCAAGCGTATGTCGACGCGGCATACATGATAAATATTCCGGTGCTGAAGAAGCATCATCGCGCGGGAGTTTCGCTTACGGCCAAGAACCATTTCGGATCCATTACGCCGTTCAACTCAAACGGCGCATTTAACTGGCATTACAGCCTGCCGGTTCCGGACGGAAACGCCGCAAACACGAACGGCAATTACGGCGTATACCGCTGTCTCGTGGATTTTATGGGCCACGAGGATCTCGGTGGAAAGACCATTCTCTATCTCGTCGACGGCCTCTGGGGATCGATCAACTGGGGACACCCCGCCATAAAGTGGCGGATGGCTCCGTTCAACGATGATTGGCCTTCTTCCATTTTCGTTTCACAGGATGGGGTCGCCATAGACTCGGTCGGCTTTGACCTTTTGTTCAACGAATTTGACCGTAACCATCCGACCGAGGGCGCATACGATTCCAGGGACGATCATGGCCCGTTTCCTCACTACAACGGCGTCGACGATTATCTGCATCAGGCCGCCGATCCGAGAAATTGGCCCGCGGGCCTGGTCTATAATCCCGAAAAAGACGGTACTCCCTTAGGCAGTCTCGGAACTCATGAACACTGGAATAATTCGATCGACCGTCAGTATACGAGAAACCTCGGCGGTTCTTCGGGAATCGAGCTTGTCTACGTGGAAGGCGCGAAAAGCGCTTCGGTCAGGAATGCCGCTTCGACCAAGTCGAAGAGCGTGACCGCAGGCCCGACCGCGGGCATTGGGGCGAAATCGGCTGAGGGCGCGTCGAGTGGGGCTGCGGCTGCGAGTGCAAGTACAAGCGCGAAGGTATACGGCGAATTTGAAGACCTCGCGCTGTTTGATGCGGCTCGCGCGAAAATTCCCGCGATGAAAAACTGGAATGAAAAGAATGTATGCGACGATTCTTCCGGAGCGACGATTCAGGTAAAAAGCCTCGGCGCCGGTACCGGCCGGGGCGAGGTTTATCTTGACGGAAAGAAGGTCGCGGATGCCGACGGGTTCGGGCAGTTCTGGTTTGCCCTTCCCCCGGGGACATATACCATTGGCGGAAAGTGCGCGGGCTACAGGGACGTTTCCGCAGGTATTACGGTTGCCGCGGGTGAGGTTATGTATCGGAATTTTTATATGATGAAGCAGCGCTGACGGGATTGGCGAAGACTCACCTTGACGCAAGCAGCACGATCGCGTACCCGTCATGATCGGCGGTCGTCGTGTCGGACGTTTCGATCGTGTTTCCGAGGAAATCACGGCCGATGACTTTGTAGATCGAGAGCGAGTTCATTTTATCGCAAAAATCATTTCGTGCCAGGTTGAAGGAGACGAATAAATGATTCACCCCTTTCAGCACCGTCGGCCGTTCTCTGCTGAAGGCGCCAATGAAGATCCATGAGTCTTGATATGATGAGGCACCCATAATTCTGCCATGATTGTTTGTTTTGAAAAAATCGTGGTTTGCGAACGCTAAATGTTTGCCGTAGGGTATTTGCTCATAGTCGACATTATTGATTTTTCCGCTGTATCCGGATGAGTGGCCCAGCTCGTCCTCATATCCGACTTTTTTGCATTCTGCCAGAAGTTTGGCGATGGCTTCCGCCTCCGAGCTTGAGTAGGGGTCGATTATGATAATGTTGATCGGTTCCCTCAGCGTTTTACCGAGGTATTTTACGCCGCGCCAGTTTGCGCAAGCGCCGTTTTTTTGTATGAGCCATCCGTTTATCGGGGGTAGCTGATTCAGGTAGTTAACGGATGGCTCGGCCGCGAAACAGTTCAGGCAGAATGCTAAAATCAGACTTGTCATTTCCGCTTTTTTTATCATGATAAATCCCGTTGCTTTCGGCTACTTGCCGTGCTCGACCCAAATCAAATCATCTGTTTTATACCCTAGGGATTTTGCCAGCGATACGTAGTTTGCCTTGACGTCATCCGGGATGGTCTTCATGCGAGAAAGAATCCAGAGATATTTCAGATTGTTGCCGGCTATCAATGCATACTGATACTCGCTATCGAGCGCGATGACGTTGTATGCCGCATAGAAGGGCCCAAAAAAAGATACCTCGAGTTCGGCCTTTGTGTCCGCGCCCCTGAAACGCGCCTTTCCCGCGGCCTTATCCCATTTATCAACTTTATAATTGTAACCGGCGTTCACGACGTCGATCATGCCGTTTTTTCCGACCGAATATTCCGCCGTCGTATTGTTCAGGTTTTTTTCGAAGGCAAAATCGAATCGGGCAATTTCATACCACTTACCCAGATATTTCGCCTTGTCAAATTTGTCAACGGCCTTTGCCCCTTGCGGTATGGTCGCGCATCCGGAAAATATAACGGACAAAGAGAAAACAGCCATAATTCCATAAATCGATTTCATATAAACCCCTTGGAAACTTTGTTGGACGATGCCTGGTCACGCTCATTATAATGCATTGTGGTGTCGAGGCGCTGGTTTAAGGTTAATAGCGTTTCTTTCAGCGGCCCATATTCCGAAAAATCCGCAAACAGACAAGAGCCCAGCGCGGTTGGAATCGGGAGCGCCTTTTTTTGGAGCGCCTTGCCCTCATCGGTCAAACTGACATTTACGGTTCTCTCGTCGTGGGCTTGCCGTTCGCGTACCAACAATCCTGACGCTTCCATTCTTTTGATCAGGGGCGATACCGTTCCCGTATCAAGATCGAGAAGCCGACAAATGTCTCCAACCGGCAGAGCCCCATGTTCCCACAGCACCAGCATTACCAGATACTGTGGATAGGTCAGTCCAAGCGCTTCGAGAAGCGGCCTGTAAGCCGCTCCGATCGCGCGGTTGAGCCTGTACACCAGAAAGCAGATCTGGTTTTCCAAAAGCAGTTCTTCGTGATTCACCGGGGCAGTACCCGCTCGATATCGGCTATTAGAGTTTTCGGCTCGTCTTTCGGGGCAAAACGCTTGACGGTAAAACCGTCGGGACTGACGAGAAATTTGGTAAAATTCCATTTAATGGATTTTCCGAAAAAACCGCCGGCCTTTGCTTTAAGGAAAGTGAATATCGGGTGCTCGTTTTTTCCGTTCACGTCGATTTTTTTCATCAATTGAAAAGTCACTCCAAAATTGATTTGGCAAAATTCCGCGATTTCGCCGTCGCTCGCCGGTTCCTGATGGGCGAACTGGTCGCACGGAAACCCGATTACGACCAGACCCCTGTCGCGGTACGCTTTGTTGAGTTCTTCAAGTCCTTTGTATTGCGGCGTAAAACCGCATTTACTTGCGGTATTTACAATGAGAACGGCTTTGCCCTTGTACGAGTCCAAAGATATGTCCTTGCCGTTATTGGCAGTTGTTATATAGTCAAACAGTGTTTTATTCATAATACCCTCCGATATATGTTGTATAAAATATAATCGCACGCTATATTTTAGTCAAGGCATTGTCCAACGCAGTTACCCGAAGGAATTTATGCACCTCGTTCAGTACCTTTTTGTAAGTTTGGGATTAAATGGAATATTTTTTATAATCGCGGCAGTGCTCAAAACTGATATTTTTTTACGGACATCACATATAGTGTGAGCTTTGTGGTTCTCTCGATCATTTTGCTCGCCACTTCAATCACCCTGTCTTTTATTCAGATATCGACGGCCGCAGCAGTTATGGTTTGGGTCGTGATTCTTCCTGTTTACGGTACCTTTCACGAAGCGAAAACGGAAATAACCGATGCTTAGTGATCTAATTCTGACTCCGTCTGCGGCTATCGTCGTGAGAATTTTTCTTCATGAGGATATCAGGAAGACGGGTAGCGGAAATTCCGGAGCGACGAACGCATTCAGGATTCGGTTTTATCTCCCGGTGAAGGTACTTGCCGCAATCGTTGGTATAACCGCTCTTTTGGGACACTTATTTTCCCTATTTATCGGCGGCAAAGGGGGAAAGGGTATGGCGACCGGAGCGGGTTTTTTTTCGGCGCTTTACCCGCTTCTTTTCCCTGCCTGTCTTGCGGTGTTCCTTCCCCTTCTTGCCTTGAGCCGCAGGATGTCCGTTGCCTCTATTGCCGCAGCGGTCTCGCTTCCTTTTTTATATCTTATATTTCTTTCATTCAACGGCGAACGCGCAGAGTGGCATCTGGTAGCGCTTTCTTTTTTGGTTCCGGTTTTAATAATCGTTAAGCACCGGAAAAATATTGCCCGGCTTCTTGACGGTAAGGAAAAACCGCTTTTTTAGAAGTTGGACAGCACGGAGTAAAAACATGACGCAAACCATTCAGTTAAACGGATTCAACATTTACGAAAGTTTCCTCTCCGGGTATGAGAATTTGCTTTTGCACAAAAATCATATCGATGATATCAATGTGTTTCCGGTGCCCGACGGCGATACGGGAAACAACATGGTATCGACCTTTCAATATGCGATTCAGGGACCGGGCGCTTTCGGGCGCGCGCGGAAACTCGGGCATAATACTCGCGCAGTATCTGAACGGACTCGCCGACGAGTGCGAGGGAAAGCACACCATGAGCGCGGAGGAATTCGGTTCGGCGCTTAAAAACGCGTCCGCGCGCGCGTATCAGGCCCACGAAAATCCGAGGGAGGGAACGCTCATAACCGTGCTGCGCGTGTGGCCGGAAGAAATATTCCGTCGGGGTTGCTTTCTTTTCTTGAGGGCGCCTGGTACGAGCTGTCGCGAATCCCGATTCCCATTGCGCGGGATTGGGTAAATACCCGCGATGCGTATATTCATAATCCCGATGGTTCGTGGTCTGTGCGATATGAGGGAAACAAGGGCAGTCCGGACGGAAAGATCGGCGTTCTGAAGATGAAATACCGGTTTGTATACATGAGCGCCGACAGCCGTTTTATGCTCGTAACCGGTACGTCGAAAGACTTGCTGTGGCTTATGGGGCGCGTCGCCGTTCCCGCGCAGGCCGACTATGACGCGCTTGTCGCGAAAGCTTCCGCGTTAGGGTTCGACGCAACGCGGCTGGAACGGGTTCTTCAGACGGGCAAGTGATTTATTCGGTGCACTTCGTCTCTTGATGGAAAAGCAATTTCCATTTCGAGTCGGTTTTTTTCCAGATCGAGCTTTGGTTGGATTTCATCCTGGCGTTTTTGCATACTTTTGCCGCGATGTAGAGCAGGAGCTTGCAGTCCTCTGAAAGATCGATCATTCGCACCGTATTGCTGTCGATATACGATACGCCTTCGGCTGTGCCCGGTATCGCAAACTCGACGCATTTTTCGTCCAGCAAATCCTTGAGGGTATTGGCGTCGCTTCTGTTTTCAAGCAGCCGTTCCTCGTACAGTATCAGTTCCTTCATTATTCTGCTTTCTTCCGTTATCATCGTGATTCCTCCGTATTTTGCCGTTCGTTTGTTTTTTTTCCGAGTAATTCGGATACGGATTGCGAAACTTCCCTGAGAGCGGAAGGATCGTTTCTCGTTCGGGTCGCGACAATCGCGCCCTCTATCAGTATTTGCATGAGCGAACCCAATCGTTTTGCCTCAAGCGGCGAATAACCGGATGCCGCAAGTTTGCTCGCATACAGTTCTTCCCGGGAATTAAACACTGTTTCGCATACGGAGCGAAGGCTTTCGGCTTCGCTTGGGGCTTCAAGCGATATCATGGAAAGGGAGACGCCCATAAAATCCGAACCGTCCTGAAAACGCATGATGATATCGTCAATTACTTTTTGAAAGGCGCTGACGGGATCGCTCTCGAGCGAAAGCAAATGGGCGACATTATCGTTAATGCCTATACCAGCGAAATTAACGGCTTCAATCGCAAGCTGCAACTTCCCTTGTGGAAAATAGTGATAGAGCGAACCTTTCGGCGTGCCGCTTTCCGTGACTATTTCGTTCAGCCCGGTGGCGCTGTATCCTTTTTGCTGAAAAAGCTTGGCTGCGGTAGTCAGCAGTAATTCTTTAGTTGTCATTGAAATGTACTTGAACGTGCATATATAGACCAGTCTATATAAAAAACTGGAAAGAGTCAATCGATGAAAGTTGTACTAAATGGTTTGTTCTTCCTGATTCAGGTGTGCTGTCGCGCAGCTCATAATATAGGAAGTAATTGATAAACAGGCAACTGTGATTTCCCGAATATCATTCGAGGTTTCGGAAAGGTCGCTTTTGAAGTTGCTATGCTGATAGCGGAGGCTGGAAGTGACCGGGAAATCGATCATTTTCATGGTATTTCGCAAACTTTCGGTATCGACAAAGGCGAGAAAATCCCTGTGGAGCCGTTCTTCGAATTCAAGGTGTTCCCTGATCCTGTTTGGCTTCATGTTATGGGCGGAGGTAAAAAAATCCGCGACATAATGGAGGACTATTCCCAGTTCTTCGCTGAATCTTTTATTTTTTTTTCCGGCGACGAGCGTCATGCCGGCGAGGTTTCTGATTTTTTTTTCAATAAAACGGTGCGAGTGTTTCCAAAAGTGGGGATGACGGAGAAACAGGGAATTTCTGTCGGGCTTGATCGATCCGGCTATCAGCCTCTTTCGGCTCAATGGTATGCCCCATGTCTCGCAGATTACGGGAAAGATTTCGGCTCCCAAGTAAGCGTGCGTTTGATATGTCATGCTTGTACTGTATGAAACCCGCGTTACCCGGCGATTAGCATACGGTTAAATATATGTCAGCTATTGAAAAAATGAAACAAAAGCATACTGATATCGTCGTGCTGAGGGATATCTTTTTTAAAATTGAAGAAGGTTTCAAGTATCTTTATTTTTGATCGTACCAGATCTTCGCCTCTTTGAATGGATCCGTTGATGATTTTTCCCATTTCCGCAATCGGGAAATCCTCGCCGCTCCGGTTTTTTTGCTCGATAATTCCGTCGCTTACGAGGATCAGTACGGTTCCCGGCGCGATTCTCAGCGAGCGCACGACCGGAACGACGCCGGAAATGAGGCCGATGGGAACGTTGTCCGCGCTGTCGGCTATTTGCTGAACCGAAGAACCCTCGACGACGAAGAAAAAGGAATGGCCCATGTCGGAGTATTCGAGCTCTCCTGTTTTTTCCGAAAATCGGGCGAAGAATCCGGTAAGGTATTTTTCAAGCTTGAAAGTCTCGAGGATTATGCGGTTCAATCGGGCGACCGTGTCTTCCAGGGGGCGAAACAAATCCGCGTCGTACATAAAGCAGGCAAGCACGGCCGTTATGATCGCCGCGGAAATTCCCTTTCCCGAAATATCGCAGAGGCAAAAAAACCATTCTCCCGGCGAATATTCCTTGACGAAATAATAGTCCCCGCCGACGCCCTGCGCCATAACCGATGAGCATGTTATTGACGTCTTCATGCTTCGAACGGCAAAACTCGGAGGAACGAGCCTGTTTTGAATCCGGATCGCGGTTTCAAGTTCCCGGTGATGGTCGTTCAGGGCATAGTGAATTATGTCCTGCGAGGTGACGTGCCCGCAAAACCTTCCGCCCCCGTCGACGAGAATGTAGTGATTGTCCTTGTCCGTTTCCATGTCCCCGCTGATTCGGTCTCCGATTTCCTGGATGTATTCGTCGTAGCTCCAGGTGACCGCCTGAGTCATTATGTCCTCGACCTTTTGCCTCTTGAGCAAATCCCGACCGAAAGGCTTACCTAAAATCTCCACGAGATCCTTCGGCACGATAAGTCCGTGAATTTTCAGGTCGGCATCGACGACGGCAATCGCGCTTTGGTAGGGTTCCTTGAGTTCGGAAAGGAGATCGTACACGGGGGTTCCCGAGTCGACATAGAGAAACGAGCTTGCGATTTTGACTATGCGCTCTCCCTGTATCG
>Ga0302293_10001618_pt1 | contig 10975 bp, 9 predicted proteins | sample III_Fen_N2_2_FD_198758 | JGI IMG/M metagenome (GOLD analysis project Ga0302293, IMG submission 198758) | Peat permafrost microbial communities from Stordalen Mire near Abisko, Sweden - III_Fen_N2_2 | ecosystem: Environmental > Terrestrial > Soil > Wetlands > Permafrost | place: Sweden: Abisko... | reverse complement strand
AATAAAAAGATCGGGCGATGGCCCGATCTTTTGTGTCTCCTGATTTTCTTCCGGCTGATTCGAGCGATGCCGAAAAAGGGGTTACCGGCTAATTTCTTCCGGCTTTTTCCGGTAGATCACAAATTTTCTGCCAATGCTCTGGATCACTTCTGCACCCAGCGCCTCCGCGAGCGTTCCCGCCGCGTCTTTCGCGCCGAGTGAGCTGGTCTCAAGAACCGCGATCTTGATGAGTTCCCGCTTATTCAGTGCCTCATCCACGCTCTTGATCAGGTTTTCTCCGATGTCTTCCTTGCCGATCTGGAAAATCGGTTTTAGTGTATTCGCTACTTTGCGAAATTCCGCGCGTTCCGCTCCGGTCATGTTATCCTATCCCCCTCCCGCTTGTGCGGGTCTGTTTTTGTATTTTAGCGCTTGATTATAACACGAAGCCGTAAAAAAAGCGAGAGACGATGCGGAAAAACGCGCGTACACGCAAGCGTTAAATAATAGGCGCTAAAAATCCGCCGCCGGGAAGCAGAAAGGACTGCGCGTTTAAATACGCGTTTTCCGGCGCGTTGGAGTCGTAGTAGAGATTAAATCCATTGGACTCGATGTTTTGGTGCGTGGTGTCCGCGTTGACAAACCCGGTGAGATATGTTTCCGCCGTGAGCGTGAGCTTGCTCGTTGCGTCGAGCGTGACGCTCGCTTTGGCTGGCAGCGTGCCGCCGAGCTCGCCGGTAAACGCCGCGCCGTTTTGCAGTTTTAGTACCAGTGTCGTGCCGTCCGCCAGAGTCGGCATCGCCAAGATCGCCGTTTGATCCAGCGTCAGGAAGTTATCACCCGAGAGCACACGCAGCGTATCTCCACTCTTGGACGAGAGCGTCACTCCGCTGAGCGTAAGTCTCCCGCCTAAGAGCAGGATGCAGGCGGAATCTGCGCCTTCGGTCGAGAGTGAGCCCGACGTGATCATTGCGCTCGCATCTTCGCGCACGATGAGCACGGGCGAGGATTCGCCGGAGGTGTAGACAGAGGTGTCATTGACCGCTAATTGCGTGCCTTCGGCTGAAACAAACAATCCCACCGCGCCAGTTCCGTTGGTGGTGATGTTGCTCTGATTCAACGTCAATTGCCCCTTCGAAATCACCGCAACGGCAGCGTTGTTTCCGTCGGTGTAGTCGCCGGTGACATCGCCTGTCTTGTTGATATCCGCGCTGGTCATGGTCAAAATCCCCAAGCTCTTGACAAGCACCGCGTTGACGTCCTCCGTATCGGAGGCATAGGATTCGCCATTCGATGTTTCAGTTGTGCCATCCACCGAATACAGGCTGCTGTGATTTGTCCCCGTGCTCACGCTTTGCGACTCAGTGTCGCCACCGGTCACAATCACTACAGCATCGGTATCCGTGGCTTTCTCCTGTGTTGAGGTATTGCCGCAGCCGAGAGAAAAGATCATCAACGCCGCAACGGCGAACGGGAGAAAACGCTTGAAGGTGAGTTGTCTCATATTCTTACACGCTCCTTGTGAAATTGGTCAGAATAGACTGATCTTATTGTACAATCCGATCTTATAAAACACTTGTGTCCGGCGCATGACGCCTGTATGAATCTTCTGTCAAATCAATTTTTAAAGTAAATCGCAACTCCGAACGAAGCGCTTCTGTCAAAAAAACCCGCGCAGTTTTTCCGCGCGGGTCATTGTTTGACAAGATTCTCAGACGTATTTCGCCATGAGGCGTTTGCGGATCTCGCGAATGAAGGCGATGCTCGTCACCGCCGTTGGAACCATCCCCTCGACCAGACCGACGAGATCCTTGGTCATGATGCCCGCGTCGAGCGTCTCGATGGACGCTTCCTCCAGCTTTTTACCGAACGCCTCAAGCGCAGGTAGATGATCCAGCTCACCGCGCTTACTCAGCGCGCCACTCCAGGCGAATATGGTCGCCATGGGGTTTGTGCTGGTCTCCTCGCCTTGCAGATATTTGTAATAGTGCCGCGTGACCGTTCCGTGCGCCGCCTCATATTCAAAATTACCTTCGGGAGAGACGAGCACGCTCGTCATCATCGCGAGGCTGCCAAACGCGGTGCTGACCATGTCGCTCATCACGTCACCGTCGTAATTCTTGCACGCCCAAATGTAGCCGCCCTCGGAGCGGATGACCCGCGCGACCGCGTCGTCGATCAGCGTGTAAAAATACGTCAAGCCAGCCGCTTCAAACTTCGCTTTATAATCCGACTCAAATATTTCTTCGAAAATATCTTTAAACGTGTGGTCATAGAGCTTGCTGATGGTGTCCTTGGTGGAGAACCAAAGATCCTGCTTCGTGCTCAGCGCATATTTGAAGCAACTGTGCGCAAAGGAGCGGATGGAAGTATCCTTATTATACATGCCTTGCAACACGCCGGGGCACTCAAAATCGTAGATGGTCTTTCGGAAGCTTGCGCCATTTTCACCCGTAAACAGCAACTCTGCCTTGCCCTTTTCCGGCACGCGGTATTCCGTAGCGCGGTAAACATCGCCATAGGCGTGACGCGCGATGGTGATCGGCTTCTTCCACGTTTTGACCACGGGCTTCACGCTGTCGATGAGGATCGGCGCGCGGAATACCGTTCCGTCGAGAATCGCGCGGATGGTGCCATTCGGGCTCTTCCACATTTCGGTGAGGTTGTATTCGCTCATGCGCTGGGCGTTTGGCGTGATGGTTGCGCACTTGACGCCAACGCCGTATTTCTTAATCGCGTTTGCCGCGTCCGTGGTCACCTGATCGCGCGTTTTGTCGCGCTCCTGCAAACCGAGGTCATAATACTCCGCCTTGAGATCGACAAACGGCAAAATCAGCTCGTCCTTGATCTGCTGCCAGAGGATGCGGGTCATCTCGTCTCCATCCATCTCCACGAGTGGGTTTTTCATCTTGATCAAATCCATATCCGTTTCCTTTCGGCTTGTAGTTTTTGTTTATTATGAGTCGTAATAAAACGTATCTTTGTAAGGTTCGCTTGTACAACATATTCCTGGCAGTTCGTCGCTTGCATCAAACGCGCTAGATTAGAGTACTTCCCAATATAGCCATGTTACCAACCACCAAATCGCGAACACAATAGCGAAGGCATATCCAATATTTACTACATTTCTTAGCTTTACATCATTTTTTGTTTTCACGTTAAACCTATTTGATATCTTGAGAATTGTGCTGCTTGTAAATAATACTATCGCTAATAATCCTGTTGTAAATATCGTCCAATTAATCGCATCCCAATTCTCGATGCTCTTGTACCAAGGTTCATAATAGTCCATCACGCCTGCATAACATTTGCTACAGCGCTCTCGGTTCTTATCGATTGCGCTTTTTTCAGTAGTCTGAATCGGTTCGCTCATGTTGGAACAATCATCATATAAGTGATATTTCCGACCACTTTGTGTGGTGTACACAATACCTGTGTTTATACGCTGGACTTTATCTAGGAGTGTAATTCCCTTGTAAACAAGGAATAAAACGAAAACGGTAAAAAGCAACGCGGCTATGAAAAAAAACGTCTTGTTAATGAAAGACGACTCAACCCAATTTTTAAGCTTCTCTCTTTTCAGCTTAGGATTTGGAGTTGCGATCTCTGGGTTCATTTTTTTCACCTGCTTCACATTTTGAATTACTCCAACCGCGGCTTCATTTGCTTCAGTGACTCTTCCGCCGCAGCTTTTCTGTACTTCGAAATGTAGCCTTCATTTGAAGTTTGTTCTGCAATCTATCCGACCATCAATGCAGCAATTTGAGTGTTCGGCTCCATGAAGGGAAATCGTTCATCAAGTAATTAACAAGGATACCTGCCAAGTCCTAAGCGAAATATAACATTGCATATGCTTTATTTATTCAATTTCACCTGTGTTTACATCTTCTTTTCTTTAAATACTTGTATTCAACCACAGACTTGTTCGTGTGTTTGATAAAATCTGAAAGCATTTGCAACTATTCACTACATTTTTTACGATTGACAGTTTTACTTGCCTGCCTGCGCGGCGTAGTAGTTCATCAGACAACCTTCCAGCAAAATCTCGCGCTCGTCGTCCGTCAGCGGCGGCAGGTTGAGCGTGATGGCATCTGTTTTTCCGTCCGCGCGGATTGCGGTGGCGGGCAGCGTGTCTTTCTTCTGCTCGATGGCTTCGCGCACACCCGGAATAAACACATGATCGCCCACTTCGTAGGCAAAGCTCGCGCCAACTGGCAGCGTGAAGGGCAGGATGCCCCAGTTGATGCAGTTACTGCGGTAACGCTTGGTGGCGTATTCATAGCAGATGTTCGCCGAGCCGCCGAGCACGCGCTGGCTGGAAGCGGCCTGCTCACGCGCGCTGCCGTCGCCGGGCTTGTTGGCAAACACGCAGGAACCGTAGGCGGTGTTCTTGAGCAACTTGTCCGCGTCGCCGACTTTGCTCAGCAGAGCTTTGAGCGCATCCGGCGCTGTTCCTTCTCTACGCGCGGCTTCCGCTTTGGCAACCACTTTGCTGCGGACGACATAGTCCGGCGCGCGGCGCGAGAGCGTGAACTCCGCGAGACGCAACGGATTACTGCGATAGGAGCTCGTTTCGCCAGAGGGGATGAGTTCGTCCGTAGTGGTCACGGGATCGCGAATCACGGCGCTCAACTCGACGAGCATATTCTCCGCCAGCGGGAAAATCTTCGGCCAATCGGCAATGTTCGGCCCGAACACGAGTTCCACACTCGGGTCTGCCTTGCCAAAGCCGTTGTAGCAGCGTTTTTCATAGCTGGATCGATCATAGCGATAGCGGATGCGGCGCTTGCGGTAGACCACGTCCGTAGCGGCGGTGATGCGTCCGCCGTTTGCTGCCGTCGCCGCGATGCTCCGCGCGTCCATGAGCGCGACGTAGGCCAGCTGCCCTTCACCGGGCTTAGACCCTTCGCGGTTGGGGAAATTGCGCGTCGTGTGGCGAATCGAAAAGCCGTTGTTGGCGGGCACATCCCCCGCGCCGAAGCATGGACCGCAGAAGGAAGGCTTCATAACCGCGCCCGCGCGAATCAGCGTCTCGGTTGCTTCCGCTCTGGTGAGCGCAATGCTGACGGGCACGCTGGTTGGATAGACGGAGAGCGAAAACTCGCCGTTGCCCGTGGAACCGCCGTTTAAAATTTCGCTGGCTTCGATGATGTTGTCAAACAAGCCGCCTGCGCAGCCCGCGATGATGCCCTGATCGGCATAGACGCCGTCCGGCTTGACTTTGCTTCTCAAATCGATCGAGACTTTCGGGAAGGTCGCCTTAGCTTCCGCCTCCACCTGCGTCAACAACTCGTCCGCCCGCGCGATGAACTCGTGGATCGGGTATGCGTTGCTGGGGTGGAACGGGAGAGCGATCATGCACTCGACCTTGTCCAGCTCGATGGTGATTATGCTATCGTAATACGCGCCCTCTTCCGGCGCGAGCTTTGCGTAGGCTTCCGGTCGCCCGTGCGCACGGAAATATTCTGCGGTTTCGCTGTCTGTCTCCCAAATAGAGCTCAGGCAAGTCGTCTCCGTGGTCATCACGTCCACGCCGTTGCGATAGTCCGCCGAGAGGTGCTTGATCCCAGGGCCGACGAACTCCAGAATCTTATTCTTTGCGCGGTTTTCGGCAAACGCTTCCTTGACGAGCGCGAGAGCCACATCATGCGGGCCAACGCCCCTACGAGGTTTGCCGGTGACGTAGCAGAGCACGACTTCGGGCGCCGCGATATCGTAGGTGTTCTTCAGCAGTTGCTTGACCAGCTCCGGCCCGCCTTCGCCAACCGCGAGCGTACCCAGCGCGCCGTAGCGCGTGTGGCTGTCCGAACCCAGAATCATCCGCCCGCAGCCCGCGAGCTCTTCGCGCGCGTAGCTGTGGATGACGCTCAGGTTCGCCGGCACATAGATGCCGCCGTATTTTTTTGCCGCGGAGAGGCCAAAGACGTGGTCGTCCTCATTGATTGTACCGCCGACGGCGCAGAGGCTGTTGTGGCAGTTGGTCATCGCATATGGCACGGGGAATTCGACGAGTCCGCTCGCCCGCGCGGTCTGCACGATGCCGACATAGGTGATGTCGTGCGAAATCAACGCGTCGAAACGCAGGCGCAACTTCTCCATATCGCCGGAAACATTATGCGCGCGCAAAATGGAATAAGCGATGGTCTTCTCTCTTGCTGCGATGTTTGTCTTTTCCGCGGGGTGCGGTTTGCCGCTTTTCAGCGTAACCGGATGGTCATGGTAACGAATCATAGGTTCCTCCTCGACGGGTGTACCGTGATAATCTTTTCTCGTTGCGGGATCATTGGTGGGTAGAAATCCACTTATAAAATTGTACCATGCCGATTGCCGCAAGAAAAGCCGAAAGAGCGGTATATTATCGCAATCTGTGTGAAAAAATCGTGTAAGCAGAATCGCAGATGAACCTCTTGACAGGGATTTGACAGGCGGTTATAATACTCCATGTGCCGCCGAAAATCGGCACAAGACAACAGCATATGGCGGCGTAGCTCAGCTGGCTAGAGCATTCGGTTCATACCCGGAGTGTCATCTGTTCGAATCAGATCGCCGCTACCATGAAAAAAGACCCGTGAGGGTCTTTTTTGTGTTTGAAGAGGTGAGCAACTATTCGGAGTATCGTTTCATCTGTTTTTGAAATAACAAAGCTATCGTCTGCGAATCTTCTACCTAATTCCATTTGATAGCGTATATCAGCTTGATTTTTTGCTCTATATTGTGCAATAGTTCCAAAAACCTGCTTGCCCTCAAAGTACTAACATCAAACAAGCATAACGCTATGTATAATCGACTTCATTATCGGCATTTCTAGTTTGAATTTTTTGCCAAATTCTATGAACTGATTTCTTACAAGTATAGGGTCTATTACTGACGTATGAGTTTCGCTAGTTAGGCTGAAGAACAAACTTAACATGTAAAGTGAATATATACGTCCAAATTCACGGATTTCTACACTTAATTCTTCGGAGAATAGAACAAGGCTTTCATCTAGAGGAGAGAAATCATCAGATACTTGCTTGCGCATTTTTGCAATATCATCCGTAAGTTCATTTGTTGAATAAACAAGTTCATCGTATTCGTTCTGCTCGGTTGCGCTATTTGGAGCAAAATGCAGTTTATCTTGCAGACAGTATTCGCTTCTCTGTAGTGATACCCAGAGACTAAGTGTTTGAGTTGTGTTTAGTTTACGTCCCAATGTATCCATTCCTTCAAGTACTTCTGCATATCTTCTTATCTTGTTGATATTCTGGAAAACGCTATACCTTTTCTCAAACAACGCAATTTTATACTGTTTTTCTGATATCTCAGTTTGCTTATCGGATATATCATTCTGTTTCTTCGCAAGGCTAATCTGTTCCTCAGCAATTTTCTTTGTAATAACAACTGCAATAATCGCACCGACCGCAGCAACAACCGTTGCAATACCCTCGATGATTGCAAAAACGCTTGCCGTATCGGCAATAGTGTATTTGTTGAGAAGTTTTATTAACGTATCCCAGAAATTGAACATATAATCCTCTTATTCACTACGTTTCATTTCATCGCGAAAAAACGGTTTCTATTACATGTTACCAGTCTTTAGGTGGATAGCTTGTTTCAGCTTGTACAGCCTCGTTTCTGATCCGAGTTTGAGTAAGTAGTGATGTGTTGAAAGTAAAGGCTTTCAGCTCTAATGTTCCTTCGCATTTGTATGAAACATCTATTACTACTCGTTCGCTTCTTATTATTCTTTCTGCCAAATCAGAATTCTGAGGGCAAATTCTCCAAACTTTTTCCTCACCTTGAGCCAGACTGAACCCTGCTTCGCGAATAATCGAAATATGTTTTATTAGGTCATCATCTCGAGCCCTTGAAGTTTGAATGCTTTTTATGAGCTCGTCCCAGCCCGCAATCTTAACTTTGATCTCATCAATGATTGAATGGCTGCAATTTTTCACTTTTAGATCAAGACTCCTGCCTTCTTCATATACGCTCACAAAAATGTTCGGAGCTATCATTCTCTCATGATAATTCCTTGCAGCGATATTTGCAGCATTCGCATTCGATGCATATTCTGCCGCTTCATCGGCGCTCTTTTTTGCTGCCTTGCGATTAATAAGTGCAGCAATTGCACTCCCTATAGTTATTGCTGCAAGAATACCATTAATAACAAAACTTGCGATTTCCATAATTCACTCCTCCACCGGCACTTCAATTTCCCCCGATATAAGTTATGGGTGCATCGTTTGTGTTTGGATACTCTATCAAAATAGCGATAACCAATAATATCAGTTATCGCAGAAAAATTAAAGCCGTCTATTGTAAGAAATTGTTTCTTCCTTACCCCACAACAACCTTCCCCCGCTTGACCACCGCCTTGACCTGATTGCTCCCCATGCGGTAGAGAAGCATCTCCATGCCGTCGGTATTCCAGAGGGTCAGGTCGGCCTGCTTGCCGGGCTCGATTGTGCCGAGGCGAGTGCCAAGGCCGATCGCGCAGGCGGCGTTGAGCGTCAGCGCGGTCAGCGTTTCCTCCGGCGTCATGCGATATCGCAGGTACGCGAGGTTTGCCGAAAGCTGGAGGTTGAGCGATGGGCACGAGCCGGGGTTGAAATCCGACGCGATGGCAACCGCGACGTTTTGCGCGATCATCTCCCGCGCGCGGGCGAAATTCTTATTGAGATAGAGCGAGGTCTGCGGTAGAAGGCATGCGGTGACGTTACCGGAAGCGAGCGCGGTAATACCCGCGTCGTCGGTGGCGATCAGGTGCTCGGCAGAGATCGCGCCGAGCTCGCCCGCGAGAAGTGCCCCGCCGATGGCGTCGATCTCGTCAGCGTGAATCTTCAGCCCCAGGCCGAGGGAACGCGCGGTTAACAGTACACGCCTGCTCTGCTCGACCGAGAACACGCCCGTTTCGCAAAACACATCGCAATATTGCGCGAGCTGTTCCTCCGCAACACGCGGAAGGATCGACTCACAAACGTAATCCACATACGCGTCCGTGCGTCCGGCGAACTCCGGCGGGACAGCGTGCGCCGCCATAACGGTCGGCACGATGTCCATCGCGTGTTCGCGGCTGAGGCGGCGGATCACGCGAAGCTGCTTTAGCTCGTTTTCCAAATCCAACCCGTAGCCGCTCTTGATCTCCGTCGTGGTCACGCCAAAGCGCAGCTGCTCGTCGAGAAAGCCCATCGCGCGGGAAAACAGCGCGTCCTCGTCCATCTGCCGCGTTTGGCGCACGGTGTCGAGAATGCCGCCTCCAGATTGCAGGATCTCGAGGTAGCTCGCGCCCTTGAGCTTGAGCGGAATCTCGTGCTGCCGCCAGCCGCCGAAGACGAGGTGCGTGTGCGAATCCACCCATCCGGGGGTGACGAACGCGCCGCCCGCATCCAGCCGCTCGGTATCCGGCGGGCAGGAAGGCAACGCGCCATTTTCCGTGATGGCGACGATGGTCTCGCCGTCGATCAGCACGCTCGCGTTTTTGTATTTCTTGTTTTCGCCCTGCGCTATTCCCCGCAGGCTCGTGTTGCCGACGGGGGTTTGCAGAAGGCTGATGTTGTGGATGAGGAGCATTTTTTCGCCCTCCGTGATGCCGATTGAAACAATACTCAGTTCAACTGCAATCTCAGTTAAACAATTAGTTCAAACGATACGCACTTTGACTGCAAATTCGGTAAATCGCAATTCGTTCTAACGATACGCATGTTAACTGCAAATTCACAAAAACGCAATTAATTCAGGCGATATTCCAAGACTTGCGTTTCCGGATCAAAGTTTTCAATGCCTAGATAGTATTCCGCGCTGTCGATCAGCGCGCGCATGGGCACCAAGCCCACGATCTCCGTGCCGACGATGCTCACGCCGTAACGCGCCGCCTCAAAGCGGACGAACTCCACCGCGCGGTAGAGCGGGGTGAGGCAATAGTTGGTCATGTTGATCGAAACCTGCGCGCAATTGCGTTCCTTGAGAAATACGCCCATCGCTTTGACGCAGGTTAAGCCTCCGCCGGACTGGCGAATCACGCGGGCGATCTTGTCCGCAATGCTGACGTCCGCCGTGGAGAGGTTGATGTTAAACGCGATTAGTGGTGCGCGCGCGCCGACGGCGACCACACCCGCCGTGGGGTGAATCGTTTTCCCGCCGAAATCCGGCTCCCACTGGGGTTCTTTCACCTTTTCCGTCATGCCCTCAAACTGACCCTTGCGGATGGCAGCGAGGTTCTCGCGGTGGGGTGCGGAGGCTGACGCTTCATACAGGAACACGGGCATGCCGGCCTCCTGCCAGATGCGCTCCGCCACGCGCTGAGAGAGCGCAATACACTCTTCTAGGCTCACCTCGCGGATGGGGATAAAAGGAACCACGTCGATGGCGCCCATGCGCGGGTGCTCGCCTTTGTGTTTTGTGAGGTCGATGCAGCGCGTGGCGAATTTCGCGAGCTGAACGGCTGCTTCCTCCACGCCAGCGGGTTCGCCGACAAACGTGATCACCGTGCGGTTGTGGCTGGCGTCGCTGGAGGTATTGAGCAGAGTCACGCCCGGAGTGGAGCGAACCACGCCCGCGGCTTCCTGCACGAGGTCATTATCCGCCGTGGAGATATTGGGTACACATTCGATTATTTTTGCCATAGTCTTATATACTCCTAATTTTTTCTTCTAATATGCGATCTAACAGCGCATCATCCGCCAAATACGGAAGAGTAATGTGCGCTCTGTTTGCTTCTCTTTCATTATACCGCGCGGCGGTGGCAATCGCTCCTGCGTTGCCCGCCCAGCTTCTGCGCGCGACGCCGCCCATGACGTCCCAACTCATTGCGCTTTTGATGATCTCGTCCACGCGCGCGCTGCCATCCAGCAGTAACCCGAACCCCCCGTTGATCGCCTTGCCGATGCCCACACCGCCGCCGTTGTGCAGCGCGCAGAGCGTCATGCCCCGCGCGGCATTGCCTGCGAAGCACTGCACCGCCATATCCGCCATGACATTGCTGCCGTCCTTGATGTTCGCGGTCTCGCGAAATGGCGAG
>Ga0302293_10001617_pt1 | contig 10975 bp, 10 predicted proteins | sample III_Fen_N2_2_FD_198758 | JGI IMG/M metagenome (GOLD analysis project Ga0302293, IMG submission 198758) | Peat permafrost microbial communities from Stordalen Mire near Abisko, Sweden - III_Fen_N2_2 | ecosystem: Environmental > Terrestrial > Soil > Wetlands > Permafrost | place: Sweden: Abisko... | reverse complement strand
CGTAAGGCATTGGAAAACAGCAAAATAATTGTTGTAAAAACGCTTGAAGAAGCTGTACAAATGACCAACGAATATGCACCTGAGCACTTGATAATTTCCACTCGCTACCATATGGGTGTTGCAGCAAACATTGTTAATGCCGGGTCGGTTTTTCTGGGAAATTACTCGCCTGAAAGCGCCGGCGATTATGCTTCTGGCACCAATCACACACTTCCTACAAATGGTTATGCCAAAGCATATAGCGGTGTAAATCTGGACAGTTTCGTTCGCAAAATTACTTTTCAGCAAATTACGCAGGAAGGCCTGACAAACCTAAGCAATGCTATTATTTTAATGGCAGAAAATGAAGATTTGGTAGCTCACAGCAATGCAGTAAAAGTAAGACTTGAAGAAGATAAAGAAAAAGAAGTGGAAGTTCGTGAAAGCAGACATCCCAGATAATCAGAAGATTGAAAGTTTTTAAAGTTGAAAGTAATAAACGCAAAATGAATTTAGATAACCTTTTAAGAGCCAATATACGTTCCCTTCAACCATATTCATCAGCACGTGATGAATTCAAAGGAGAAGCATCTGTTTACCTGGATGCAAATGAAAATCCTTACAATGCCCCATTCAACCGCTATCCCGATCCACTGCAGTGGAAGGTAAAGGAGCAAATTTCAAAAGTCAAGAAAGTTGCTGCCGAAAATATTTTTTTAGGAAACGGCAGCGATGAGCCGATCGACCTGCTGTATCGTGCTTTTTGTGAACCTCGTACTGATAATGTAGTTGCCATTGAGCCAACGTACGGAATGTATAAAGTCTGCGCCAACATCAACGACGTTGAATACCGCAAAGTATTGCTGGACGAGAACTTTAATTTCTCTGCCGATGAACTAATTAAGGCTACTGATCAAAACACGAAGCTTATTTGGCTTTGCTCCCCAAACAACCCTACGGGCAACAGCCTGAATCGCGAAGAAATATTTAGGGTATTGAATTCATTTAAAGGCATTGTGGTGCTCGATGAAGCCTATATCGACTTTGCCTCTGAAAAAAGTTTTTCGGAGTTTTTATCTCAATTCCCCAATTTAGTTATTCTGCAAACATTCTCAAAAGCATGGGGAAGTGCTGCCATCAGATTGGGAATGGCTTTTGCATCGACAGAAATCATAGCGATTTTAAACAAAATTAAATACCCATACAATATCAATATCTTAACCCAACAACAAGCTCTAATAACTATCGAAAATGCCGGACAAACCGCCGATTGGGTGAAAACTCTGCTTGCCGAACGTACAAAGCTGATCGAAGATCTGAAAAAATTGTCCATTGTTCAGCACATTTATCCAACCGATTCTAATTTTGTTTTAGTCAAGGTAAACGACGCAAATTACACCTATAACTCCTTAGTTGAGAAAGGGATTATTGTTAGAAATCGCTCATCCGTTTCGCTGTGTATGGGCTGTTTGCGTATTACGGTAGGTACTCCTGAAGAAAATGAAATCTTAATCCAAGCCTTGAAGAAAATTTAATAATTTTTACATATAGTTTTTCTATTTAGGTGTTTCATACAATTTTATTTTTTTGTACTTTTGCACAAAATCAAATTAAATGTGCAACTTTTAAACACTCTAAAAATTTCCATAAACCAATGAGCAAAATCACAATTAATAGCTTCGAAGAATTAGAACGATTTGTAGGATTAGAAATAGGGATATCAGATTACTTAACAATAACTCAACAACAAATTAATCAGTTTGCAGATGCAACGCTCGACCATCAGTGGATTCACGTGGATGCAGAGCGTGCTAAAATCGAAAGCCCTTTTAAATCAACTATTGCTCACGGCTATCTGAATTTGTCAATTTTACCATATCTTTGGGAACAAATTGTTGAGGTAAACAACTCTAAACTTACTGTAAACTATGGCATTGAAAGTCTTCGCTTCAATCAACCCGTTTTAGTCAACAGTCAGGTTCGTGTACGTGCCAAGCTCAAATCACTTAAAAATCTCCGCGGAGTTTCTAAAGCAGAAATTGATGTGGTTATGGAAATTAAAGATAATACAAAATCAGCTTTAGAAGGCACCATCGTGTTTTTATACCATTTTGTATAAGAATTAGATTCCAAAGATATTTTTATTAGCCTAATTTTTATTGTTTTAAAGTACAATTAACATCAAATACCTAAACAATTCATTGCAGATAATTCTTTAAATTGAAATATAGTTGTAATTTTACCCTTGAATTAAATCTCAATTCTAAAAACACAGTAAATTAAGCATTATGAACCACTTATTATTTTTGGATTATCCAGTTATAATCGTCATTGCACTAATATTTTTACTTTTATTTGGAGGAAAAAAAATTCCTGAATTAATGAAAGGATTAGGAAAAGGCGTTAGGAGCTTCAAAGAAGGATTAGCAGAAATGGACGAAGAAATAAAGAAAGATACCACTCACCCTGAAGATAAAAAAGATAGTACAAAGAAAAAAGATGAATGAACCGATTGAGAAAGAAATGACATTTTGGGATCATTTAGATGATCTTAGAAGAACCATTTTCAAAATAGTCGGAGTTGTCGGGATTGTTTCTTTGGTGTTTTTTGCGGTTATGAAACCGATTTTTGACAATGTAATTCTTGCTCCTTCAAGGAGCGATTTTTTTCTTTATAAATGGTTTGGCGAAATCAGCAAAAAAATTCCTTATTTGCCTGACTTCATTTCACATGCCACTAATGTTAAAATAATCAACATCAATTTAGCATCACAATTTTTGGTTCATCTTACTTCATCGATGTGGTTTTCGATGGTTTTTTGTTTCCCCTTCATTATTTACCAACTTTTTTTATTTATCAGACCTGCACTTTACGACAACGAACGGAGAAATGCAGCTGGAGTTTTCTTTTTTGGTAACATTTTGTTCTACTGTGGTATAGCTGTTGGCTACTTTTTCTTGTTTCCGCTAACCCTGAAATTTTTAGCCGATTATCAACTCAGCAAATTTATCGAACAAAGCGTTTCGCTCGATTCTTATATGAGCACCTTTTTGATGGTTTGTTTCTTTATGGGTTTGGTGTTTGAACTCCCAATTGTAGCTTGGTTTTTATCGCAGTTAGGCATTCTACATCGTGAGTTTTTCGGCAAGTACCGCCGTCATGCTTTCTTTTCATTGTTCGTATTTGTCGCCATTTTTTCTCCTACAGGCGATCCGCTAACTATACTTCTCTTTTTCATTCCAATTTATGCTCTTTGGGAAATTAGTGCTTTCGTTGTAAAAAAGAAACCTAAAGAAATTGAATAAACCAAATATTTATTGTCATTTTTGAATATTTATCAAGCTTTAATGTAATAATCATCTAACAAAATAACTTTATTTAACATTATGTTCCGTTGATGTTTATAAAGCTTATTAGCTACAAACAAAGCTTTTCAAAGGGAGAAATTTGATAAAAAAAAACTATCTTTGCAACACAAACAGTATATATAGTAAATGCTTGAGATAATTATAAAAGGAATATTGATTGGTTTATGTATCTCCGTACCTCTGGGTCCAATCGGGATGCTTACCATACAAAGAACCCTGCACAGAGGTCAGAAATATGGCATTGCTACTGGGCTAGGTGCTACTACTTCGGATTTAATATATACAATTATCACCCTGTTCTTTTTAAATTTTGTTCTCGATTTTATTGAAGGAAACCGCTTTATCATCCAATTGATTGGAAGCATAGTGGTAGCTGCATTCGGGTATTATATTTTTAGAAGTAATCCCGCCACGCAACCTAAACCTAACGAAACAGTAAAGCACAGTCTCCCTGGAGATTTCTTCACCTCACTTTTGCTTACACTTTCTAATCCGCTGGTACTATTTGTATTAATAGCTCTTTTTGCTCGCTTCGAATTTATCCGAAGTCAAACCACTTTGATAGAGATTATTTGTGGAATTCTTTCAATTCTGGGTGGTGCATTGCTATGGTGGAGTTTACTCACCTTTTTGGTTAGTAGGTTCAAAAACAAAATGAATATCCGTGGACTCAAAATAATCAATCAAATAACAGGATTAGTTATTCTGGGAATCGGGTGTGTAGGTCTGATTTTGAGCCTAATTAAATAGAAAAGCCAACATGCTTTTTATTTAGCACATTGGCTTTTCGTTTCAAAAACAACCTATATTTTAAAACCTTTTACGAAGCTGCATCCATGTTCGTTTTTCCATTTTGTGAGAATGAATTCATCATTTCTTCTTTAGACATTTTTCCGCTTATCCACACCAAACTTAACTCTCCTCTTTCCTTTGTAACAATCAACATATCAGCATTATCCTTTTCGACAACGCGATAGTAGATATGAACCATCTCGGCTTTTTCGCGGGCTTCCACAGCAGTTTCAAACTTTCCAACTTCGATTATTTTATCTAAATCCTGAATAACCGATTTCATCAAAGGCGAGTTTGCATCGTTCTCAAGCGTAAGGATTTTAATTGATCTCATTTTGGAAGCCATTAACTTACTGTTTTTGTTTTTAATGCCAAAATTCGATGCCAAATTCATCATGCCACTACCAACTGTAACATAAGTAAATCGTTCATCCTTGCTGTATTTTTCAAACAAAGATTGTAACGTTTGCGCCTGTGTTGCTACAACTATCATTGTAAAAACAACTAAAGTCAACATTTTTTTCATAACTTTTTCATTTAATTTGTATTTAATTTTCTATCCTATTTATCGTTTTCTTTACAGATTCAAGTTTATGAATTGGTTGTAAACCATTTCTAACTTTCTCAATGCTATTAATGGGCTTCATGCTGTTATGCAGCAAATCATGAATTTCATTCAATTTTTGAGCCGTATATTTTTCGGCGTATTCGTTATCCTGAATTCGCTTACCTCCTACCATTGCATAATTTTTCGATTCTTGGGAACGTTGTATCCAAAGCGTTAGCAATAAAGTTGCAGCAATTCCTGTATAAGCAAAAGTTTTAATCCAAATGCGCGTTGTCTTTTTCCGCACAGGCTGAACCCTTTCCGTTGGGTTTGCAGATTTATCTTGCAATTCAGCATCGAAGGCCTCGAACAACGATCTGTATATTTCATGATCGGGCAATACATTCTGACATTTAAAATACAGTTTTAATTGGTTTTCTTCGGCGAGGGTTGTTTCACCGCTAAAATACCTTTCCAACAATTCGTTTATGCTTTCCATATAGTAGCTTCTGTTCTTTTATTCTCATTCATAATTCGTTCCCTGATTTTCTGACGGGCTCTGGAAAGATTCACCGTTACTGCATTTTCCGTCAAATCGGTAATGTAAGCAATTTCTTTCAATTCCATTCCCTCTACATCCCGCATTCTGATTATGGTTCGCTGTAGTTCAGGTAAATTGTCAATCATCTTTTTTATTCGCAACACCATATCCTTTTGCTCGGTTTGTTGGTGAGGATTTAACTCACTATATTCGGTTTCAGCGGGCAGTTCCGTTTCCTCGTGTTGCTGGCGGATAATGTCTAGGCATAAATTACGCATCGACCGCATGGTAAATGACTGTATGTTTTCAACATCGCCTAAGGAATGTTTTTTCTCCCACAATTTAAGAATCAAATCCTGCACAGCATCCTGCGCAACGTCGGCATCCCGTAAAATCGATTTGGCTAATCGAAAATATTTATCGGATAATGCGACTACTTGATTGTTAAACTGTTTTGAATCCATGCAGTTATTATTTCCAACAATTGGCAGCAATCCAATTGATAATTAATTTCTGTTATAAGTTGTACTATTCAATTATTATGGAGCAATCGAACCCAGATCGTGAACTTTCCGATTCTATAAGTAAGACGCAGACACTTATAAAATATTACATCGGCGTTGAAAGATAAATGAAAATGCATGATTTAAAGTCAAATGAATTGAATTTCATTCTTTCATTAAGCCGAAAAAACATCGTATATTTTTTTGATAACTAAAAAGTTACAGAACAAAAATACTGAAAGTTCAACGATTATGCATTCGGGAAGAGAATTTTTTCGTAATTTTCGCCTGTTTTTAAAACGCACTACTAAAAATCTTAATAAAAAGCATATGAGTCTGAAATTAACTGACAATCAGCGAATAAACTTAGGGAGAGCAGGATTATTTTCTTGTCTGGCTATTCTTATTGTATTCCTTTATCCTGCAGAAGATGCTTTTAAATATCAGTTTGAAATAGGAAAACCGTGGTCGTACGAGCTTATAACCGCATCTTTTGACTTTCCAATCTACAAAAACGATCAGCAAATAGCGAAAGAAAAGGAGGAAATCTTAAGTGATTATTCTCCATTTTATAAATTAGATACCACCGTTGCCAGAAAGCAGTTTGAAAAACTCACTTCAGATTTGCAGAAAAAAGGAGAAAATTCAGCCAATATACCAAACTATATCAAGACAAAATTCAGGAGTATCTATTCAACAGGGATTATTTCTGTGGAACAGTACAATAAATTACTCACTGATAAACGAGAATATATATCATGCATTCAGCCCAATAGAGTAGCCAACAAAATACAATTGGCAAACATTTACACTCCCAAAACCGCTTACAAAGAGATTGTTGACAATGCGCCTATTTCACTAAAATCGTACGACATTAATCTTTATCTTTCTGAAAACCTGGCGTATGATAGCATAACATCTGAAATATCGAAAGCTGATTTACTAAAAGACCTATCCCTAACTTCAGGAATGATTCAATCAGGCGAACGAATTATTGACCGTGGTGAAATTGTGACGCCCAGTTCGTATCAGATTCTAAAATCATTAAAAATTGAATCAGAGAAACGAAAAACCACCATTCAACGCTCTTCTGTGGTGTTGATTGGCGAAATATTTATGACCGTTGGCTTGATAACACTGTTTTTCCTATATATTTACTTATTCCGACCGCGCATTTATGAGGTCACGAGCAATGTCGTCTTTCTTTTGCTCCTGATATTGATGATAGTGACACTCACTTCGTTTACCATAAGTTTCACCAATCTTAATTATTTCATGGTTCCGTTTGCACTGCTGCCGGTCATTATTCGGGTGTTTTTCGATTCGCGTACCGCTTTGTTTGCTCATATCATTACCGTTCTGCTCATTTCCTTTATGGTTGACAATGCATTCCAATTTATACTGTTACAAATTACCATAGGCATGGCGGCAGTCTCGAGTTTGAAAGACCTATCGCAACGTTCGCAGCTTGCACAAACAGCGCTGTACATTTTTTTAAGTTATGTAATTATGTATGTGTCATTTGAATTTATATCCGAAGGCGATATAAACAGGATTAACTGGCAATACATTATTTATTTTGGATTAAGCAGCATTTTCCTTTTGTTTGCCTATGTTTTAATTTATCTTTTCGAAAAAATATTCAACTTGGTTTCGAGCGTGACCCTGGTGGAACTCACCAACATCAACAGTGACTTGATGATGCAATTCTCCGAACGCGCTCCGGGTACATTCCAACATTCGTTGCAAGTGTCGAATTTAGCCACAGAAGCTGCCAAGAAAATCAATGCAAACAGTTTGCTGGTTCGTACCGGTGCGCTTTATCACGATATCGGCAAAATGAAGCACCCTGAATACTTTATTGAAAATCAGCTAGGAGGTAAAAATCCGTTGTCGGAAATTGACTATGAAGAAGCATCGCAAATCGTAATTAATCATGTGAACGACGGTATTGAGATTGCCAAAAAAAGTCATTTACCCCAACAAATTATCAACTTTATAACATCGCATCACGGTTGCAGTAAAACCAAGTATTTTTACTATTCATTTATCAATGCCAATCCGGATGTAAAACCCAACGAAGAAGCTTACACTTACCCAGGACCACTCCCCAACAACAAGGAGACAGCCATTTTGATGATGGCCGATGCAGTGGAAGCCAGGTCGAGGAGTTTAGGAGAGTATACCGAGGAAAGTATTAATGAAATGGTGGAATCGATGATTGATAGCCAAATTGCCGAAGGTGAATTTAAGGATGCTCCTATCACGTTTCGCGATGTAGAATTGGTAAAATCTGTATTTAAGGACAAGATTAAAAACATTTACCACAACAGGATTAAATATCCTGAAATCGTAAAATAAGAAATACCCCCTGAAGTTAAGTACTTTCAGGGGGTATCTTTTTACAATCTATTAATCCCAAAAAATCAATTATTTAGTTTTAAGGTTATCTTCTTGGCAATTTTCAAGGCAGTTGTAAGCGTGCTCAGATTAGTATCTAAACTTCCATCAGTCCCCGCATAATGGCTATGACCAATCGGTTTCAACACATACTCTGCAGCAGGATTCGTGGTATCAATATCAACCGAATATACCAAAGCCGGCTGACTTGATGTTTTATAATCCGCATTACCAGGATATTTATCATTGTACCAGAATTCGTTCCAATCCCACGATTGGTTTAACTCCAGCATGATTTTATATTTTCCTGACAAAGGTTTTTCTGTTTTTACGTTCAACACAAACGAAGATGATGGAGTGGCTCCGGTATAAGCATCCACAACCGGCTGTTTGGGAGTAGGATTGTAGGTTCCCAATTCATTCTTAACGCCACGTTGATGCGCCCAATAGGGCAATGCTGCCGGGCGATCAATCTCACCAGCCTTCCACTGACCGGTTTTGCGATTGACACGCTTAAAAACACCGCGCCCTATACTTTCTGACACATATAACGTTTGAATATACTTGCCATTTTCGTCGGCAAGCCAAATAGCAAACAGCGGATGATTGTGCTCACTTCCCTTCTCGAACTGAATACTTAAAGGAGTTCCGGCGTTATTTATTCCATAGTTTTCCTGCAAAAAAACTTCTTTTTTCTTTTGTGAAACTCCACTTATCGAAAACAGAATTAAGGCTGCAATAATAAATTTAGATTTCATATCTCCTGTTTTAATATTTTTGATTTTTAAATTTTAATTATCAACCCTATAGTTGGCAAAAGAGTTCCTGCAAAATTATCAATCGTCCGCAAAACATATTTTGAAGGATTAGTTGGGTCGCTAACCGGGGCATAAACTTTGTTTCCGTTTGAATCAATAGCCGGATTTGCTGTCAAATTGGTATAAATAGGAGCTCCCTGAGTTTTAAAATTATACGCATTTTGTATGTCGGTATAGATATTCAACACCCATTTCTTGAAATAGAATTCCTTGTCAATTCTCAAATCCAACTGATGTGTGTTAGGCAATTGCAGCGAATTGAATTTCGAATAATCAAGTACCGGTTTTTCTGATATGTCCCAAACGGATTTTAAAGTTGAATTTGGGTCGATAGGCGTGTAAGGTGCACCACCAACAAACCTCCAACGAATAGCCACGTTCCAATCGTGTTTGAACTTGTAGCTGGCAATCAGATTGAATAAATTGCGGGTATCCCACGATGAGGGCAGATACACTCCGGCCGAATTGGTAAACTCACTACGGAAATATGTGTAGGTGGCCGTCAAATTCAGTTTTCCCATCTCCATAATTTTGTAGAGAAATTCTACTCCATAAGCCCGGCCCTTTCCTGTTGAAACAATTTGTTCATCGCCAACTTGTCCGAAATTAGTACCCTTGCTGGCAATGCTCAATCCGTCAGCCACCGATAGCGGATAATTTTCGTATGATTTATAAAATCCTTCCACAGTCAAACGCATGTTTTCTTTGGGTCGGAATTCAAATCCCGCAATGGCCTGATTTGATGTTATGAATTTTAGGTTCTCGGTTTCGTTCACCAAAACACCACTTGCATTTCGGTATCCAAGGGTGGTATATGCCGGTTGTTGGGCATACCGACCAACGTTGGCGTTCAAATCAAACTTAGGCGAAAGAGCATACGACACCGAAAAACGGGGAGAAAGTTGGTTCAGCGGATTGATCATGTTTTGATTATAATCCAATCCCGCCGTATTTATTCCCAACGAAAGTTTCAGTTTATCGTCAGCCAATTCCTTGGATGCTTGAACAAATGCCTGATAGCCGAACAATCCAAGTTGTGTGCTGTAATCCAGATTAGTTACTGCATTGTTAAAATAAATTTGACGATGTGTTTCGTTGGTGTAATGCACGTATTTCAAGCCGCCACCAAACGATAATCGTATGGGTAGATCTGGATAATTGCTTTCAAAGCGGATTTTATTCTCTGCTTCGTCCGATTTATAATCAGATGTTTTCACCCCGTTCGAGTTATTGTCTTTGTATTTGTAATTGGTATTCCGAAGCATATTACGGCTCAGCACCCAAGTGTCATAATGAGTATCGGCAAAATGCTTGTAAACCGCACCAACGGTGTAATTCCATTGAATATAGGTTGGTAAATAGGCAAGCAAATAAGCCTGACTCTCGGTTGGATTCTTGATACCGGTGTTCAAAACATCGTTGTCGATAGCACCTATACCCAGAAACATAATCTCGTTTTTAGCGTCAATTTTCGTTTTTACCTTTACCTGAAAATCATTATAAGTTGGCAAAAAAGGTAAACCAATGGCAGCAAATAAGAATTGAAGATACGACTGACGAGCCGACACAATGTAGGTGGTATTTTTACTCAATGGACCATCCAGCGTCAAAGCGGCATCCGAAGCACCAACCGAAAGTTTGACATGCATGCGATCCTTACTCCCATCCTTTTCTTTAATATCCATCACCGAACTTAAAGCATTGCCCTTGTTGGCAGGGAAAGCCCCTGTGTAAAAGCTGATGTCGCGAACAAAATCGGGGTTGATTACTCCGACAGTTCCGCCTGATGAGCCTTGCGTCGCGAAGTGATTGATAACCGGAATTTCAATGCCATCCAGATAAAAAACATTTTCCGACGGACCTCCACCACGCACAATCAAGTCGTTCCGGTTCGGGTCAGTTACTCCTACACCGGGTAGTGTTTGAATCACCTTCGAAACGTCGCGGTTAGCACCGGCAGTTTTTTCAATTTCCTGTACTCCAACGGTTAGGAGCGACACCGGACTATCTATTTTCTTAGGTTGAA